>OQWI01000054.1_pt1 | contig 52438 bp, 46 predicted proteins | sample 1691551 | NCBI WGS metagenome assembly OQWI01 (sample SAMN03418259, study PRJEB22391) | human gut metagenome | biome: human-gut; feature: organic feature; material: feces | host: Homo sapiens | place: Tanzania | collected 2013-01
GTGCCTGGGAATTACCAAACCGTCATATATGCCGCGCAGCCGTATTGCCAAACTGTTGGCCCCGAACCAAAGTGGCCAAATGCCGGATTGGGACGGTCTGTGGGTGACATTTCAATCAAATGAATATACCGACGCCGGACAGCGGTCACTGATGTCGGTGCCACGAAATACAACATCTAAAACCGTCGGCGCATACCGCAGGTGTATGTTTAGACGCGGTTATTTACTGCGCGCCAGTTGATTTTAAATTTTATTTGCCCCCGCTTTTATCGTGGGGCTTTTTGTGATATAATTATCATTATGAAACGAACAATCTGGTTTTGGCTGTATTTTATTATCGCGATTTTATTGGCGATATACTTTTCTGTGCGAATAATAATGACGACGATGGGTCATACGACGGTATCGCGCGTACACAGTATTTCTATATCTGCCGATGTTCGGGACAAGGATTTATCCGCCCTGGCGACGGCGGCGGCGATTGCGCCTGGGACGGGCGCGTTTTCGGTTGACCTGGACGCACTGAACGCGCGCGTGGGCGCGGTGCCGGGGGTGCGCGCGTCGGCGGTTCATCGTCGCGCAGATGGCAATTTGGTGGTGCGTGTAAAGTTATACCGGGCCGTTGCCCTGTGGACCGATGGCCAGAATTATTTTCCGCTGTCTGCGGACGGGACAATCGTGAACCAGCCTGACGCCGAACGCAAATCTGGCACAGTGCTGTTTCGTGGGCCACTGCCATCAGACGTTGGCGAAATCACAAACGTTGCGCATAATTTAATTGGAAATCTGGATTATATGGAATGGATTGAAAATCGTCGCTGGAATTTAATCACAACCGGTGGCACAACGATTTTGTTGCCTGAAAAAAATCCAGACGACGCGATTGCCCAACTGATTGTCTTGGACAAGAATCACAAGATTTTATCACGTGACATTAAAACAATAGATATGCGTGACAGCGCACGAATATTGGTAAAATAAACAAAATGAACCTGTTTGATTCGGTTTTTCTGTGTCTGGATATTGGCTCAACCGGGGTGCGCGGTATGGCCCATCGTGTTTGTGGTGCAAAAATTGTAAAATCTGCGATTTCAACATCAGATTGTTTTGATACCGTATTCGCATTGCGTTCTGTTATTGACGACCTGGAACGTCAAATCGGAACCAGTTTTGATACCGCATACGTCACGGGGAATTTTGGCGCGTCTGTATTTGAAATGACCGCAAAAAGCACTGCCTGGGGTGGCGAACATAAAATTACCGCCGCCGATATCCAGGACCAAATTGCCCAGATAACACCCCCTGACGGATATTTTCCGATGCATATCGTGCCACTGCGATATGACACGCCGTCGGCACGCAATATGGCGACACCTGTGGGATACACAGACCGGCAACTGATATCGGCATTTGGTGCAATATTTTATGCACGCGCCCGTATGGATACCGTTTTGGCGTTTTTGCGACGCGCACACATCACCGCCAGCGCATTTTATGACCCACAATTTTTACTGAACGCAACCCTGCGCCAGAAAAAACAAAATGTTATGTTTATTGACCTGGGCGGCGAATTTTCATCGGCATCAATTTGGACCGACCGTGGCCCTGTGTGGCACAGAAAAATTCCAATGGGTGGTACAAAAATAACAAACACAATTTCTGAAAAACTGCACATCTGTTTTGACGACGCCGAACGCGTTAAACGCGCCGTGGCCAGTTTTGTTCCAAAAGAAATGGACCGTTTTACCCCGGCCGATACCGCATACGAATTTTCACGTGGCGATATAAATGATATATTTATGCCTGCGATGGTTGACATTGCCGCAGAAATGACGGCGGCGGCGCACGATGCGATTATAAAGTATCGTCCAACAAAAATTATACTGACGGGTGGTGGCGCACTGGCCGAAGGTGCAACTGAATTTATTGAAAACACGTTTTCAATTCCAACCGAATACATTTCTGGCGACGCGATTGTTCGCGCTGGTTGCGCCAACATCTGGAACGCCGAGGCCGCGCACCGTGGCGCATACCTGGCCCGTCGCGACAGAATTCAACGAAATCTGGCATTTTTTGGAAAATTATTCAAGCGCACAAAAAAATCCCGCAATCGTTTTATTCCGATTATGCCCAGCACACTGTGTTTCAATATGCGACGCGCATCAACGTATTCAATGTTTCGCGCAGGTGGCATTTCAATGATACACGTTGATATTATGGACGGATTTTACGTTGAACGTGTGGCCGGCGGAATTTCAGAATTAAAGATGATACGCGCACACACCGACGCACACCTGCACGTCCACCTGATGACCGAGAGTCCGTCCGTCTGGGCCGCCGACAGTATTGCCGCCGGTGCCGACACAGTGATATTATCAACAAACACATCTGGACTGCGCGCGGCAATCGCCGCAACGCACGCCGCCGGTCGTCGCGTGGGCGTTGCATTAAACCCTGAATCATCGCCTGCGATATTAAAGCCGATTTTGCGCGACCTGGACGAGGTTATGGTTATGACCGTGCGTCCCGGGGCCGCCGGACAAAAATTTCAAACAGACTGTTTGAAAAAAATTTCCGTACTTGATGCGACGCGCAAAAAATACGGACTGAAATTTACAATTTCTGTTGACGGTGGCATAGACGATAAAACTGCACAAATGTGCTGGGACGCCGGCGCAGATTTATTGGTCAGTGGTTCATACCTGGCACGCAGCCCGGATTTCCCACTGGCGGTGCAAAGTTTATTAAAGCAATCATAAAAAAACGGGGCATACGCCCCGTTTTTTGAACACTGCGTTTCATGAATTCTGACGAATCCACTGTTTAGGGATGTGGTTCGGGACCTTTATATGAATATACAAACGTCCGCGCAAGTGTTCACGCGTGAATGTTTCCATCCACATTTTAATTGTTACACGTCACACGCACAATTTCCACAGGTGACATTTCCTATTTCACAACCAGTCTGCGCCCCGAACCGTGTTCTGTCAGATAAATATGAATTGTATCATTTGGCAAAACATCTGTGGCAATATCGGGCCACTCTATCAACGTAATATCGTTTGCGATTGCATACGGCAACCCGATTTCCGTCAATTCTGATGCGTCATTTATACGATACAGGTCAAAGTGCGATATGCCATCATAATTTTGCACAATGGTAAACGTCGGACTGGGGACAACAGTATCATCACCACGCAATGTTTGAATTATTGTGCGTGCAATCTCGCTCTTGCCCATACCCAGGTCGCCGTGCAACGCCACGCACACCGGCGCACGCAAGGTTTTCGCAAATTCCAGCGCCCAGGCACGGGTTTGTTCAACACTGTCCAGTAAATATTCCTTCATCTATCTTACTCCACCAATAACAAGTCATCTTCCAGTTTATGAATTTCGTCACGCAATGCGGCCGCATCTTCAAATTCCAGGTTTTCTGCCGCCGTGCGCATTTTCTTGGTCAAATCTTTTATCTGTTTGCGTATGCTGTCAGCGTCCATAACCCCACCAGATTTATCATACACAAAACGACGGGTCTTGTCTGTTTTTTCTGTTTTTTCGCCAACCTGGGCAAATATAGCCTTGGACACAGTTGTCGGCGTAATTCCGTGTGCGGCGTTGTATGCCATCTGTTTTTCGCGACGACGCGCCGTTTCGGTCAATGCCGCGTTCATAGAATCTGTTATTTTATCCGCATACAGAATCACGCGTCCATTTGCATTACGCGCCGCGCGCCCGATTGTCTGAATCAGCGACCGCGTTGAACGCAAGAATCCCTCTTTATCCGCGTCCATAATTGCAACCAGTTCACATTCTGGCACGTCCAGCCCTTCGCGCAACAGATTGATTCCAACCAGCACATCATATTTTCCCAAACGCAAATCACGCAACAATTCAATACGTTCCAGCGTTTCAATATCACTGTGCAGATATTTTGCGCGCACGCCATTTTCGTTCAGGTAATCAGTCAACTGTTCCGCCATTTTCTTGGTCAACGTTGTCACTAATACGCGCCCAGTGGTGTGTTTAATTTGTTCCAATAAATCATCAACCTGGTTCGCCGTTGGGCGCACATCACAGACCGGGTCCAACAATCCTGTGGGACGAATAACCTGTTCGGCCACAATGCCACCTGATTGATTTAATTCCCATTCAGCCGGCGTCGCAGACACAAATATCGTCTGGGGGCGCAGTGCGTCCCACTCGTCAAACGTCAGTGGTCGGTTATCAATACACGCCGGCAAACGAAATCCATACTGCGACAATGTTTCTTTGCGTGCGCGGTCACCACGTGACATCGCCGAAATCTGTGGCACGGTCACGTGACTTTCATCAATAAACAGCACCGCATCACGCGGCAGGTATTCAAACAGTGTCGGCGGTGGCATACCCGGCGCACGTCCAGATAAATAACGCGAATAGTTTTCAATTCCGCGACACGTCCCGGTTGATTCCATCATTTCAACATCAAAATTCACACGTTCGCGCAAACGTTGCTCTTCCAGATACTTCATATTTTCGTGAAAGTATTTCAGGCGTTCTTCTAAATCTGTTTTAATTTGACCGATTGCCTGTAAAACACTGGGCATCGGTGTTGCATAGTGCGTATTTGGATAAACTGCAATTCTGTCCAGTTTATGTAATTTTGCACCCGTCAGTGTATCAAATTCCCAGATTTCTTCTATTTCATCGCCCCAAAACGAAAGTTTCCACGCACGGTCTTGGGAATGCGACGGAAATACGTCCAGTGTATCGCCACGCACACGAAAATTACCACGTTCAAATGCCACGTCATTGCGTTTATACTGAATATCCACCAATGCGTGCATAACATCGCCCTGGCCGATTTTATCCCCTGCGCGCAAGACCAGTTTCATACCGGCATACTGTTCTGGCGACCCCATACCATAAATTGACGACACAGACGATACAACGATAACATCGCGTTCTTCCAGCATAGCACGCGTCGCACTGTGCCGCATACGGTCCAGTTGTTCATTTATAGACGCATCTTTGTCAATGTATGTGTCGGTGGTTGGCATATATGCCTCGGGCTGGTAATAATCATAATACGACACAAAGTATTCAACGTGATTGTGCGGAAAAAACGATTTCATTTCCGTATATAATTGCGCCGCCAGGATTTTATTCGGTGCCATAATCAATGCCGGCCGCGATAATTCTGCGATAACGTTTGCCATCGTGAACGTTTTACCAGAACCCGTCACCCCCAGCAACACCTGGGAACGCCGTCCATCACGAACACCGGCCACCAATTCAGATATGGCCGCCGGCTGGTCCCCCATGGGGGCATAATTGCTTTCCAGTGAAAATATACTTTTTTTGTTCACACTATTATTCTAATCCATTATAATCAAATTACAAGGGCAGAGAGAGATGGCATTAAAACCCAGATATAAACGCAGAATTTTATGGACGGCTGTATTTATCACAACGGTCGGGGCATTGGCGTTGGTCATTGTTCCGCCGATGATAACGATAAACAGTCTGCGCCCCAAAATTGCCCAGGCGATATATCAACAAACTGGTATCAACGCCCAGATTGACGGCAATGTTCGGTTCAGTTTGCTGGGGCGCGCAACGATTGTTGCACATAATGTCAGTGTGCCAATGGGCCATATTGACGCGGTTATGTTTTCTGTGCCAATCACTGATATATTCAATCTGGACAATGCGTCATTACAGGGCCGAATTGGGATTCACGGCGCAAAACTGCACATAGACTCGTTGGTGGCACCTGATTTTAACAACGCCGTTGATATATATGATTCCGTCGTGACATTTCATAACAAGGATTATGATATTATCCGTGCGCGATTGGCCAATGGCGGTCTGACAGGGACTGTCCGGACAAATGATCACAAATACGATTTTGAATTTCTGGACGACGAATTCATAATAAAAAATCGCACTAATAATCTGGAAATCACGGGTATGTTATTTTCAGACGGAACGGCGCGCGGCCACCTGGACATTGATACCCTGGACGTAAATAAATGGTTTGAATTTTCATACCCACGTATTGATGTGCCTGTGAAACTGAGTATGAATTTCGCCTGGGACGGCGAATACGGTTTTGAATTTACGGATATAAAATCAGACCATTTTTCTGGCGATATAAAAATCCTGCCTGATGGCGCACGCGAAATCAATTTGACGGCCAATGACCTGGATTACGATTTTACATTTTTAACCAATCCATCAAATATATTTTATCGCACGACATTTAATTTAGACCTATACGGGAAATTAAAACTGGCCGGACACGAATTTCAACATCTGAAAATAAATGCGATTGGCGATAAAAAATTGGTTCAAATATCAAATATTATTGCCGACGATATGGCAATCACTGGTGGCACGATTGACGCAGATGGCGCACACAACGTTCTGGTGACAATGCCAGTGGACGGAATCCAAACAATGTGCCTGTTTTCTGGCACGCCACAAAATTGGAAATGCAGTAAATTTTCATACGGCGATATATCTGGCACAATTACCGTGGACCAGAAAAATTTTACTGCATCAATCGTTGGGGCTGGCGAAATGCCAGATGCCCAGAAATTGATTCGCGCGACGCGTCGTCTGGGAAAAAACGGGAAACTGGATTTTCAATTCAGTAATATTGCCGGCACATTTACCATAACGCCCAAGGGCGTGACAAAATCATATTCATTTGCACGCAATCAAACATTACGTTGGGCGGCACCTGATTTTAAATACTTGCCTGATTTTATGCTGGACGCGCCCGGCGATATGAAATGGTCTGATGGGGCGATGGCGTTTATTCCACGTGGCGCGAAATGGAAAATATCTATGACAGATAAAACATTTCTGCTTTCTGGCGATAATTTCAAAGACATCTTACCGAACATTGATTTGCAATCATTGAACAACGCGCCATACACGGTATCCGGCACATACAGCGGTCGCAGCATATCAAATATGCAGATAACCGTTGGCAACCAAACATTTCATGGCAGTGTCAGCGGACGCAACATAACATTACGCACCGTATTACTGAACGCCGATGCGTTTGCAAACCAGGGTTATATTGATAACTATGATGAACTGGAATTTTTAACCGCCGCGCCAATAACGTTGCCATTTGAATTACCGGTTGATATTTCTTTGACCGCAGACACACTGATTTACAACGGCAATGAATACAAGAATTTTATATACGCCCTGAAATCAAACACCCAGACGTTTTCTATCACAGACGCGTCGCGTGGAAATCTGTTGGCGACATTACGCAAAGACGCATCAAAATATGACATTGATATTCAATTAAATAAATTCGTCACAAATGGTTATTTGTTATCACGTCAAATGCCGTTAAACGTTCGCGATACAATGATTACGGCTGATATTTCTTTACAGACCAACGGCCACATCGCACACGATATATGGTATAACCTGGCCGGCGATATGGATTTATCGTTCAGTGGCGGATATATTGTTGGATTGGGCGTTGATAATTTCTATGCGTCCGCAAATAAAATAAATACATTTAATGCAGAATATGCCCTGGCAGATGCCCTGACCGATGGGGAAAGCGTTATTAAAAAAATGCGCATTGTTGGTAAATATAACAATGGCAATTTTATAACCGCACAACCGTTTACACTGCAAATGCGCCACGTTGACGCATACGGCGAATTTGATTTAGATGACGGCCGTATGACCGTTATGTTAAATATGACAATGCGCGGAACGGCACCAACACCTGCGCCTGTTCGTCTGACCATATCCCCAGACGGGACGCGAAATTATTCACTGACTGAAATTATGACAAATTTTGATTCCAGTTTTATGCGCCAGTTTATAAAAACGCACGATAAATTTTAACGATGATATTTCTGGCCCAGCACACGACGCACGTATTCGCTTGAAACCGATTGACCGTTTTTGTCGGCCCAGTATTGATACTGTCCAATCCGAACACAGTGAAAACCATCAGCCATAAATTTTATACGACGCGTTGCGCATAATAACATTTTGTTGCGACCAATTAAATCTGCGCGCCGTCCAAACAGCGCACGACGAATACGGGGGATAATCCCGTTTCCATCTGATGAATTGCGTGGCGCATACAGCACCCCACCCCGCTTTACCAATCCAGTCATATCATATTGACGATGTCGCGCACGCAAGACACGTGCCTGGTATTCTGTCAGATTTAATGTTGTTATCAGTTTATCAATATCCGCCTGCATTTTTTCACCACCACAAAAAAATTATATTCACAACACTGGGCGATTTTAATAGGTTTGATTTCATATAAAAAACAGTCCGCAAATGCGGACTGAACAAATATGTATTTTTATATTTAGTTTTTCTTGCGAACCTGGATATGGTCTTCGCGCAGTTGTTGTTCTGTGACCGGCGACGGCGACCCCATCATTAAATCCTGGCCACGTTGATTGGTTGGGAACAACACAACCTCGCGCAAATTCGGTTCACGACGCATAATCTGAACCAATCGGTCAATACCGAACGCACATCCGCCGTGCGGTGGCGCGCCGTATTGAAATGCAGTGTACATTCCGCCAAACTTTGCCTTGACGGTTTCTTCGTCGTATCCCGTAATGTCAAAACATTTAACCATAATTTCTGGGTTAAAGTTTCGCAGACCACCACTGCAAATTTCGGCACCATTTAATACCATATCAAACTGGGCCGCCTTGATTGACAATGGGTCACGCGTGTTCAATTCGTCCAATGTTGCCATCGGGAACGAGAACGGATTATGTGTAAACGCAATTCCTGTCGGTGATTCTGGGTCTGCTTCAAAGAACGGGAATTCTTCTATCCAGCACAGACGGAAATCGTTCGGGTCAATCAGTCCTAAATCATCACCCAATTTATTGCGCAGTTTCCCAGCAGCCTTGGCAGCGGTGTCAGCCGCGTCACAGACAAAGAACAATGATGCGTTATCGCCTGCGATTTCATGCAGTTTTGCGATACGGTCTGCGTCCAGTTTTTTGGCAACAGGACCTTTGGCCTCGCCTGCAAAGACGATATAACCCAGTCCGCCCAATCCCAATTCTTTGACGGCATAATCACCCAGTTTATCAAACCAACTGCGTGGTTTATCTGCGGAATTCGGTGCCGGAATCGCGCGAACAACCGCGCCGTCTTCAATCGCATTTGCAAAGATTCCAAAATCAGACCCACGGAAAATTTCCGTCACATCAGATATGATAATCGGATTGCGCAAATCTGGTTTATCCGAACCATATTTCAACATCGCTTCGTCAAATGGGATATGCGGAATATCCGGGCATACATTTGCACCTGGGACGAATTCGCGAATAATCGCCGGAATCAATTCATTGCCCACCGCCTGAATATCCGGCAGGTCAACAAACGACATTTCCATATCCAACTGGTAAAATTCCAGCAAACGGTCTGCGCGCAAATCTTCGTCGCGGAAACACGGGGCAATTTGAAAATAGCGGTCAAATCCAGAAATCTGAATCAACTGTTTAAACTGTTGCGGTGCCTGGGGCAATGCATAGAACATACCGTGATGATTACGTGACGGCACGATAAAGTCACGCGCGCCCTCTGGGCTGGACACGGTCAAAATTGGTGTCTGGAATTCAGAAAATCCCATTTCCCACATTTTGTCGCGCATAAATTTAATCATACGATTGCGGAACAAAATATTCTGGTGCAATGATTCACGACGCAAATCAATATAACGATATTTTAAACGCAAATCTTCGGACACAGTATCATCGTCGCCAAACACCTGGAACGGCAAAATATTTGCACTGGTCAACACGTCCCATTTTGTGGCCCGAATTTCAATCGCGCCGGTTGGAATTTTATCATTGACCGCAGACGCGTCACGCGCAACAACCGTGCCAGTAATTTGAATCACAGATTCTGGACGCACACGTTCCAGTGCCTCGTCCCCACCGTCAAACACGCATTGTGTAATTCCATAATTATCGCGCAGGTCAATAAACAGCAATGACCCGTGGTCACGCTTGCGATGAACCCAGCCCGACAGCACAACAGTTTGCCCGACATTGGACGAATTTAATTCGCCACACGTATGCGTTCTGTATTTAGATTTTAATGATACCATTTTGGTCCCTTTTTGTTTTATTCCCCAGGTGCCAAAATAATGATTGATTGAATTCGGCACCCAAATGATTTTCACAGGGGCGCGGAATCCGCGCGGTGCCACCCTGAATTTATAACTTGCTACATGCACACCCCCCCATTCCATGGTTGTCAGTCATATCAACACGGGTCAGGTATGTATTTCACACAATATTATAATCAAAAAATACCACCCTGCAACAATAAAAATTCCCAATAATTGGGGATTTTTATTCATTCATTTTGCTTTCCGGCAATATGTTTCCAAATATATTTGGTTCAACGGCACGCCACTTTAATTTGCTTTCTAAATCCTTGTACTTATATTTAGTTATATTGCAAAAAGCAGGTAAAATAAACAATACGTATTACGAATCTTAACCATATTTTTTGAATCAATAACCCACAAAGAATATAACAGATTGTATTGAAGTTGATTTCAAAAAACACATAGGATAGAATTATATCCATAATAAGAGTGTATTACAGCATGAAAGATATATCAAATATATTCAACTTATCACCAAATGAATTAGAAAAAAAATCTAAATCAACCAGATCATTATGGTCTGATACAGCACCACAAATTGTAGAATTTGCACAAAAACTTTCAAAATTTATTATCAAATCTGACACCCCGTATGTATTGGCTCTGGACGGTGGTTATGGAACAGGTAAAACCCATTTTTCTAGTAGATTTAGTATATTGTTAGACAAACGTCTAAGAACAATATATTTTAGCGCATGGGAACAAGATTATATGGTTGACCCATTTGTTGTATTTTCTGAAAAAATTATATGGATTGCTAGAAAGCAAGCGAATGAAACGGAAATTACAGATAAAATCTTAGAATCCTTAGCAAAAGCAACAAAAATTAGAGCCGAATTTGGCATTTGGGGATTATTCAAGGTTGAGGCAGAACTCTCCGGTGAAGACCTCATAAAAAAATTATTTCCCGAAAAACAACGTTCTGACCTATTTATTGAATTGAAAGTTTTGCTATCTAATTTTATACAAAATTTACCAAATAAAAAACTAGTTATGATTGTTGATGAATTAGATAGATGTCGTCCCGACTACGCTGTAAAAATACTAGAAACAATTAAACATTTTTTTGATATTCCTGGGCTTATTTTTATTCTTCCTATAAATTCCAAAAAATTAAACACTTATGTGAAAGGTTTTTATAATATTCCAAACGATACTTTCGCCGACGGGGAGGATTATTTACAAAAATTTATAAATGAAACTATTGACGTACCACAACTGAACTACAACAAAATTTGTGAAGACAGAATAAAACTTGCTGATTTTGGTCACCATATATCAAATATAGAAGGAAATTTTAATAGTATACAAGAATTGAAAAAATGGATCGCCGAATACGCAAAACAAGCACATCTTTCATATAGGGAAACCATCGAGATAATAAAACGTGCTAAATATTTTTGTAAAAATTATTCAGAAGAAATAAGATGCAGATTACTGGCCTACCAATTATGCAATAAATTATACAAACAAAAGAATAAAAATTCTTCTAATCCAGCTACTAGGGCTTCAACATTAAAATTCGAAAAAAATTATATGTATAAAGAGGGCTATGAAGAATCTCAAAAAGAAATACTGCTAAAAGCAGATTTATTTAATGCTCATACACGATTAGAATTTCCAGGCCACGCAACCACTTCAAACGTACAAAATATTTGTCATAACATCTCTTCGCTACAACAAAACGCATATTCTTATAAGATAATGTTTTCTACTATTGAAAAAATTAAAAACGAATTAAATAAAATAGACATAGAACATTATGTTCCTTACCAATCTTATTGGAGCACCGTAACGAAAGCTCAACTCCGTGAAAAGGTTCAATGTATACAAAATTATTTGAATCAAGCTAAGCAAAACTTATCAAATTTCCAACAAATAACAGGTTCGGATGATTCTGACGATGAAAGATTATCTAGATATGAGGAAAAAATAAAAAATCCAACATCACTATTCAAATAACTTTTTAAGTTTGCAATAACGCTTTTCATATACTAAAATCTGTACCGAATCCATGGGGACGTGGGTTCGGGGTCGTTCAAAACCCATAATTGCACGGTGTGAAAACATCGTTATCCGTTTTTGACAGCATAATGGTGTTTTTACACTGTTTTGCCTGGCCTTTTGGTCGGGTGTCTGTGGCTATATAACAGGTTCGCCGAAATCCACAGGGTCATTGCAATTATGATTTTGAAAATACCCGACCGTCATTCCCTTGGCGGTCTTTTTTTGCATCAACGGTGGTAAAAATGAAAAAAATAATATTTGTTCTTCCAACAATACTTTTGTGTTCGTGCGCAATTCATTACCCGTATACAGGTACAAAAACCATAACAGGCGAAGGCGGCTTTATAGAAAAGTATATTCCCGTTGAACATATTGGCCGTTCTATTTTTGAAAAAGAAATAGATTCTAAATACGATGGCATTTCATTTTACCGCTCGGGTCTGCCCATGGGGGCAAAATGCACATTAAAGGGATATATAGCAGAATCAAACCTTACGGACGTTGCAAAATCTGCACTTAAACAAGGGGCAAATGTAGCAACAAAATCAACTATTAAATTATCAAAGAGTTTTGATGATAACAGCGGCCAACTTGATGGAACTTGGGCCGCTGGGGATTGGTATTATTTATATGATCGGCGGTGGTATAACTGGTATTGGATCAAATTTGCCAAAGGATATAACATTTTTGAATGCAAATAATAAAAAGGAACTATCGATGTCAAAATTTAATGAAATTTTTAGTTCTATCCAAATAATTTTGATAATCGTCAAAGCACTTGGTGGATTTCCAGATACAAATTGGCTTGCGGTGTTTTTTCCAGCATACATTATGATTGGTGTAGAATATTTCAAAATGCTCAATAACAAACCAACAGTTACAAAATCTACAGACCCAAATAGTCAAAAAATAAATCTTCCTATAAAAAATAACAATGGTGATTTATTTTACCTTTTAATTAATCCTATTTTGGAAGAGCACAACTTATTACAAGATTATTCCATAGTTTTCTTTAATGAGGTATTTGGGAAACCAGAATTATTTGAATATATCGGGAATATTGACGTTGTGAGTAAATTTGCAACAGATGCCGAATATATCAAATACCTATGTGGTGAACGAAAAGAATTTTTCAATGAACTAGTTGCCAGCAAGGGCGCGACATTGAATACTATGATAGGCGTTCTCCTGGATACTCAAGCCAAAGCAATCGGACTAGTCGCAATTTGGGACACATCTAAAACAATGATGACAACAGACGGAAATTTACGCATAGAATTCACCCAGCTGCCTGTTGGTGTTATATATGATTAAGACTACTTTAATAGATTAAAAAAACGATCACTAACAAACGCAAAGTAGATGGTGCATTTCTGGTGCCCATACTTAATAAAAGTTTGGACAACTGGAACGGATTCTATAATGAAATAATCAAAACAAAGAAAGCGGCATTGCCGATATTTTACGCATTGCGAATGGAAGGTCTATGCCCGCCAAGAAAACCAAATAAGCAATCACCAGAAAAGAATAAGAATTATGGATATTAATAACTATGATTTTACAATCAACCTCAGCGCAACTTCTTGATCAGAAATCCAAGCCTCTTGGTGGTTATGATAAACAGATAATCTTGCATCTAACTCATTCATTCTTGCTGTAAATTCCATTTTTTGCATCGGACTAGTTGGAGCAACGCTTATTTTTTCGTATTCTTTTGAACACCAATTTTGAAAATCTTTTGAGTCTTGTATTTTACGACGAATCAAAAAATCATTTGTCATAGACGATGCATATTTATAAGCATCCAAAACTGTATGTTGGCCATCTCCGTCAACATCATATGGATTTTTTATCCATTTGAAAAAGTAATACAAAAATACATTCGCGGCCCAATTGCATTCCGACTCTATGCTTTGATAGCTTAAAGAAGGGTAGAAATTGCTAGCTCCTACAACACAAATCTTAGATTGGCGAGGCATATTAAATATACCTGAATAACATTGACCTAATAACAACAGGCCATCTGTCACCCCAGGTATTTGTTGCATCGTATCCAACAACTCCGATGGTTTAATTCCTTCCATTCCATCTATACTACCATGAGAAGAAACAACGCAACCCAAAAAAGCAATATCTTTAAATGTTTTTAATTTTGGTATTAATTGGTCTATATTGTATAGTTGCCCTGAAGATAATCCATTGGCTTCTAGGAATGTACTTGCACTAGGCAAACCGGTAAAATAATAAATATTATCTTCGCGATCATTTTGACGCTCTTTTATTATTCTTGCCGCATTGATAATATCAAACATAAACCTCGGTGTATCATCCCTGCCACAAACAAATACCCATTTTGTATCTTGATTTGGGTTGACACGCGACAAAATATGGACCATGACTAATCCTTTTCGAATATCACAGGATCTGTTTCATCATATTTCTTGTCGTCTGGAAGACCTATAATTGCATTCCCATTTTTGTCCAACAAATATTTATTGCCACTTAAACGCAATATATACTTAGTTCCCAATGAATCAAAACCATCTTTTTGCGCGAATAATCCCAACTGCCCGGCATTTATCATGTCCTTAATTTGTGGAGTGAGCATTGTTAAGTCTGAATTATAATTCAAAATCACTTTTTGCCTCTTTTTTATTTTTTGATGGCGATTATTGCGCATAACTACTACTTAGTAGCGCTTGTATTATATCACAATTTGAAGCCATTTTATAGTCAATTTGAACATTTGCAAGAAATAAAAAATCCCCTGTCGTGAGAAAGGGTATATTTCTTTACTACAATGTTATAATATATATTCGTCTTTTTTCAAGCCCAATCATACTTTATTTAAATTGCAATGACTGTCTTAATGTACTAAAATTATATTGAATCCATGGGGACGTGGGTTCGGGGTCGTTCAAAACCCATAATTGCACGGTGTGAAAACATCGTTATCCGTTTTTGACAGCATAATGGTGTTTTTACACTGTTTTGCCTGGCCTTTTGGTCGGGTGTCTGTGGCTATATAACAGGTTCGCCGAAATCCACAGGGTCATTGCAATTATGATTTTGAAAATACCCGACCGTCATTCCCTTGGCGGTCTTTTTATATCAAAAGGATAAATTATGATTTACAAATTATACACTGGCGGCCAACCTATATTGGCCTTATTGGAACTGATTGCGGGGATATGCATCCCGGCACTCATGTTAGGCGGAGTCATAGAATTGTTCGGACTGGCCGATACGTATGTAGGACAAGATAAAACACTAAGTCTTGTTTTTGGCGCGCTGGGTTTCTTTGCATGCATGTTCGTATATCAATACATCGCATATAATTTATTGCCAAAATTACTAAAAACAAAGGACACAAAATGAAAAAGATAATAATTGCGCTGATTATATGTATGACCGCTGTAACTGGTTATGCACGCACTATGAGCGTAGAGCAATTTGATAGAGAACACGCAGCATACCAACAAGAACTTTATAAAACCGCCCGCGAGGCTGGATATGACCCGACATCTAAAAAATCCATCGCGGAGCAATACAAAGCTAAACGATTGACCGAACAGACCATAAAACATCGTCTACAATTACAACAGGAATACGAGCGAGAATACAACCGATATATCTGGTTAGAAAAAAACAAATCAATGCTGCTGTTTGCGCTGGCAGCAATCGGTGTTTTATCCATTTTTGTGGCAAGCCGTTACAAAAAGCATAAATAGGTCAATATGGCAATATTTTAAGGCTGTCTAACGATTTTCCAAACGAGAATTCTTTAATGGTGCCCTAAGCAAGAATCGGACTTGCGACTCGTCCTTACCAAGGACGTGTTTTACCACTAGACTATTAGGGCAACTTTACCATTGCCCCGCAATTATACGGTATTGCACCTAAAAATCAAGAATAAAAAAACACACATGTCGCAGGTGAAATCCGGCGTCCCTGGTGTCACAATTACCAAAAATTAAACCCCGATACAAATCGGGGTTGAATTTTTGGTAGCGGGAGAGGGACTTGAACCCCCGACACGTGGATTATGATTCCACTGCTCTAACCAGCTGAGCTATCCCGCCAATGCGACGCATTATAACAGACTTTTTCCCGATTGCAAGAAACAAATAACGCCACCAAAGGCAAAGAAATCGTTCCTGTTGAAAAATCGTTATGTTTTTTAATAAATTCATTTGAATAATGGCTGAAAATAGTGTATCATTATGCGCATGAAAAAAATCGCATTATTTTTATCCACGTTATTATTTGCGACCAACGCTATGGCCGACCAGAACGTGTTTTTTGGCAAATATGAAAATCAAATTGCATTTCATCTTGGCCAGGGCATAGACAGTGGTTTCTTGGTTCCGCCACCTGCGCGTCCGGTGCCGTTTTATATGTTGCACATCCAGTATTCCCAGCCGACGACGTTTTTTCGCCTTCCTGCGCGCCAGTCATTAAATATCGGCCAGACGTTGGGTTTTGGTAAAAAATACGGTTGGAATTGGGAAAAATACACAATTCCAATGGTATTTATCAGCGAAGACGTTGTGTTATTCAGTGGCAAAAAATGGTATTATGCCAATGGCATTGGCGTTGGCCTGCAGGCGCAACAGAACGAACGTCTGGGGGCAAAGTTATTATTTCAATGGAAAATGATTGGCGGATATAAATTAAACGACCGCACAAACATTGAATTATTTATGCAGCATTTTTCTAATGCCAACACCGCCAAGGCCAATTATTCATACGCATTTTACGGTCTGGGCATTACGTATAATTTCTGAGAGCGCAGATAAAAAAACCACCGGCAAATGCCGGTGTTTTTTACCACTCTATCGGTGTTTTGCCATGCTGAATTAAATACTGGTTCGCGCGCGAAAAATGATGATTGCCAAAAAATCCACGATACGCCGACAGTGGTGACGGGTGCGCTGATTTCAAAATCAGATTACGCGCCGGGTCAACAAATTCCGCCTTGCGCTGGGCGGACGCGCCCCACAACATATAAACAATATTATCCCGGTGTGCAACCGCACGAATAACCGCGTCTGTAAATTGTTCCCAACCGTGGCCTGCGTGTGATGCCGCACGATGTGCCGCCACCGTCAATGTTGAATTTAACAGCAATACCCCCTGGCGCGCCCAGGCGGTTAAATCGCCGTGTGTCGCACTGGGCCGCCCCAGGTCAGATTCAATTTCACGATAAATATTTACCAGACTGGGTGGCACAGGTGTCGGTGGCAAAACCGAAAAACACAACCCGTGTGCCTGGCCCGGTTCGTGATATGGGTCTTGGCCGATAATCACAACCTTGACATCTGGCAACGGGCATAAATTAAACGCATTAAATATATTTTTTGGTTCGGGGAAAACCTGGTGTCCAGACAGATATTGCGCACGAACAAAATCCGTCAATTTGATAAAATAATCTTTGTCAAATTCGTCGGCCAATGCCGTTTTCCACGATTCTTGTATTTTTATATTCATAGTTTTATCAATCCTGTTTGCAAAGATTTCCATAACACCACATCAATATATCCACGTGGCAACCCCGTCACAGCGCACAAATGGTCAAACATTTTATCGCACGCCGCGCGAACATCGCAATTTAATTTACCATTATCAACCAACGCGCACAACGCTGTGTTTCCGCTGTATCGCACCCCCAGTCGTTGAATCCAGATATCGTATTTTACAACATCTTCGCCCAGGTTTCGCGCCAAATGATTTGCGGTAATTTTTCCAATATGTGGCAACCCAGATAAAAAATTCAACCGCGAATTTGTATCAGATAATTTATAGTATTCTGAACATATTTCATCGCGCATTTCCCAAATTTTACAAATCGCCGCGATTTTATTTTTATTATGAAAAATTGAAAACAGATAATCAAAATCTGCACCACGCGCACGCAGTGCAGACATTATTTTTTCGTGAATATTCTTGGCTGTTTTTTGCGAAAAGCCACCGGCCAAGATAACATAGGCGCAATTTTCCGCAAACGCGTCCGGCGTGCAAACACGCCGCTGTGACAGATTATCGCGTATTTCATCAAACGATTGTGCATCGCTGTCCGCGCCCATCGCGCGCAATTTTTTATCCAACCCAAAGAACCATTCAGCCGTAAAAATATTGACGATGCACATATTATTAAACGTCCAAATTCGCCGACAATGCGTTATCTACGATAAAGTCACGACGCGGTTCAACAACGTCGCCCATCAGCATAGATATAACTTCGTCTGCTTGGGACGCGTCATTGATTTTAACCTGGAACAAACTGCGGTTATTTGGATCCATTGTTGTTTCCCACAACTGTTCGGCGTTCATTTCACCCAAACCTTTGTATCGTTGAATCTTTAACCCGTTTTTCGCGTATTCAAATGCCGTGTTCAACAGGTTCAATGCACCCCAAATCTTTTGCGACTTTGCCTTGACGCGCAACGTGCACGGGTGGATAAATATTTCCATCAGTTCGTTGCGACCGTCCATTCGCAACCACGCGCGAATTTCTGGCGAATTGATTTTTTCACGTGGCAAAACGTATGTTTCTGTGACGCTGCGCAATGTGCGTGTGATTGTGATACCCGACGCATCACCAGACACGTGCCAACCACGTTCAAATTCCAGTTCTTGGGCGTCCAACAGTTTTTGTGTTGTTGCAAACGCATCGGCGGTTTCATTATCAAACACCCCGTTCAATGCCAAGGCTTCAATAAACCGCAACGGCACAACGTGTCCCAATGCCTGCAATGTATTTTGCATATTCAGAATCAATGTCAGCAAACGCTTTAAGTCTGCGCCTGAAATCTGTGTCCCAGAAAACGTTTCAATGATACCATCTGTCGCCAACTGGTCCATCAGATAGTCGTCCATTTCGCGTTCGTTTTGCAGATATAATTGCTGTTTTCCACGCGTCACACCGTAAAGTGGCGGTTTTGCAACATAGATGTATCCGCGTTCAATCGCCTCGGGCATATAGCGGAAAAAGAACGTCATCAACAACGTCTGAATATGTTGTCCGTCAACATCAGCATCGGTCATAATAATAACTTTGTGATAGCGCATTTTTTCAATATCAAAATCGTCTTTGCCGATACCTGCACCCATTGTTGTAATCAATGCCCCGATTGTATCTGACCCCAACATTTTATCAAAACGCACACGTTCAACGTTCAAGATTTTACCACGCAACGGCAAAATAGCCTGGGTTTTACGGTCACGTCCCTGCTTTGCCGTACCACCAGCCGAGTCCCCCTCAACTATGAACAATTCACATTTTGCTGGGTCGCGTTCACTGCAATTTGCCAATTTGCCTGGCAGACCGCCCAATTCAGGCCCTGTTTTCTTGCGCGATAATTCACGCGCCTTGCGTGCAGCCTCGCGCGCGGTGGCGGCCTCTATAATCTTGTCTATTATCAACTTTGCAATCGCTGGATTTTCGTCCAAGAATTCATACAGCAATTCAGATACTGTATTTTCAACCAGTGGACGAACCTCGCTGGATACCAGTTTATCTTTGGTCTGGGAACCAAATTTTGGGTCTGGGATTTTCACACTGACGATACTGGTCAAGCCTTCGCGGAAATCTTCGCCCGACAGACTGATGTCTTTTTTTGTCACCTTTTCGCCAATGTATTTATTGATTGCACGTGTCAGACCCGCGCGAAAACCGGCCAGGTGCGTTCCCCCGTCACGGTTTGGAATATTATTGGTAAAGCACAACGATGTTTCTGTATATGCCGTTGTCCATTGCAGAACAATTTCAATATATGTTTCATCAATCTGTTTGATAATGTGAATTGGTTCACGATTCAGCAATTCTTTGGATTTGTCCAGATACGTTGCAAAACCCTTTAACCCATCAACCGAATGAAATTCGCGTGTCTTTTTTTCTGGGCCACGCAAATCTTCCAGAATAATTTTTACGTTTGCGTTCAGATATGACTGTTCACGCAACCAGGTTTCCATTGTGTCAAAATTAAACACAGTACCTGTAAATGTTTCTGGCGACGGCAAGAACGTGACCTCGGTCCCGTGTTCGTGATGTGTTTTGTTTTCAACAATCTTTAAATCAGACGTCGGCACACCATCGGCAAACGTCATAATTGCTTCTTTGTCGCCACGCCATACGCGCACTTCTAGCCACGTGGACAGCGCATTTACAACCGACACACCCACACCATGCAGACCGCCAGATACCTTGTACGCGCCATTGTTTTCGTTATCAAATTTACCACCTGCGTGCAGTTCGCACATAATCAGTTCCAGCGCACTACGTCCAGTTTCGTGATTTATATCAAACGGCATACCACGACCATTATCGCGAATTGTCGCCGACCCGTCTGCGTTTAATGAAACATATACTGTATCTGCATAACCGGCCATCGCCTCGTCAATAGAGTTATTGACAACTTCGTAAATCATATGATGCAGACCAGAACCGCCCTCGCCTACGTCACCGATGTACATTCCAGGGCGTTTTTTTACCGCTTCCAGTCCTTTTAAAACCTTGATTGAATCACCAGTATATTCATTATTTACAGACATATAATTTCCTTTCTTTTTTCTATGTAAAAAATAGCAATTTCTGGTATAATTATCAAGAAAAAAGGACAAAGCACAAGGAAACAACATGAAATTTAAGTTATTGTATTTTGGGGATATTCTGACAAACCCAAAAAAACGTTCGCATCACATCGCAGATATTCGTATGCAATTTCACCCACAACTGAAAAAACTGGTGGAACACCAGCCGTGGAATAATCTGACCCAGTATATGTTGCCAACCGCAACAAAAAGCCCGATTTCTACGCGTCACGTGGGCGGAATTGATTGGAATCCGATTATTACACCAAACCTGAAATTACTGGCAGAAATTGATATCCAGATGATGCACCCTGAAATTGTGGGTGTTCCGCGTCGCGATATTGATAACCGCGTAAAAACGTTGCTGGACGGCCTGCGCTGTCCCCAGAATGAACACGAGGTTGGCGAAAACACACCGCGCGATATTGGCCCAATTTACACACTGTTAGACGACGACCATTTAATAACAAAATTGTCCGTCAACACCAGCCACTTGCTGGGCACAGACCTGTTTAGCGAACACATTCCTAAAACACCTGACGCCGTATTTATACTGTTGGACGTCAACGTCCGTGTTGCCGAAGGAAACCTGGAAAACTTGCCATTTATGGTATAAAAAATCGCCCCAACGGGCGATTTTTTTTATAAACACAAACCTATTATGATAATGCGGCGGTGATTTGGTCTTGCATCTGGAACGTCCCCAGAACAACCCACGCAATAACCGCAGATACCAACAAAATACCAATACTGTTCATTACATTTGATATTGATTCCATTTTGCGCACAGATTCATCAAGATAATCATTTGCAACACGGGATAAATTTTCATCAAAACCGTTCATATCTGCATAGATTGCCAAATCGCCAATCATTTCAGAATTCGGGAAACCGCGCCCAGTATTTGCCAACGCCACGCCTAAATTATCACCATTGGCGATATAGTGCAACGTGTCGTTCAATATCGTCCGCAGATACCGATTTGAACCATCGGCCAACATACGCATTGCATCTGGGATTGTAATGCCGGCAGCAACCATGGACGACAAACTCATCAGCCAGTCAACAGACAACTGAATTTTATACACATTCCACGGTGGTAATTTATCAAAATATTTACGCAGATTTCCCGTCCAATTTGCCAAACTGGCCCAGATAATGCCACCAAGCGCGGCAAAACCAATCACAAACGCATACCAATACTGTCCGGCAAATTCAGACAACCATATCAGTGATGACGCCGCAGACTGCCACACCATTGTTGGGCCTGCAACCTCGGCCAATGGTGGCACCAGATATAAACCAACCATAATGATAATCAAAAACGTCAGTGCCAACAAAAACAACGGATATGCAACCGCAGATATCATCGCGCGCTTTATCCGTTGTGTTCCATCAACAACACGCGTAACATTTTCCAGCGCAACAACCAAATTAGATAAATTCCCAGACGTCACCAACAACGATTCTTCCAGTGGAACCCAACCACGGGTTGCGTCTGAAAAACTCATACCGCGTTCCAGATTTTTCTGAAATTCACGCATCACGATTGCAAACGGCTCGTTTGGATTGCGGCCATTTTTAGATTCCACCATTTCCAATCGCCCCAGCGCGTCCATCAACGTAAAATCATTACGCAACAGTGACGCCAACTTGCGCGCGGTGGCCATACGTTTTTCAGTATTTAATCTGAAAGCAATTTTGGCATATAATTTGTCCAGTCTGGTTGTCATACCTTAATACACCCCCGGTCTGTCCAATAATCCAACCCAGCGTTCCAATTCATCAACGCCGATAATTCCCTGCAACATCAGTGACATTGCCGCCTCTTTCAATGTGCGGCCGTCCATATCTTCCAGCCAATAACGCAATGCACCGTCGGTATTTCCAGCCAACGCCAGACGTAAAAATTCACTGTTTGTAATGATAATTTCGCCGGCCTTGATACGCCCCAGTGTTCCTGTTCCCTTGCATTCCTTGCACCCGGCACCGCGGATATAAACCTGGCGCAGTCCCAGTTCCCCAAATGCCGTCATCACACGCCCATAGGCCGGATGTTCTGGGTGGTCAATCAACCGTTCACGACAAAACGGGCAAACCTTTTTAAACAGACGCATAGAAATCAATCCACGCATCAGTGTTTCTTCTTTTAACTTGAACGCTTCTATCCCCAGGTCTAATAAACGGGTCAACGCAGACATTGCCGAATTCGCGTGCAACGTTGTCCAAACATTATGACCAGATAACGCACCACGCACCGTCAACTGGGCCGCCGCCAACGTGCGAATTTCCCCAACCATCAATGTATCTGGGTCACTGCGCAATGCCGCGGCCAGTGCCTCGGTATATCTGTCTTCGCGTTGTTCTTCGTTTGTGGTATTTACCACAGGCATCTGGTGCGCGCCAAAAATCTTTTGTTCAACCGGGTTTTCCACCGTAATCATATTTATTTCGTAATTACGTTCTTTTAACATCAGCGACATATTACGCACCAATGTCGTAGATTTACCAGAACTGGTTGGCCCCGCAACAATTACCAGTCCGGTTGGAAACGCGCGCAGACGCATCAACAAACGCTGTTCATATTCGCCAAATTCTTGTTCGGTTTTAATACCTTCGGACGGGTTATCATACAGCAATCGCATAACCACATACCGCGAACCAAACGCGATTGGATTAAACTGCATACGGATACTAAGAATTCCCATCGGCAGATATAAATCCTTGGTCCCACGCAGTGGTGTTCGTCCGTCTTTTTGCGCGGCCTGGTATTCGTTCTGGGCATAGTTCGCGTTTGACATATCAGACGACGCAAACGCCGCACGAACAAATGATTCGCCCCACCCCGAATTATATTCCAGAACAGGCTGCATACTGCCGTCAATGCGGAAATAGATTGTGGTTTGGTCACCAACCTCAATATGAATATCTGACACTTTTTGCGCAGCGGCACGTGCAACAATATCCACAAAATCTTTCTGCATTTGGTTGTCAAAATCGCGACTGACACGTACCGGCCCACCCAGGCGTGCCTCGTACGATTTATATATCGCCGACACCAAACCTAAATCAGAATAAAACGGTGTTCGCATTGGACGTGCGCGTGCGCGCAACAAATCCAAGAACGCCATCACACGCCCATCATATCGGTGCGTGCGTGAAATAATAATTTCCCCACCGGAAAAATACGCAATTAAACCCTGGGTATCTTTTGGCAGTTCCTGGGACCCCCCAGTTGCCGTCAACAAACGATTCCCATTTGAAAACAAATAATCAACAATATCCTTGGTTTCGGCATTTTCCAACCCCGACGGAACAGATGGACGTTCAGCCACTGGGATATTGTTCAAAATATCATTTTCCGTATTGTTCATATCGCGTTAAATCCATTTTTATTTTGCGTTTGTCACGTTTAACGCCTGGGTTGCCCCAGATGGTGTGACAAAAACAATTCCTTCGTCCAGTGATATAGATTTTACGGTAAATCCGTCCAGACTGCGGCCAACAGAAATCTTTTTATTCTGGCCTGTTTTTAAATCTGCGACTGTTGCCTGTAATTGATTGCCGACGCCAAACACGTTGACCAATTTGTATTTTTCAGAAATTTTAACATCTGAATCATTATCAGACGCAGACGCACCCTTGCTGGCAACGCGTGGGGCAGAACTTTCGTTTTCCAATGCCTGTTTTTCGCGTTCCAGTCTGGCGGTTTCAGCCTCTAACTTGGCCTTGGCGGCGTCCAGTTCCTGTTGCTGTTGTTCGGCGCGCCCAGACAACGTATCAATTTCCATATGCAACTTGATTTTTTCGGCCGCCAACCGGTCTAATTCCAAATCCAGTTGTGCGCGTTCTTTTTCCAGTTGCATTAAAATTTTTTCCTGTTCCAAATCAGTAATCTGTTGAAACAGCGAACCGTCAACCTGGTAATCAGACACGGCACTGGCCGACACCTGTTCCATATCAGTATCCGTAATTTCAATATCTTGGTCTAAAACCTCGGCCTGGGCACTGGCGACCGGAAACGCAAACACAGAAAACAACAAAACATACTTCATTTTATTTGACATAGATTATCACCTCATAGTTCCAGATGCGGCGCGACGCGTCCCATGCGCAACGTGTCATATATACCCCACCAAAATCGTCAAAGATTTTCATAAACTGCATCGGCGTCATTTTTGATTCTGCCGCAACTTCTATCAAGTTCACCGTTGCAACATCAACGCCATTGCTTAACGTATCGGTTGCAACATTTGTTTCAACATCTGTTGAAATTCCCTGGAACGCCGTCTGAATCGCGCGCAAGACCGTATCAATATCACGTTCATCAACCGACGCAACCGACGCAACCGTTGGCAATGTTGCGCGCACCGTCACAACATCTGCTGATTCTTCGTTAACGTATGCGGCCGGCATCAGTTCTGTGGCAACGCTGTAAAAATCCCCCAGTGTTCCAAAACTGCGCTTAAACCGTGCCGACGCGTGGGTTTCGCCACATTCGGCCGACACCTGGTTCCAGCCAGGAATTGGTTGCATTACAAAGCCGATTGCCTGATAGCATACCTGGGCCCGACGTGTCACATCTGGCAATTCGTCGTATGGCATAACAATCGGGGCCGGTGCTGTTTTTTTCTCTATATCAAACGCAGCGTCCAGTTCTTTGTTTTTTTCTGCGATTTGGCGTTTATATTCGGCCGCCAATTCTGGGTTTATTTTTGCAACCTGGGGCGGTGTCATCATTTGGCGAATTGGTTCGCGGAAAAATGATAACAAGAAAAACACAAACACAGCCAACAAAACAACCGACAATAAAACGCGTCTGAACCGACTGATTGGGCGCAACGTCGCACGCGCACCACCCGAAATTAAATCTGATAAGTTTCGTTCAATCGCACGTGGCATACCCCACGCAGACGGCGCAAACAACGCACCCCAATCAGGAATTTCTGATAAACGAAAATATTCTGCACGCGCCGCATCCTGGGAATCAAACAATTTATCTTGCAGAATTATGCTATTACGCACCGCAACCAGGTAAAAACCATTTTCTGTATCAAACACCCCCAGAAAAGAATTATATTCGGTCAGCGCGTCCATAACCTCGGCCGCGGCAGATGGCATACCAATACGATGTCCTGCACGACGTGCGCCCAATCCAATCAGTGTGCGATATTCTGTGAACAGATTCAATTTTCTGTTCATACCACGCGCCAATGCGCGCGCATACGCACGCGGTGCCACGCCGACCATGGCAGGTTGCCAAAACAGACCGACGGCATATTTTTTGCGCTTGATATTTATTACTTTGTCTGGCAATTTCTCTCTCTGGTTTAATATCACGACAATTATAACACAAAACGCGCGCATAACGCAAACACAGAATTAAAAACGCCGGCCAAAAAATTGGCCGAGCGCAATTATATTTTTGTATGTTTTTTAATAAATATTACTGGCAATTACCATACATATTTTCACACTGGACAACGACCGCTGTTTCTGTTGTTGTGTTTGTTGCCTGGTTTGATGTTCGCACAGTGCGTGGATGCGGACAATCATAAACATTTGCCGTTAAAATAAACGCGCGTTCTGGGCCAAAAATAACCCACTCGTTTGGACGGGTGCGTTGGCTGGTAATCCAATATGCATTACCACCGCGTGCCTGGTCAACGATGCGGTTTTCCAGGTATCTGCGCGCATCATCAGAATCATAAACAGATGCCTCGGTTTCTATTTTATACAGATATGTGCAACCCATTGGTTCGCCGTTGAGTTGTGTTAAAAACTCGCTGCCATTTTCGTTTTTTATCAAATTGTTGCACGCGGCCAATGCCAGAACAGCAAACACAGAAAAAATTTTTTTCATATTATAAATCCCCTTATTTACTTTGAACTATATCATAATTTTCTGGGTCACAGAATAATTTTTTCAGCACCAGGTTATTCAGCGCATGACTGCCCTTGTATGATTCCAGGTCACCAATTACAAATCCACCCGATGTGAACATATCCCCAATGGCGTCTATAATCTTGTGGCGAACAAATTCATCTGGCCAAATCACAGGATTCAATGTCCCGTCGCCGGCGTCATTTAATGCGATAACATTTTTCTCGCTGGCACCACGCGCCATACCGTGCGCCTTCAGGTATTCCCATTCAGAATATTTTCCAAACGTGCGTGCGCGTGCAATATTTTTAACGAAATCGTTCACAGATTTTTTTGTGCCATTAAAACTGTATGAAAATGTTTGGCGACCGATAACCCGTTCTGGATATACCAGTGTTGCAACAATGTTTAATGACGTGCCGTCGTTTGGTGATAATTTAACAAAACCGTCTGTCTTGCGCCCAGCGATTTTATTCATAACCCACAATTTAAACCGAACAATCGCCGGCAAAGTGCGTAATACTTCGCGTGCATAAACAGTCACAGGCCGACGCACAACGATTTTTTTCATCTGGGATTTACCGTCTGTATTACCGATAAATTTCGCCAAAAATTCCGACGCACTGCCGTCCAAGATTGGTGTTTCTGGGCCATCAATATCAATTATTGCACTGTCAATTCCGGCCAAGAACAATGCCGCCATCAAATGTTCTATGGTCTGAACGTGTGCGCCATCTGTGCGCCCGATTGTGGTATTGCGCATTTTTGTTTCGCCGACATTTTCTGCCAACGCCGGAATCAATTCAGACCCCGGGATATCCGTTCTGTGGAAAAAAATTCCCGGTTTTCCAGACGGCTTTACAACCATATTTACCGGCAATCCAGAATGAATTCCGACACCAGTAATTTTAATTTTTTTTGCCAGCGTTGACATCTTTCAGTTTCTCCTTTAACCAATCAAAAAATCCGTTTTCTATTGTTGTATCCAGGCGCGCATATTTGATTTTATTACGCGCATATTCCGGCAATCTGACCCAGTCTTTTTCAGTGGTCAACAACACCGCTTTTTTCTTTTCTGCCAACATAAACAGTTTTTCAATATCTTCGTCTGTGTATTGCCAGTGGTCTGGAAAACTGCGGCGCGCAACAACCGATTTCCCCAGCGCACGAAAGAATTTTTTTGGATACCCAATTCCTGCAAACGCAACTATGCGTTGTGTATCGTCGTATGGCGACATAGTTGTATTTGTCGCATAAAATACCGGCACATTATCAGGCAATTTAAACTTCTTTTTTGCGCGGTTATTTTTTATAACAACGATTGCGTCGGCCTTGGTTGCGGCACGACGTGGCTCGCGCAGGGGGCCGGCTGGTAATAAAAATCCGTTTCCATACCCCAACGCTTCGTCAAAAACCAATATAGAAATATCTTTGTTTATACGCGGATTTTGAAAACCGTCGTCCATAACAATAGGACTGTTTTCATCGGTCTGGCGATTTAACAGTTTTATGGCCGCCATACGATTACCTGTGTGTACCTGTAATCCGGCGCGCGTCAACATTATCGCTTCGTCCCCGGCGTTTCCAGTATGCGCACTTTTTTTATATCCACGCATAACAATCGGCGCACCAATCATATTTGCAACTGCGCGTACAATCGGTGTTTTACCAACGCCACCGGCCAATATATTACCAATGCATATCACAGGCCGACGTGATTCATACGACTTGATGCCGCGAACAAAATATACCATACGTGACGCACCGTAATATACCCACGACACAGGCACCAACAAACATGCGATTGGCGTTTTATGCATAAACCACCACGGTGTTTTCATTTTATTTTCCCTGTTTTTTATTTTTCTGTTCTGCGCGTTGTGCGCGACGCATTTTTTTAAACGAACTGGATTTTAAATCCTGTTCAACCTGCATCAGGTTAAATTTCTTGTCCAGTTCCCGAACCTGGTCCACCATTATATTTTCCAGGCTATGGCGCAGATTTTCAAAATCATCACGTGAAATCTTGGAATCAACGAATATAGGTTCCCCTACTTTACACACAATCCGTGAAAAAGGTAATGCGACCAAATACCTGTCCCAGCGGTCTTGGAACCACGAACGCGACGCAGAAAAACATACCGGGATAATCGGCGCGCCGGTCATTTTTGCAAAATATAATGCCCCATCTTGGACACGTAATGACGGCCCACCGGGTCCGTCGGGCGAAATACACAAACCGTGATCACCCAAACGCAACATACGCACCCCCTGGCGCAGAACAGAAATTCCACCATCAGATGTGCTGCCATAAATTGGTTTTAATCCGAACAGACGCTGCAATTTTGCCATCATACGTCCATCACTGTGACGTGACGCAACCGCGTATGCCCGCATACCACCCATACAAATAATCGGCGATAACATCATACTGCGCCCGTGCCAGAACACAAAAATCGCCGGCTTTCTGCGGTATTTTTTAAATGTTTTATAGTTTATAATTTTAACCCGTGATGTAAAGTACACAAACCAAATTGATACTGCCATAAAAATTGCGACAATCCATTGAATAATCGGCAAATGCAGCACTGGTTCCCAGAACCCTTTCCACGCTTTTCTAAATTTTTCGTTCATCTTCGGCCTTGTTATTTAATATGGCCAGATTCTAGCAACAAAAAAAACATATTTCAAGACAGCAATAGGAATAAAGCCCAAATACCAGTCCCAGCCCGATAAATATGGTAAAAACCGCATAAAAATCCGCAAAAATTGAAAAAATTCATTGACAGTAAACAATATTGTTGTATAATCCCAGACGTTTATCGCGGAGTAGAGCAGCCCGGTAGCTCGTCAGGCTCATAACCTGAAGGTCTGTGGTTCAAATCCACACTCCGCAACCAAGATTTACAAAACCGTCCACATGGGCGGTTTTTTGTTAGAATCCTAATATCCATAAAAAGTTCAAAAGTTGAAATTAAAAAAGTGGCGATTTTTCGCCACTTTTTGATTACTATATTTATTTAAACAACTTTTTATGATTATGCCATATAACTATAAACAGATTTATAAAAAATAACCATATTGCAACATTATTATTCAAGAAAATCATATTAAAATAAGGAAATGATATTCCCATATTATTTATCAAAAAAGGAACCAAACCTATAACTTCTGTCATACTAAAAAAAGCACTAACAAGAAGTACTGTTTTGTCAGAATTACAAAGTTTAGCAATAAAAAATGGCAAAAATAAAACAAAAATCACACCAATAATTATAAATGTTAAATCCATTTCAAAATCTCCTTTATATTCACAACTGATGGTACCATACATTGTGATTTTATGCAAATTTTTTAGACCTGAATTTCATTTTAATTGAACTGTATTTTGTTAATAAAAATAAAAAACACACCACAATGGTGTGTTTTTTTAGTGATGAAAAAACGTAAAATTATTTACAACCAACAAAAGCCCAAACTTCATCAGATGGTTGTGCAATTTTTACACGAACAGCCGTCTGGTCTGCGTCACACATTTCGGCATCAATAAACGCAACCTCTATATAATCATGTTCTGTATCGTTTAAAACCATATTAAATACATTTTCGTCACTATCAAAATTATACCGGAACATACCATTAGGTTTATTTTGTTTTATATCAATAACCCACTGAATATCAGACGGACATTGATATATCGTATGATTACTGTCTGTTTCTAATACAGTACAACCATCAAAAATACGTGGAATATCATACTTTGCAACGTCTGCTGTTTCTGCCAAGGATACAAGCGGAAACAAAGACGCGATTATAGAAATTGTATATTTTTTCATATTTTTCCCCTCTTTTTATTAAAAAATTAAACCACCAACAAGATTGGTGGTCGGGGAGTTGGTGTCAGCAAACAAATGCTCCGTCCCTTTCGGTAAACGGCTCCCCAACCATAAAAGCCAGGGATGATAACGATGCAAAAAGCACCGAAAACATCAGATTACGATGCTTTTGCACCGTGTTTGCGGGCCACCACAGCCCCGAAACCCAAATCTCTTTGGATTCACGTTTTATTATAATATTAAATCAATAAAATTTCAATATTTTGAAAATAAAACTTATTTTCTATAAAAAGCATTTTTTTAGTGTTTCGCCGGTATCATTTTGGTCAACGCGTTTGTTGCGGATTTCTTCGGCGGCCTTTATTTTTTGTTTTACTAAAATTAAATCTGGGTGCGCTTGTAATTCTGTGTTTAGTTCATCAACCGCCGCTGATATATCAGACTGTTTTCTGACAAAAATTGGTGTAATAGAATCGGCAGCGTTATAAACAGAACGCTGTAATTCCGATTTAAAATCATCAATCACAGATAAATACGCACGAATATGACCGTCTTCGTGTGACAAAATCGCGTTGTATGAACACGATTCCGGCACATGGCGCATATCTATCTGAACCAGAAAATTAGTGTATCCAACCGATGCAGTGACTGATTTTATTGCGATGCAAAAACCATCTTCTATTGATGTAATATCGGCAACAATATCATAATTATCTGACAGTGTTGCAATCACATTTCCGTGTAATAAATCCATTGGTTCCAGTGGTTGAACAACCTCTTTGGTCCAGGACGGACTGTCAATATAAACCGCTGGATTTAATTTATACGGCAAACAATCGTCGGCCCACCCAGGTGTTGCCATCACAGATAAAATTAAAATTGCAACTTTGCGGAAATACATATCATTATAAATCCCCGGCACCCTGCTTTTTCAGGTATTCTGATACAAAACTGTTTCCGTATTGTTTATATAATTCTTCGGCCAATAATACAGATGAACGTCCCGATTCAAACAAACGCAACATATTCCCCAGGCCACCTAATTCTGTGTTTAAAATCACAGATTCGCCCGTCACCGGACGCGACAATAACAACGCGCGTTTCAGATTTGGATATGCCTTGCCCTGGATAAATGCCATTTCCAATGGATTTAAATTCCAATGCGCATAATCTGATGCATCGGCGGCCGGATTACGGAAAAACAGCACCGTCTGGGCCTGGCCACGAACAACGTCACCAATCCCCAATTTATCCAAAACATTTGCACGCTGGAACGAAACCATATATGCCTGGCGGTTTTTACGTCCCTCTTGCAGGCCAACAATGAAATTATCACGGAACATTTTGTTTTCCAACATTGGCGCAGTTTCGTCAATCATAATCAACGACGGATTTCCACCAGATACCGTGATGTTATTTATTCGGTGCAATATATACGAAATAACCGCGGGCGACAATGTTTCATCTTGCAAAATTTCGGTAAAGTCAAACGTGGTCAATCGTGATTGCAAATCCAACGTATCAGATGTTTCATTGAAAATATCGCCATACTGCAATGGATCAACCCACTTTTTCAACGCCGGTCGCATATTCCCAGTTGATGAAAAACAACTTTCCCATAAATTTTTTAACACCCTGTCTTTTTCCGGCAGATAATCAAAATTCACAGATACTGCGCGCGCAATTTCATCGGCAGAATTAGCGTCTGATTGTCCAGTTATAATTGAAAACCAGCGACGTAAAAACGCGCGATTTGCCGCATTATCCGGCATTTTCAGCGGATTCAAATGCGTCAAGAACGAATTGTTTACAGCATTTTTTTCCTTGCCCTGCATAGTGATATATTTACCACCAACCGACAGTGTAAATATTTCTGCACCTTTGTTGCGGTCAAAGAAAAATGCCTTTAATTTCGGGTGACGCAATGATTGCGCAATCAAGAAACTGAACAATGTTGTTTTACCGCCACCGGTTGGCCCAATCGTCAGGGTATGCGCCACCGCGGCCGGTTTATCGGATACATGAAATTGAAATTGATATGGCGTTCCCTGGGCGGTTGGAAAAACAACCAATGGCCCCGGACCCCAGTCTGAGTTTGCAACACCACGTGGCTGGGTTGACATAGGAATACTGATTGCGGCCGTACGCGACAACATCTTGAACGTGCGCGGAAATACATCAAATCCTGGGATTTGTGAAAACCACGAAACACGCGCGGCATACGTTTCACAAATCGGCGATACACCAAAAGATGCCGCGATTTTCTTGAACTCGTCAACATAGTAATTTAATTCTTCGGGTGTTTTACCAAACAATATAAACAGTGGGTAATAATTCACCAAACTTTGATTACCAGAAATGTTTTCGTCCATCGCACGATTTGCCGCCGAAATCTGTTCTGTTGTTGATACATCGTTTTCTTCGGCCGACGATTGACGTTGACGCATTGCAACCTCTATATCTGCGGCACCCATAATACGAAATGCGTTCATACAAATCATTTCTGTCTGAATCGTGGATACAGTATCAAAAAATTCTTCGTCCAGATAATCTGGCGATGCACGAAATGATATCATTGTTGCAAATGATTGTGTGCCACCACTGACATATCGCACCAACCCATCGCGCATAAATTCAACATCGTCAACCGTTGTTAAATCTGCAATTCGTCCATCACAAACAATCGGCGACGGTTTTGTTATTGGCGATAAAATCCGACCAAAGAATCGCGCCATATTATCACGATCTGCGTGACGCAATAATTTCGGACGATATGCCGCCAATATAGATTCCAGATAATTACCATATTGATTTAATTTATCCCGTGCGCCCGTCCCAGATACAGACAAAACAATATAATAATTATTCAAAAATATGCGCAGTCCCTGGGCCTGCCATTTATTGTATATTTTTTGCAACACAGGCTGGTCAAAATCATAATTTGTATTTTCATCGGCGGCATCACGCGTCATAAAAAAACGCATTACAACATTTGGATCGCGAATCTGGTTAAATAATTGCGCACGCAAATCCAAAAATTTTTCACGTGTCAAACTATCTTGCATACTGGTTTGAACACCTGCGACGCGATACACACGCAACAAAGAACCATCTGATAATTCCAGTGAATCATCACTGTAAACAGTCTGAAATGGGATATACCGCGAATAACGTTTATATCCAAACTGGGGAAAAATGCGACGCGTCAACGCAGGCATATACATCATCAGTGCAACAAATATTAAAATAACCGCCATAACCATTATCATAGTTGTGACTGGAAATCCGCTGCCTGCAAAATATTTAAAAACATCTGTCATTTTTTATGCCGCCAGTTTATTTGGTATTTTCTTTTTGAAAAGTTGTATTTGTGCCGCCAATATTTGTCCCAACTGGGGGTCACGTTTTGAAAACGCGGCCAAAATCGCATGTGTCACACACAGAACTAATAAAAACCACATTGGGCTGACCGGGTCATTACCATTAGTTATTATCAATGATAAAACAAAAATACCAATAAAAACAATGAACAACACGGCGAAATTTATCACCGCCAATGTATATGGCACGTAAAATATACGTGCAGGATTTGCCAATGCTTTCAGTACTTGTTGTTTCATTTGGATTCTTATTCTCTGCTCTCTTGCCTGAATTATAACAATTTCAACAGTTTTCAACAAGTATAAAAAGTAAATTACTAAAATTGTTGAAATTGTGGAAAATTACTATTTTTTCAACATGTTTATATCTGTGTCTGCGAATTCAACAGAACACACAAAAATACCGAAAAACCTGGTTTTTTATGTTGAAAACTTGTTTAAAAAAAGTTTAAAAATATTATCAACAATTTAAACAGGGCCTATTACAACAACAAATATATTTATACAGATGATTTTTAATCAGATTGTTTAAAACCAACAAAAATAACAAGCAATACAATAATTATTTGATTTTTTACAAAAAACGTTTATAATCACCACGCAATAAAGGATTTAGATATGAAATTTTTAAGTTCGTTAAAGGCTTGGAAGAAACGCGGCAATATTAAACAAATTCGCCGTGGTAAACAGGTTATTCTGATTGACCCAACCAATCCTAAGTTAAAGGCCAAACAGGGCTTCAAGAAAAAATAAGTCCTGGGCGTCGTTTGACGCTATGGTTATTTTATGTCCGACAAGCATACGTTTGCCGGGCGTTTTTTTGTATATTGATTATATTATAAATCGTTCATAAACGCTTCGCGTAATGTGGTGTCCACTTCGGCCCCAGACAGTCCAGATGAACGTAAATATTCAATTTGAAATCCAGTTGGTTGATATATTGACGCACTGTGGTCGGCCGATTTTGGCACAGATGAAATTCGTTGTGCCGGCATAAATTCGATTCGTGCGGTTTTATCTGCCAATGCTGAAAAAGAAATATCAGAAACAGTATCCTGGGTATTTTTTTCAATAATCGCAGTACCTGATAATTTTGATTTAGTGTTTTTGCCGGCAACTAATTTTGTCTTTACACATATTGTTGTATTTGATTCCAGATGTTCGGCGATAATATTGTATGTTAAATCGTTATTATTTTCCAATAACGCGCCACCACGAATTTCAGAATTTTTCCCGGTGTTTTTGATAAAAATGTCAAAAAAGGCCGGGAAATTATTTTTTACACGCACAGATAAAATCACCGGTTGATTTGATACAGACACATCAATATCCAGCCGGCATTTACCGGTAATTTCGCCAACATATATGATATGAATTGGTAATTTGTATTTTTTATCAATTTTCGTATTGGCCAGTGTTGATAATTCTGGGCAAAACACGCCATCGCGGTAAACAATCGTTTCCGCAGGCACGGTTTTTATATTGAATTCGTTCCACATGTATGACATATTAAACGCATTATAAAGGATTTAGTTATGGGATTCAATTGTGGAATTGTTGGGTTGCCAAATGTTGGTAAATCAACGTTGTTTAATGCATTGACACAATCTGCGGCGGCCGACGCGCAAAATTATCCATTTTGCACCATTGAACCGAATACCGGGCGTGTTGTTGTCCCAGACCAGACATTATTAAATCTGGCGGCGGTTGATAACAGTGCGAAAATCATACCAACACAACTGGAAATTGTTGATATTGCCGGCCTGGTTCGTGGCGCATCAAATGGCGAAGGACTTGGAAATAAATTCTTGGGCAATATTTTATCAACTGATGCGATAATTCACGTTGTTCGTTGCTTTGAAAATGATGATATTGTGCACGTCAACGGCCATATAGATCCACTGGACGATATTGATACGATTGAAACAGAATTGATGTTGGCCGATATGGAAAGTATGGATAAACAGATTAAAAACCTGGAAAAAAAGGCGCATGGTCTGGATAAAAATGCAATAAAATTATTGGCTGATGCAAAGGTTATTCGTGACGGTTTGGCGGCTGGAACACCTGCGCGCAAATCAGGCACAGATGCATCGCCGTTTAATTTATTGACGGCAAAACCGGTTATTTATGTATGTAATGTTGACGAAGCATCTGCGGCAACTGGTAATAAATATTCTGACGCAGTCCGGGCAAAATATGGCGACAATGCGCCTGTTTTGGTTATTTCATCAAAAATTGAAATGGAAATTTCACAAATCATAGACCCAGATGAACGTAAAATGTTCTTGGACGACCTGGGGTTGTCGCAATCTGGTCTGGACCAGGTGATAAAGACAGGATATGAAACATTGGGTCTGCAAACATTTTATACCGTTGGCCCAAAAGAAGCGCACGCCTGGACAATTACGCGTGGTATGACCGCGCCCCAGGCCGCCGGTAAAATTCATACTGATTTTGAACGTGGTTTTATTCGTGCAGAAATTATTTCGCCGGCTGATTATATTGAATACGGTGGCGAAGTTGCCGTCAAAGAAGCCGGTAAAATGCGTCTGGTTGGCAAAGAATATATTATGCAAGAAGGTGATATTTGCCACTTTTTATTTAATAACTAAAAATATAAAAAAACACCGGTAAATACCGGTGTTTTTTTTTACCTATTTATCACGTATTTTTGCATTACATTTTGATTCAACATTTTTAATAACTGCATTTTGCAATGCCATTAAATCTGAATCAGACATATTATCAGTTGGCAAAATAGTAATTGAAAACGCGATTGATTTATTACCATCTGGCATAGTAAATGCGTCAAACACGGTCACATCACTGATACGTTTATCTGTGCCTGATGCCGCCGAAACGATTTTTTCGGCTGGCATAGAACAATCAACGATAAATGCAAAGTCGCGTGTGATTGGTTGAAATTCTGATATTTTCCCCTCGTGCGGTTTGCGTGCCATCGGCAGATTATCAACATTATCAACAATCGCAATCATTACATTTGTTTTGATTTTCATCGCACGTGCAATAATTGGGGATAATTCACCAAATTCAGCAATTTTCTTTTTGCCTTGGAAAATCGCGCCATAGCGGAACGGGTGCGCCCAACGTGGTGCGTTATCGGTTGATACTGTGAATTTTTGGCCGTGCATCAGTGCGATTAAATCCGCCTTGACATCATATATGTCATACGCGCGATTGCGGCCCGACCAATGCCGTGGTGCATTTACACCTGTGCGGACAATGCAAATCTGGGTATGTTGCGCGCCGGGGGTATCGCCATCAAACACAGTCCCCAGTTCAAACATCGCCAGGTTTGGAAAGCCACGTTTTTCATTGTTTGCGACAAATTGTAATATATTTCCCAACAATGAATTTCGCACAGTATCCATATCTGTAATAATTGGATTTGCAACCATAATATGTGGCGCATCAGATATGATTTTTTCAATCTTGGAATTACCGAAACCAAATGATTTACATTCATATAAACCACGTGCCGCCAATTCAGATTTTGTTTTGAAATAGTAATCTGTATGTGCCACTGCGTCAGCCGGGTTATGTTGCGCCACCGTGGCCAATTTATCATAACCATATATACGCAGTAATTCTGAAACCAGATTTTCAGGCAATACAACATCAACACGCGCCGTGCGTGGTGTGACAATCCATTTATCACCATTTATCGATACATTAAATCCTAATTTTTCAAATATATCACGTTGTTCATCGGCCGATATATCAATACCTGTTTTTTTCAAGAATAAACCAGGGGTGTATTCCAGATTATTTTGCACGTCTGGTATTTTTCCAGCCATACCAACACCGGTAATTTTGCCACCACATACGTCTGTGATTATTTTTGCCGCACGTGCCAACGCAATACATGTGATTGTTGGGTCAATTCCGCGTTCATAGCGATATGACGCATCGGTTGATGTGCCGATACGCTTTGCGGATTTACGCACAGATACCGGATTAAAATATGCACTTTCCAGAATAATATTTTTTGTTTTATCAGTTGTCGCCGCACGTGCGCCACCAATAACCCCGGCCAGTGCTAAAATTCCCATATCATCAGAAATAACCATATCATTTTCTGATAATTCGTGTTCTTTACCAAACAAGTCTGTGAATTTTTCGCCGTTTTGTGCCATACGCACAACAATATCACCGTGAATTTCATCTGCGTCAAAACAATGCATTGGCTGCGCCATATCATAACAAACATAGTTTGTTGCATCAATCGCAGCATTTTTCGGATTTATACCAATTCCAGACAACCGCGACGCAATGGTTTTATTGCTGGGGACAACGTTTATATTATTTATTTCACAAAACTGATACACAGGGCATTTATCTGTTTTAATAACAACATTGCGTGATGTTTTTTTTGCCGGTAATGTTTCGTCGTTTGGTTTGATGTATTCACCAACCCCAGCCGCCGCCAGGTCACGCGCAATACCGCGCACCGCCAGATAGTCTGGACGATTTGGTGTAATACCTGCGTCAAAAACAATCGGTGTATCCATCACAGGTGTGCCAATCACAGTATCGTTTGGTAATTCAATAATTCCACTGTTGTCATTATTGATACCCAGTTCTGCGCCACTGCACATCATACCATTTGACATAACGCCACGTAATTTACCAGACGAAATTTCGTGACCCTGGATAACACAGCCCGGCAATGCCAGCGCAGAAATCAATCCAACACGTGCATTTGGCGCGCCACATACAACCTGGCGCAATGTGCCAGTGCCATCATCAACCTGTAATATATGCAGGTGGTCACTGTTTTCCATCGCGTCACATTTAATAATTTTTGCCGCGATTGGCGCAACAGGAACGATTAAATCTTCTATTTCCAGTCCAATACGTGTCAGTGTATCTGATATTTCCTGTGGTGTTGCACTGGTGTTCAAATATTCTTTTAACCAATCAAATGTCCATTTCATAATTGTGCCCCTTGTGATTAAATATCAGCGTTTTCTAGCCAACGAATATCGCCATCATAAAATTGGCGGATATCATTCAGACCGTATTTCAGCATTGCCAATCGGTCCCAACCAAACCCAAACGCAAAACCCTGGTATTCATCTGGGTTTACACCGCAATTTCGTAATACATTTGGGTGAACCATACCGGCACCCATAATTTCCAACCACTTTTTCCCCTGCCACAGCATATCAATTTCAATACTGGGTTCTGTAAATGGGAAATAAGACGGACGAATACGCAATTTTACGTCATCAATTTCAAAGAATTTTTGCAAAAACGCCTTTATATCGCCAATCAGGTCACGCATAGTTATATTTTTATCAATATATAAACCTTCTATTTGATGGAACATCGGTGCATGTGTTGCGTCCATTTCCTTGCGATATGTTGCGCCAATACCAAATATTTTAATTGGCACGCCCATTTTTTCCATACTGCGAATTTGAATCGCAGATGTCTGGGTTCGTAATACATTTTTGTTTTCCAGGAAAAAAGTATCCTGCATATCGCGTGCCGGGTGATATTCCGGGGTATTTAATGCGGTAAAGTTGTGCCAGTCATCTTCAATTTCGGGTCCGGTTTGCATTGTATAACCAAATGATTCCAGAATTTGCGAAACATCGGCCAACGCACGCGTCTGTGGATGCAGTCCACCACGGGATTCAGGCATTGGATTTAATGTCGCGTCCAATTTTTGTGACGCCAGTTTTTCCATTAAAACCGCCTCTTCTATTTGTGACTGGCGAATTTTGAACGCCGCACGCAGTTCTGAATTTTCAGTATTTAATGCTGCGCGTGCATCATTATCCAGGTCTTTCATTTGGCGCAGACGCAACGTCATCGTTCCGTTTTTACCAAATGTCGCGGCATATAATGCCTGTAATTCATCAAGTGTTTTAATATTTTTTATCTGTTCCAGCATATTTATCTACCTTCTAAAAAATAAAAGCCGTATATCTACGGCTTTTATTATGACAAAACAACTACCTGCCGCCAAGGGTTATTTGGATTCGGCACCAATAAATCGTTTTGCAACTTCTACCAATTTGGCAAAGTTTTCGTCCCCAGCATAAGCCATTTCTGCCAAGACCTTGCGATCCAGGGCAACGCCAGCCTTTTTCAGGCCGTTCATAAACTGGCTGTATGTCAAGCCATTGCTGCGAACAGCGGCATTGATACGGACAATCCACAGACCGCGGAATTCACGCTTTTTAACGCGACGGTCACGGTATGCATACTGACCCGCCTTTTCTGTTTTTTCACGGGCGGCACGGTATGTTGTGCTGTGGCGACCCAGGTACCCTTTGGCACGGGCCAAGATTTTATTGTGTTTTTGTTTTACGGTTGTTCCGCGTTTTACTCTTGCCATCTTAATACCCCCTTACTTATTTCAAACCATACGGGGCCAAGATTTTCGCCTGACCTGTCATGTTATCGTTCAGATACTGTGGTTTAGAACCTGCGTTGTTTGCACGTGCAGATTTATGACGTAACAGTTTCTTGTGGGCATTACGGGCAACACGGATTTTACCAGTTGCAGTCATTGATGCGCGCTTTTTCAAGTACGACTTTGTTTTCAGTTTTGGCATTTTTTCACCTTTTTTTAGTATCCTGATGGCAATGCCTGCCATTTCGGATTTGTTTTACTGCCGTCTAATTGTGGCATAATTAAAGGAAAAATCAAGTTTTTATTGAATATCTGATTTTAAGCGTTTAAACTGGTGACCGATGAATCAAAATAAATTATCTTCGCGGGTGCAAACATTGATTAAATCGGCTGTCGCGGCCGCGGCATTACCGGTAATCTTTATTTATATAATGATTGCAAAGCCTGATTACAGAATTATGAACGCAATGGGTCATATCGTTGTGCCTGTGGCGCACGCGGTCGGTGATGCAATTACGTGGCCTGTGCGTGCCACAGGAAACCTGGTTTCAAATATCCACGAATTGGCAAATCTGCGCACAGAAAACGAAGAATTACGCGTTCGCTTGGACGAAGCGTTGGCAAATAAAAACGCCTGTGATGTTGCGATTGCTGAAAATCAAAAACTGTCACGTGAACTGGATATTGTAAATTCGCAACCGTACAAGACGATATTGGCGGATATTATGCACGATACATCGGCGTTCCATCACAGCACGTTTTTGTTAAACAGGGGTACGCGTGACGGAATTGAACCTGGAATGGTGGTTGTATCGCCTGATTTAACATTGGTTGGAATCGTGATTGATGTGGCGTCGGATTTTACGCGCGTTCGCGCACTGACAGATTCTGATTCAAATATCGCTGTGCGTATCGCCGGGTCCGAGGTGTATGGTTTTATGACCGGTACCGGTGGCAAATATCCTGTGATGGGATTTTTCAGTGACCCAGAATTTGAACCAACCCCAGGTATCAAGGTAATAACCAGTAATATCAGTGGAATATTACCCGCAGGAATCATAGTTGGTGAAATGACACGTGATAATCACGTAAAAATTACACCGGTTAAAAAATTGTCCCGTGTAATGGTTATGAAATTTAATACAACGCACGAATATAAATGAAAACAAATATTTTGAATTTTCTACGTCGCGTCACACCATTTCTATTGGTAATTGTGTTGTGGCGTTTGTCTGCGCCGATATGGAATCCGGCGGGCGTGTTGGCGTTAATACCGATATTTTATTGTTCTTTTGTGCGGCCAACACCGTGGTTTCCACTGGTATCAATAATATTTTGTTTTTTAATAGATTATAATTCAAACACAACATTATTTTGGATGGCATTGTATTGCTTTACATACGCTGTAAATGGATTCCAGGGTTATATTGACCTGGTCCGCGCGGCCGACCGTGCGTTTGTGCCGTTTGTAGTATTTTTTGGACTGGGGACATTGTTGTTGTTCTTTTCGCATCCTGGGTGGGCAAATCTGGGGCGTGAAATATGGACATTTGTTTGGACGGCGTTGTTATACACGCCAATTACCGCAGTAATACAAAGGGCGCAAAATGATAGATAAAGAAGTTGCCCGAACATTTGACCGTCGTGCCGCACTGTTTTTAACAACAGGGGCGGTTTTAACATCTGCGTTGGTTTTGCGTATGTTGCAGATGCAGGTTTTTAATTATCGCGAATACACCCGTAAAAGTGAAAATAATTCGTTCCGTATCCAAATAAATATGCCAGAACGTGGCAAGATTATGTCTGCGTCTGGCACGCCAATATCGCGCGATGCACCGATATATCGTATTTATATTATTCCCGAAGAGGCAACAGACCTGGACGCGTTGATTGAAACGGTGACGACTGAATTAAACCTGCGGCCAAAGCGCGTAGAAAAAATTCGTGCCAAGATAAAAAAGCAACCACGTTTTCAACCAGTATTGGTCAGTGAAAATACCAACTGGGAAAAATTGGCAAAATTACAGGCACGTAATTTGCCGGGGTTGCGCGTGGCCAGTGGATTTGCGCGTGTGTATGAAATGGGGCCGGCCGGCGCCCAGGTGTTCGGCTATGTTGGTGCGCCAACAAATTCAATTTCAAATGCACCATTTTTTACCAGTGGTATCACGGGGCTGGAAAAACGTTTTGATGAATCATTGGCTGGAACGCCAGGCCAGACAGTTATGATTACCAACGCGGTTGGTCGTGTCACAGGCGAAGATAAATCACAATTTGTTGTCCCGGTGCCGGGGAAAAATCTGCAAACAACAATAAATGATGCGGCCCAGCGTAAATTATACGATGCATTGACGACATATCATGCCGGGTGTGGGGTTGCGCTGGAAATTGAAACAGGGAATATTTTGGCAATGGTATCTGCCCCCAGTTTTGACCCAAATGAATTTTCATCAGATGACGGTGATGAATATATTGCGTCCCTGCGCAGTGATGTGGCAAAACCATTTATGAACAAGGCCATAGAAGGATTATATCCACCGGGTTCTACGTTTAAAATTGTTGTGGCGTTGGCTGGGCTGGAATCAGGTGCCATCACGGCAACAGAAAAAATATTTTGTCCAGGACATTGGGACTATGGTGACAGACGTTATCACTGTTGGGAATCAAAGGGTCACGGTTGGGTTGACTTGGCCGGGGCGTTAAAACATTCGTGCGACATTTATTTTTATCAAATTGCATTACGTATCGGTATTGATGCAATTCGTAAAATGGCAATAAAACTGGGGTTCACAGAAAAATATATGGACGATGTTTTGTCGCGTGAAATGTCGGGCGTTATCCCCGACAGATATTGGAAGGAAAAAAGTATCGGCGCGCGTTGGGTTCACGGTGATACAATTATTTCCGGCATCGGCCAGGGATTTATCCTGGCAAATTGTCTGCAACTGGGGGTGATGATTTCGCGTGCGGTATCAAATCGCGTTGTGCGACCACGTTTAATTGCCACGGATAAAAATCCAGAATTTGATTCTTTGGGGTTGCAACCACAAAATATAAAGTATGTAATGAACGGTCTGGAACAGGTGTTGCGTCCAGGGGGAACTGCCGCCGGCAGCGCGATAAATGTTGATGGTGCAAAAATGGGTGGAAAAACCGGAACGTCCCAGGTGCGCAGTATTTCCAAGGCCGAACGTAAAAGCGGTGTTTTGACCAATGAACAATTAAAGTGGAATATGCGCAATCACGGTCTGTTTGTTGGGTACGCACCATTGAACAACCCAAAATACGCAGTATGCGTTATCACAGAACACAGTGGTGGCAGTGGCAGTGCCGCCCGCACCGCGGCCGCGGTTATGCGCGAATTATTAAAGGGTAATAAATAATATGGCACGACAGACACGCGTTTCTAATGCAGATATGATGACGTTTTCTGAAAAACTGTCGCGGTTTTCGGTTGCGTTGTTTATACCTATGTGTTTGGTGTTGGCGATATCTATTGTTGTGTTGTATTCGGCCGGTGGTGGCGCGTGGCAACCGTTTGCACTGTCGCAACTGGTAAAAATATTGTTGGGTTTTGTTGTATTTTTCTTTGCGGCGTTTTCTAATATCAAGACCTGGATAAAATCTGCGTATATGATTTATGCGATTGCGCTGATAATGATTATATTGGTGACGTTTGTCGGACATACTGGTATGGGCGCACAGCGTTGGTTAAATCTGGGGATTATTCATATTCAGCCGTCTGAATTTATAAAGATTGCGCTGGTTTTGGCGTTGGCGCGTTATTTTGCCTGGATGAATTCTATTGAATTGTCACAACTGAAAAACTATATCGTCCCAGTTTTAATGTTGCTGATACCGTTTGGATTGATTGTTGCCCAGCCTGACCTGGGGACAGCGTTGTCTTTGGGTATGATTACGATGGGTGTTTTTTATATTGTTGGCGCCCAGAAAAAGTGGTTTATTATCATCGCAATATTGGGATTGATGTCCGCGCCTGTGGTGTGGTATGGCGGTCTGCACGATTATCAACGTGACCGTATAATTACGTTTATTGACCCAGACCACGATGCACGTGGCGCAGGCTATCAGATAAACCAGGCAAAAATTGCATTTGGTTCTGGTGGCATTATGGGCAAGGGTTATTTAAACGGTTCACAGTCACAGCAATCATTTTTGCCAGAAAAACAGACTGATTTTATATTTACAATGTTGGGCGAAGAATTGGGATTCTTTGGTGCGTTTATATTACTTGCGATATATACGTGGATAATTTTGGTGCTGTTTTGGTGCGCGAAAATGTGCCGCAACAGATTTGGGCAACTTATCTGTTTTGGTTTTATGTTGAACTTTTTCATTTATTATTTTATAAATATTTCTATGGTTTTGGGACTGATGCCGACCGTTGGGGTGCCGTTGCCGTTGATGTCGTTTGGTGGCAGCAGTTTGTTATCACTGATGTTTGGATTTGGTCTGGCCCAAAATGCACATATTCACAAGGATCAACAATTATCTGCCAGGGGGAGTTAGAAGGCTATGAATTTACTGATTGTGGAATCACCATCCAAGGCAAAAACAATAGAAAAATATCTGGGGACAGGTTGGCGTGTAATTGCGTCTGTTGGACATGTTCGTGACCTGGTGCCTGAAAATGGCAGTGTTGATACCACGCATAATTTTGATATGAAATGGCAAATTATGCCGGGCAAGGAAAAGCAGATTAAACTGATAATTGATGAATTAAAAAAAGCAGATGCAGTATATCTGGCATCGGACCCTGACCGCGAAGGCGAGGCGATTGCGTGGCATATTTTGGATATATTAAAGGCGAAAAAGGTTTTATCTGGTAAAAAGGTATATCGTGTCGCATTCCACGAAATTACAAAAAAGGCCGTGCAAAACGCGATTGAAAATCCACGCGAAATTGACCAGAATTTGGTTGATGCGTATATGGTGCGTCGTGCATTAGATTACCTGATTGGATTCGGTATTTCGCCATTGCTGTGGCGGCGCAATCTGGGTAAATCGGCCGGTCGTGTGCAATCGGTGGCGGTAAAATTGGTTGTTGACCGCGAACGCGAAATAGAAGCGTTCAAACCCGTTGAATATTGGTCGCTGGCGGCGATATGTAATGCCCAAGATTCTGATTTTAATGCGAATTTGATTTCGGTGGCGAATAAAAAAATTGACAAGATGACCATTGAAAACAAATCCCAGATGGATAACATTTTGTCGCAAATTGGCACACCTGAAATTCCTGCGACGGTTATTGCGATTGACAAGAAAAAAACATCACGTCGTGCCGCTGCGCCATTTACAACCAGCACACTGCAACAAGAGGCGGCGCGTAAATTATACTTTGCGTCAAAGCGCACAATGGGCGTCGCCCAGAAACTGTATGAACAGGGTTTAATTACATATATGCGAACCGACGCAACAAACCTGTCGGCGGACGCGGTAAACGATATTCGTGCATACATAGGTAAAACATACGGTGAAAAATTTGTTCCAAAAACACCAAATGTTTATGTCACAAAATCTAAAAATGCCCAAGAGGCGCACGAGGCGATTCGCCCCACGCACTTTGATGGCACTGCGCCGAAATTGACCGGGGACGAGGCCAAGTTATATGACCTGATATGGAAACGCACAATCGCGTGTCAAATGACCAACGCAGAATTTGACAGTGTCGCCCTGGATATAGAAAACAATGCACATACAGCCGTTTTTCACGCAGTTGGAACAACACGCACATTTGATGGATTTATGCGCGTTTATACCGAATCCCACGATGATGATGTGGACGCCAAAGAATCAAAATTACCACCATTGTCTGTTGGCGATGTTGTGACGATACGTGAATTGGCCCCGGAACAACATTTCACACAGCCCCCTGCCCGTTATACCGAAGCGTCATTGGTTAAAAAACTGGAAGAACTAGGAATCGGCCGTCCATCAACGTATGCGACAATTATGTCCACGATTGTTGACCGTGGCTATGTTGAACAGGATAAACAGCGTCGTTTTCATCCGACCTCTGGTGGTTGGGTTATCGCGGCGTATTTGGCAAAATACTTTGATGAATTGGTTGATGTAAATTTCACCGCAAAAACCGAAGATACCTTGGACGATGTATCAAACGGCAAACGTGATAAAATTGCCGCACTGCGCGCATTCTGGACACCAACAGAATCAATGATTGATGGTGCGCGTGGGGTAAAAACAACCGAAATTATTGACCAGATAAATGATGTTATGCATAATCATTTGTTCCCAGATGGTAATGATAAATGTCCAAAGTGTGGTGGAAAACTGGGGATAAAATTGTCTAAGTTTGGTGCGTTTATTGGGTGTGAAAATTATCCAACGTGTGATTATACGGCGCGCCTGGGCGCGGCACCAGCGACCACCGATGGCGATGACACCGCAACGCGGCCGGCACCAACATCGGTTGATTTGGGCGACGGCATATCGTTCCGTGTGGGACGTTTTGGTCCATACGTGACAGACGGTGCAAAAAACGCATCTGCAAAACAATATACGGCAGAAACAATCACACTGGACGTGGCGCGCAAATTACTGGCCGGTGGCCCTAAAAAAGCAGACCCGATTGAACTGGGGAAAAATCCGGCGACGGATAAAATGATTTATTATTATCCAACGGGACGCTATGGTGCGTATATTTCGTCAAACCGCATTAATGTTTCTGTCAAAGAACAACCGGATTTGGCCACAGCGATTGAATTGATAAATAACAAGAAACCGTCCACGCGGTTTCGCAAGAAAACAAAGTAATGGCAAATTACGATAAAAATTTTACCGATGAACTGCGCGCACGTCTGTCAATTGTGGATGTGGTATCACGGCGCGTGCCATTGACGAAAAAGGGTCAAAACTACTGGGGCTGTTGTCCATTTCACAATGAAAAAACGCCCAGTTTTTCTGTCAACGAAGACAAGGGATTCTATCACTGTTTTGGTTGTGGCGAACACGGCGATATTATTTCGTTCACAATGAAATCTGAAAACGTCGGCTTTGTTGACGCAATCAAAGAATTGGCAGAAATGGCCGGATTAAAATTGCCAGAATTCAAACCGCGTGACCCGGCGGTTGTTCAACGCGAAGAATCATATTTTGATATTACTGAACGTGCGGCGGCTGAATACCAGAAACAGTTATTTACGCCCACAGGCGCGGTTGCGTTGGAATACATACGTGGGCGCGGTTTTACCGACGAAATGATAAAGAAATATCGTCTGGGGTATGCGCCAAAAAATAATTTAATCGCAAATAAATTTGTAAATACCAAGCAAGACGTTCTGATTGGCACAGGATTGTGTCGGCGTGGCGATTATGGAATGTATGATTTCTTTCGCGATAAATTGATGTTCCCGATTTTTTCTGCACGTGGCCAGGTTGTTGCGTTTTCTGGGCGCAGTCTGGACGGGTCTGAACCCAAATATATCAACACCGCAGATACGGAAATATTTCATAAACGCAAAACTATTTTTGGATTTAACTTTGCCCGGGACAGTATTCATCGCAATAATCGCACCATTATCGTAGAGGGTCAAATTGACGCAATTCAAATGCAGTGTCACGGGTTTCCAGAAACGGTCGCGCCATTGGGGACTGCGTTGACCGAAGACCACCTGGCGATATTATGCAAGGCAAACAGAAATATTGTGTTTTGCTTTGACGGCGATACGGCCGGACAAAAGGCGGCGGCGCGTGCGGCAAACCTGGTATTGCCGTTTATTCGCGATAACTCGGATATTAAATTTGCATTTGTCACAGGTGGCAAAGACCCAGATGAAATATTAAAAAAATCTGGCAAAGACGCGATGGACACAATAATAAACAACGCGACAGGATTGACGGATTTTATATGGGAAATTGCAAACAAAAATTATATCGTATCAACACCTGGGGGACGCGCCCAGGCGGAAAAATTCTTGAAATCACAAACGGATAAAATCACTGATATTGCGTTGCGCGCAGAATACGAAAAAGAATATAATTCGCGTAAATTTAACCAGTGGCATAAATGGTCACGCAAACCAAACACGCCAGAAATCGCAGTGCCGGAAATTGACGCAATTACGCGTAATACATTGGTGTTTATCACGAACAAATATCCTGATGTTGCCGAACGCTATGCTGAATTTTTGGCAACGTTGAATATATCGCTGGACGGCGATGCGCCGGAATTAAACCTGGACGCGGTGGCGGCGGAAAAATATATTGTTTCATTAAAATTGCAAAAATATCTGGAACGTCTGCGCAATGAACAAAAAGAATTGACTGCGGCGGCCCTGGGTGGTGACGCTGGGGCGACTGAAAAATTGGCGACAATAAATTCTGAAATTGCCCGTATAACAGATAAACAAGACCAACTGATTTCAATGTAATAAATATTTATATCGTTTTGTCGCGGGCGGTGCAAATATGTGCAACCGGACATTCAGCGCACTTTGGGCGCAGTGCGCGACAAATATATCGCCCGTGCAAAACCATCACGTGATTGCAAATCGCGTGATATTTTTTTGGAATTTTTTTTAACAGTTCAGATTCAACGCGTTCTGGTGTGTTGGCGTCTGCCCCAACCCAGCCATAACGATGTGCGTTGCGAAAAACGTGTGTATCAACACCGATGTTCGGTGCGTCCCACAAAACGTTCATAACAACATTTGCAGTTTTTTGCCCAATGCCAGGTAATTTCATCAATTCATCGCGGTTATGAAATTTTGCCGGGAATTTATAATTTATATCATCGTTGCCGTCGTATTCCATCAGTTGCGACGCCAGGCCGATGATGCTTTTCGCCTTGTTATTAAAAAATGAAATTACGCGAATATGTTGTTTTAATGCATCAATCCCCAGTGCAATCATTTTTGCCGGCGTTGGTGCAATCTGAAACAAAGCCGGCGTCACTTCGTTGACCTTTTTATCAGTTGCCTGGGCCGACAAAATGACAGCCACGGCGAACGTAAATTCGTTTATGAAATATAATTCAGAACGAATACCCATATTCAGCCGTGACGGAACAATTTCAAAATATTGTTTTGGTGTCATTTATGCCTTTTGAATTCCAATGGTGATTGCATAACCTTCTATTTGGGTTTCGTATTCGCCATCGCCACGTGTCATTTCAACAACCAGCGCGTCCGACATAATGCGCGCACGATGCGCGTCTATGGCTGCGGCCAGCGCGGGGTCTGCGTTATAGGTCAGTTTGATTCGGTCTGAAACGTCCAGACCGGCGGCCTTGCGCGAATCTTGGATAAATCGCAGGGCGTCGTTCGCCAACCCTTCGGCAACCAGTTCGGCGTTCATTTCTGTATCCAGAACAACAACCGCGGTGTTATCTGGCAATGCGGCACCGGTAATACCCGGCAACACCGTCAGACGATTTTCAAATTCATCGGCGTTCAATGTGTGTGCGCCAACAATCAATTTATCGCCAGAAATTTCGTATGCACCCTGCTTTACCGCTGGGATAATTTCACGCAACGCGCCACCCAAACGCGCACCGATTTTTGGTGTAATCAGATACACAAAACTGTCTGCGACGCTGGAAATATTCGGCGTGAAATCTATGTGTTTAGCATTTAATTCGTCGGCAATAATTTCGGCGTATGTGTGCAAATCACTGCCTGCGATTGTGATTTTAGAAATTGGCAAACGATTGCGTAATTTGTATTGTTCACGCAACTGTTTTCCAACCGATACAACCGATTGCACACGGCGCATATCGCGGACGATCGCGTCGTCTGTGTCTGTGGCGACCGGGAACGATTGCAAATGCACAGATTCATTGTTCGTCAGGTTTTTGTAAATATATTCACTGATAAACGGTGCAAACGGTGCCAGACACTTGCACACAGTGGTCAACACATAGTGCAACGTGTTAAACGCGTCCACATCTTCGTCCCAGAAACGTTCACGTGACCGACGGATATACCAGTTGTTCAAAATGTCCAAGAATCGCACGAATTCTTTGATTGCGACATCTGGTTTATATTCGTCCAGTGCGTCACCTGTCACGCGAATCAGTTCGTTTAATTCGGCAACGATGTATTTGTCCAATACGTTGCCGTTTGCAACGCTGTCATTTGCGGTGATGCCACCTGCGTTTGCATACAATGTAAAGAAATGATACGCATTCCACAATGGTGTCAGGATTGTTTTTGTGGCGTCACTGAATACCTTGCCTGCCATATCAATAGACACCGGTTCGGCCTTCATAAAACCGGACCCCAGAATAAACAAACGAATTGCGTCCGCCCCAGATTGTTCAATCTGCTGTTCTGGGTTCACAAAATTGCCAACGGATTTTGATAATTTCTTTTTATGTTCGTCAACAATCATACCGTTTGCCGATACCGTGCGGAACGCCGGCGCGTCAAACAATGCAGTTGCCATCACCATCAGTGAATAAAACCAACCACGGGTTTGATCTTGGCCTTCTATGATATAATCGGCCGGGAAAGTTGCCGCGAATTTATCGGCATTTTCAAACGGATAATGCAATGACGCAAACGGCATAGAGCCTGATTCAACCCAGCAATCCAAAACGTCTGGGATACGTTTCCAGCCGTCTTTTTCCAATGCGTCCAATGTCGGCCGATGCAGGTCGTTTATTTTCACGCCAAAGAATTCTTCTATTTCTGCAATAGAACCAAATATTTTGTATTCGCCGTCGCGTGTCCATATCGGCAGTGGTGTCCCCCAAAAACGGTTGCGCGAAATTGACCACGGACGTGCGCCTTCTATCCAGGTTAAAAACCGGTCGCCGGCCGATGTCCATTTTGTTTGAGACTTGGTAATTTCAACCAGGCGATTACGGATTTTCGGCACATCAATATACCACGAGTCTGTTGCGCGATAAATCAGTTTTTCCTTGCTGCGTGGGCCATAGGGATATGAATGACGATGTTGTTCTTTTTTTACCAAATGACCATTTTCACGCAGGTGCGCGATAACCTTGGGGTTTGCGTCAAAAATATTTTCACCGGCCCAATCGCGAACGTCTGGGGTATAGTTGCCGTAATCATCAACGTTTAATAAAACAGGAAATTTCGGGTCAATGTTTTTTGCCGCCCAAAAGTCATCTTCGCCGTATGCAGGTGCGATATGCACAATGCCCGTCCCGTCGCCATCAGAAACATAGTCCGCCGGGATTATTTGATACAATAAATCAGATGTGTTGGCGTAATAGTCAAACAATGGTTTGTATTTCAATCCAACCAAATCGCGGCCAGACACCACGCCAATCTGGGTTGCGTTTGCAAATTGCTTTTCATACGCGGCCAGGCGTGATTCTGCGATAACATAAACCGCACCATCGGCGTCCTGCATACGCAGATATTTCATATCTGGATTCACGGCCAACGCACTGTTCGCAGGCAATGTCCACGGCGTTGTTGTCCACGCCAATGCGCGGTCGCCATTTTCCAGTTCAAACCACACAGTGATTGCGTCGTCTGTCACATCTTGGTATTCGCTGGACGCTTCGGAATTAGATAATACAGTTCCCAGTTTCCAATCAAATGGATTTACGCGATAATCTTTGTATAACAGACCACGATTATGTAATTCTTTTATCGCCCAGATAACAGATTCCATATAGTTTTTATCCATTGTGCGATAGCCATAGTTATCGCCACCATCAACCCAACGACCAATGCGTTCAATAAATTTCAGCCATTCGTTGGAATATGTCATAACGTCGCTGCGGCACATATCACAGAACGCAGCAATTCCGTCTGTTGCGACAATATCTTTGGCCTGGCGATGTTGCTTTTTTTCAACCGATGATTCAGCCGGCAATCCGTGACAGTCCCAGCCCAATTCGCGCACAACATAACGTCCGCGCATTGTTTGATAACGTGCAACCATATCCTTGACCGCCGACACCCCCAGATGTCCCCAGTGTGGCAAACCGTTTGCAAACGGTGGCCCGTCATAGAACGAAAACGGGTGTCCCTGTTTTGTTTTGTTCAAGGATTTATGGAACGTATCGTCACTGCGCCAAAACGCCAGAATTTCTTGTTCCAGCGTTGGAAAATCTGGTCGCGCATCGGTTTTTGGATATGCCATTTTTTTCTTACCTTTGTTTTACTATTATTAAAAAAAGGGGCGACACGCGCCCCAGCCACC
>OQWI01000059.1_pt1 | contig 51687 bp, 46 predicted proteins | sample 1691551 | NCBI WGS metagenome assembly OQWI01 (sample SAMN03418259, study PRJEB22391) | human gut metagenome | biome: human-gut; feature: organic feature; material: feces | host: Homo sapiens | place: Tanzania | collected 2013-01
GGAAGAGTGCGTGTTTCATATTTTATTCGTACTTTTGTTATGTCATTCAGAGTATCGTCCCACTTTTATCTTGTGGCACAGAGGTAAGTGTTTTTTTCCTGATATGATGCGATGCTGAGCATTTTTGTGTTACTTAGGCGTTGCGAATTATTTTAATTATTGTGCCGTGCTGAAAAATGATGAATTTAACATGAAGAGAAATGAGATTTGCTACATTGTTGTTGTGGCTATTATTGGAGTGTCGTTGTTTTTAGGATTTGCAGAAGAAGTATTCGGAGTCAATCTTGGACAATTCGCGTGGTTAGCCCATTGGGTGTCGTCGCCAGTGGCGTTGGCATTGGGCTTTGCCTTTGCATTGTTGTTAGGCAAGGCCTTTCCTACGTTTAATAAGACAATGTCGAAGAAACTGTTGCAATATTCTGTCATAGGACTTGGATTCGGAATGAATGTCGACAAGGCATTGGCTTCGGGTAGCCAGGGAATGCTCTTTACCATAGTCAGCGTTTTCGGAACTCTTGCTCTTGGTTGGTTCTTTGGCAGAAAGCTTCTGAAAGTGGATTCGCAAACCAGCTATTTGCTTAGTTCTGGAACGGCAATCTGTGGCGGCTCGGCAATAGCAGCCGTAGGACCAGTAATAAAAGCTAAGCCTGAGAGTATGTCAGTGGCACTTGGCGTAGTTTTTGTGCTCAATGGTATAGCCTTGTTTCTTTTCCCATCCATTGGCGATGCCTTGGGCATGACGATGAAGCAGTTTGGTATGTGGGCAGCAATAGCCATCCACGACACATCCTCTGTGGTTGGAGCAGGAGCCGCTTACGACCAGATGCACCCTGAGCTTGTAGTCTCTCAGGGGGTGAGTGCCCTCGAAGTTGCTACCACCATCAAGCTCACTCGCGCTTTGTGGATAGTAGTGTTGGCATTGGTCACACCATTCTTCTTTCGCAGCACACTTGCCAAGTCGGGTGGGGAAGCAAAGCCATGGTATAGCTGTATTCCGAGATTCATCCTTTGGTTTATCGTAGCCATACTCTTCAATACCTATATATTAAGTAACGCCTCGCTCATTGGCGATAGTGCTGCTGCAATAGGTGGAGAATTTAGTGGAGCAGTAAACAAGCTTGCTAAACATCTCATCACTCTCTCGCTCTTCTTTATCGGTGCATCGCTAACCAGAGAAACATTGCGTAGCGTAGGCATCCGCCCTCTCGTCCAGGGTGTGCTCCTATGGATAAGCATCAGCTGTATCAGCCTTGCCTATATCTTTTGGGTGGGATAAAAATGGTGCAGTCTGAAACTACATGGATAAAACACATTAGGTTATTTGGCATAAGAAAAGAAAATGAAACAACTAAAAGAAAATGGAGGTATAGAGCGCAGTTTGTTGCTCACAATGGCTGTTATTGCAGGGTTGACCGTTGCTAACTGCTACTATAATCAGCCACTTCTGGAAATGATACGTCACGACATAGGAGTGAGTCAGCACGAAGCGAACCTCATTACCGTTGTTACACAAATCGGCTATGCGTTTGGCTTGCTTTTCCTTATTCCTATGGGTGACCTCTACTCGCGCCGTCGCATAATCGTTGTAAACATGACGGTGGCAGCCCTCATGGCAGTTGTCATTGCTGTTGCCCACAAGGTGTGGATTATTTGGGGAGCCTCGCTATTGTTGGGAGCCTGTTCCGTAATTCCACAGTTTTTCATTCCTATAGCCGGACAATATTCTGAACAGGAGAACAAAAGCAGAAATATGGGCATCGTTTTGGCTGGACTGCTAACAGGCATTCTGGCATCGAGAGTTGTTAGCGGATATGTTGGCGAATGGTTAGGTTGGCGCGAAATGTTTTTCATAGCTGCTCTTGTTATGGTTTTGTGTATGGCTCTTACGCTAAAGATTATGCCACAGATAAAGAGCAACTATGTGGGCACATATAGAGGTTTGATGGTCAGTGTCTTTAATATTGTGAAGAACAATGGTCGCATACGCCTTTATGCTATTCGTGCTGCCTTTAGTTTTGGTAGCATGATGGCTATCTGGTCGTGCTTAGCTTTCAGATTGGCACAAGCTCCATTCTTTTCCGGTAGCGAGATGGTTGGAACATTGGGATTGTGTGGCATCGCTGGTGCCATAGCGGCAAGCGGTGTGGGCAAGCTCGTGAACCAATGGGGCATAAGAAAGATGAGTGTTTATGGGGCTTGCCTGCAACTGGTGGCGTGGGCTACGGCCTATCTGTTTGGTGATACTTTTATGGGACTTGTGGTGGCTATCATCTTGGTGGATATTGGTTTGCAATGTCTGCAGCTAAGCAATCAAAGTGGTTGCATTCAGGAGGTGCCTCATGCTTCAAACAGGGCCAATACCATCTTCATGACTACCTATTTTATCGGTGGTTCTCTTGGCACCTATTGTGCCGGATTGGCTTGGATGCATGAGGGATGGATGGGTGTGTGTGCGGTTGGACTCGTCTTGGCTGTAATTTCGCTCTGCATAACATGTTTTAATAGAAAGAGGATTTAAATCCTGGAGGAAATCTTTAATAAAAATATGGCCTGTGGCCAGAAATCAATCATCGGAATTTATGCGGAAATATAATCTTTAACGAAAATCATAAATCATGGATCATAGATCAGAACTAATCTTTTGTTGGTTCAATATGCAGCATAATGTGGGTGTCGGCACCAAACTCAGCTCGGATGGACCGTTCGATGGAGGAGGCATGCTGATGGGCATCGGAGAGCTTGAGGTCGCCTGGTAAACGCAGATGCATTTCGATGGCGATATTATTGCCTATACGACGCGTGTAGAGTTTGTGGATGTCACTTGCCAACGGATCATGATAGACGATGTCGCAAATCTTTTGTTCTACGGATTCAGGAAGACTTTCTTCTAAGAGTTCTCCTGATGCCTGACGCAAAATGCGAAAGGCGGCATAGAAGATCATGAAGCTCACTACAACAGCGGCAATGGGGTCGAGGACTGCCCATTGCTGACCAAGCATGATGGCTCCTCCTATACCTATGGCTGTGCCGATTGACGAAAGGGCATCGCTACGATGGTGCCAGGCATTGGCTTCAAGGGCTTGTGACTTGACAGCACGTGCAGTTTGGCGCGTCAGGCGGAATACGATTTCTTTGGCAACAATACTGACGATGGCAGCAAAGAATGCTAACACTCCTGGGACTTCTAACTGTTTGCCGTGGATGGCGTCAATGATCTTCATGATGCCGTTCCATGCCAGCAGGATGGCTACAAGCATCAACGCCATTCCTACTATCGACGAGGCAATGGTTTCGTACTTTCCATGTCCATAGTCGTGGTCTTTGTCGGCAGGTTTGCTACTTAGCCTGACCATGACCATCACTACGATATCGGTAAGGAAATCGCTTAGCGAGTGTACGGCATCGGCTATCATGGCTGCGGAATGGCAGAAAATGCCTGCTGCAAATTTTGCCAATAGCAACACCATATTGACCACGCTGCCCATGAGGGTTACTTGATAGATTCGGCGTTCGCGAGAATCTTTTTTTGTTTTGCTTGCCATTTTCTTTTATCGTTTGGTTAACCGTCAATCACGGGCTGCAAAAATACTATTTTTTTCTTAGACAGCCAAGCCTTCTGCCTATTACTTTTTGATGTATTTTACAATGGTTAGGGTATGGCCTGAATCAGTCATGAAGGTTTAATGGAAATTTGATGCAGAATATTTTGTGATTCAAAAAAAATCATGTACTTTTGCAGCTCTTTTGTACAAAGCATATGAATAGTCAGTTACGCGGTGTGGTTAATGGTATCATTTCTGGTGTATCGTTTGGAATGATACCTTTGTTTTCAATTCCTGTTATTGCTGCAGGAATGGATAATGTTAGCATCCTGGTATATCGTTTTCTGTTTGGTTCGGCAGCCATGCTTGCCATTCTCCTGTTGCGTAAGACGAATATGCGTGTGAGTCTGTCAGAACTGCTGCGTATCGTGTTGCTTGCCATCTTCTATATTACCACAGCCCTCGCAACACTTGAATGTTACAAGTATCTGTCGTCGGGTATTGCAACGGCTTTGGTTTATACCGACCCCATCTGGTGTGCACTCATCGGACTGGCATTTCTCGGTGATAAGTTCTCCATCAAACTCACCTCTAGTATTTTGTTAGCCTCTCTGGGTGTGATGATGATGACTGGTGTGTTTTCTGGAGATGGCACCTTCTCGATGATTGGTCTCCTATTGGGATTGGCGTCTGGACTGGCGTATGGTATCTATCTCATCCTTGTGCCCCGATTGAAAGTGAAGCACATCGCGAGTCTAAAACTCACCTTCTATGTGTTTTTCACGGGTATGTGGCTACTGATTGCCTATAGTCTGATGACCAACGGTGGGGTGGCAGAAGTGCCTGACAGCAGTTGCTGGCTTGACCTGGCGCTCTTAGGTTTGATTCCTACGGCAATAAGTAATATCTGCGTGACTGTTTCGCTGAAACTCATCGACAGTACGATCGTGGCTATTCTTGGTGCTTTTGAACCGCTGACTGCCATGGTGGTTGGTGTTGTGATACTGGGTGAGCCCTTGGGATTTATTGGTGTTGTCGGTGGAATGCTGATTCTCGTTGCCGTTGCTATTCTGACTATCAACCCACAGAAACTCAAGTTCATACGAAAGTAATGTGTTACACGGATTTTTAATATCTTACACGGATTACGGACTTTTTTCTTAACAAAAACCTCGGAAGTACCAACATGAAAATCTGTGAGACATTAGATCTCTTGCGAGATCTGTTGCAGATAGGCGGTGAAGGAGGGGAGAGTGGTGCGCTGCCAGATGTCGCCTAAGAATGCGGCACCACCGAAATGGTGGGACTTGAGGTATGGGAGATGGCGGGCGGTGACTCCACCTAAGGCTACTACCTGATGGTCGATGATGCCAGAATGGGCGGCTTGCTGCAGGACGGACTCCTGGAATGCGGCGTGGTAACCGGTCTTGGAAATGCTGTTGAAGATGGGACTGAGAAATACGTAGTCGCACTGGGTCTTGCGCTCTGCTACCTCTGCAAGACTGTGGCACGAAGCGGAAAGGCTGCCGTGGAAGGCGGCGGGGGGCTGGGGATTGCGACGGTTGAGGTGAATGCCGTGGAGGGGAAACTCTTCGACAAGGTGGAAATGGTCGTGGAGCACGATGCGACCAAGCCACTGAGTAGGAACGGTGGCAAGAAACTGTCTGACGGCGTCTGCCGAGGCGGTGGGCTTGCGCACATGGAGCAGGTCGATGCCGCTGCGGAAGAGGGTGTCGATGGTAGAAACCTCTCCCGGCAGAAAGTCGGGAGAGGTGATGACAATCCATTTCATAGGTTGCAGGATGAAGATGGATGGTTATTTCTTGAGTTTCTCGATGATCTGGTCGGCAACGCGCTTTCCTGACATCAGCATGCCACCGAAAATGGGCCCCATGCGAGGAGTGCCTGCCACTGCAGACGATGCCATGCCGCAGACGTAGAGGCCGGGGTAGATCTCGCGGGTGCCTTCTACGACCATGCGCTCGCCTTCTATTACGTCGAGGGAACGCTCGCCGATAACACCGCCGGTGGCTGTGTCGAGGCTGATGCCGTTTTTGCGGGCAACGACCTTACACATCTCGCTGTCGTGACCTGTGCCGTCGATAACGCATTTCGCCATGATATTGAGCGGGTCAACATGGAGGCCTTCACGGAGTACTGGAGTCCAGTTGACCACAACACCACTGACAACATTGTTTTTGAAGATGACGTCTTCTACCGAATAGCAGTTGAAGATGGTGGCACCGGCATGAACGGCGTGGTAGAGCAGGGCAGATGTGCTCTCTACGGAGTCGATGGTGTAGAGTCCGTCTTCAAAGGCCTGATAGTTGATGTCGAAGTCCTTGACGATGTGCATGGCTTCTTCCTGAATGACAATCTGGTTGAACATCATTGCGCCTCCCCACATGCCGCCACCAGGAGACAACTTGCGGTCGAACTGGGCTACACGGAGACCTGCCTTGGCGAGGTAATAGGCGGCGACGATGCCTGAGGGGCCTCCGCCCACAATGGCTACGTCGAGATTCAGATTACGTTGGAGTTTGTCGAAATAGGTACTGATGATACCTTTTGATACTTGTGTTTCAATCATTGTTTGTTGTTGTTTATAGGGTTATAGATTTGTTACTCTTCTTCTTCGCAGCTCTTTAGGGAATGGCTGATGCGTGCTGCGCAGAAATTAGGGCCACACATGGTGCAGTAGTTGGCATCGACGGAATTGCTTGCCTTGTAGTATTCCAGGGCGCGTTCGGGATCTAACGAGAGGTTGAACTGGTCTTTCCAACGGAAGTCGTAGCGTGCCTTGCTCAGCGCATTGTCGCGGACGGTGGCACCGGGATGACCCTTGGCAAGGTCGGCAGCATGGGCGGCAATCTTATAGGTGACAACACCAGTGCGCACATCGTCTTTGTCGGGGAGGGCAAGGTGCTCCTTAGGGGTGACGTAGCAGAGCATGGCGGTGCCGTACCATCCGATCATCGAGGCGCCGATGGCGGAGGTAATGTGGTCGTAGGCGGGGGCAATATCGGTGACGAGCGGACCGAGGGTGTAGAAGGGTGCTCCGTGGCATTTTTCGATTTGGCGCTCCATATTCTCCTTGATCTTATGCATGGGAACATGACCAGGACCTTCGATGAATGCCTGTACGTGTTTGGCCCAAGCACGCTCTACGAGTTCACCCATGGTGTCGAGCTCGGCAAACTGCGCCGCGTCGTTGGCATCGTAGGTAGAACCGGGACGGAGTCCGTCACCAAGGGAGATGGCTACATCGTACTGGGCACAGATGTCGCAGATGTCGTCGAAGTGCTCGTAGAGGAAACTCTCTTTCTGGTGTACCTTACACCATTTGGAGATGATACTGCCTCCGCGACTGACAATACCCGTCAGACGGGTGTCGGCAAGATGGATGTTCTTCAGACGGATGCCGCAATGGATGGTGAAATAGTCCACACCCTGTTCGCACTGCTCGATGAGCGTATCGCGGAAAATCTCCCACGTCAGGTCTTCTGCCTTGCCGTTGACCTTCTCAAAAGCCTGATACATCGGTACGGTACCTACGGGAACGGGGCAGTTGCGCAGAATCCATTCGCGCGTTTCGTGGATGTCTTTTCCCGTGGAAAGGTCCATCAGCGTGTCGCCGCCCCATTTGCAACTCCATACGGCTTTTTCCACCTCTTCCTCGATGCCCGATGTGGTGGCGGAATTACCGATATTGGTATTGATCTTCACCAGGAAATTGGTACCGATAATCATCGGCTCGCTTTCGGGATGCTTGCGGTTGGCTGGGATTACGGCACGTCCCTCTGCAATCTCCTTGCAGACAAATTCCGGGGTGATGTGGGTGGTAATGCCCAGTTCCTCGCAGTTCATGTTCTCGCGTATCGCCACATACTCCATCTCTTGCGTGATGATGCCCTGTTTGGCGAAGTACATCTGTGTCTCTCCCGCCTTGCGACCGTCAATCCACGGTTGACGCAATTTAGGGAGTCCCTGTTTCAGGTCGATAGCCATATCGGGGTCGCTGTATGGTCCGCTGGTGTCATAGACATAGACGGGCGCATTGGCTTCTTCATGGCGCACATCGCCCTTGAAAGTGACGGTGGGGGTGAGGTTTACCTTTCTCATACCCACGCGCAGTTCCGGATAGCGTTTTCCTTGCAGATAGACTTTCTCGGAAGATGGATAATTGATCTTGATTTTTGTTTCCATTTCTTTTATATTGAGTTATTTGGCTATTTCTTTCTCTGTAAGACGGATGAAACGTTGCATCTCTTCCACAGGACTGTCGGCATTGAGGATGGCGCCGCTTACGGCAATACCGCTGACTCCAGTTGCCATGACGTCAGGGATGTCGGAGGACAAGATGCCGCCAATGGCTACGATAGGGATGGTGATGTGGTGGAGCTTCATCTGACTGACAATACGGCGGTAACCGTCTGCACCGAGGATGGGGGAAAGTTTTTGTTTGGTGGTGGTGAAGCGGAACGGACCGCAGCCGATGTAGTCGGCTCCATCGCGGTAGAGTCGTTCGACATCGTCGAAGGTGTTGGCGGTGCCGCCGATGACATATCGGCTGCCCAGGAGTTTGCGTGCCTCACTCACGGGCATATCGTTCTTGCCGAGATGTACGCCGTCGGCACCTGCCTCCTGTACCCATTCTGCATGGTCGTCGAGGATGAATGTGGCATGATATGTCTTGCAGAGTTGGCCGATGGCTGTGGCTGCCGCCAGGAACGTATCTTTCGGCGCGTCTTTCATGCGGAGCTGGATCCAGCGACATCCGCCTGCCAAGGCGAGGCGTGCTCCTTCTACGTAGTCGTAACGGTCGTTGGTGTGTGTAATAAACTGTATCACTGTATGATTAGCTTTTCTGGGTTAAACAAATGGTTTACTGGGCCGTTGCCCCTTCCTATGCTGACATCCTTGCCGGCTTCTATGGCAGAGGACAGGTAGCACTTGGCCTGTTGTATCGCCTCGGGAAGGGATGAGCCACGGGCGATAAATGAGGCAATGGCGGAGGATAGGGTGCAACCCGTGCCGTGGGTGTTGCGCGTAGTAACGGTGGGATGAGAGAATGACAACGGAGGGGTGTCGGCTTGGTAGAGTACGTCGGTCTTGGCCTGTCCTTCCAGATGTCCGCCCTTGATGAGTACCGCCCTGCAACCGAGTTGCAGAATGTGACGGGCGGCACGTTCCGTGTCGTCTATGGTGCGGATGGAGGTGTGGGAGAGGACTTCGGCTTCGGGGATGTTGGGAGTCAGCAGGGTGCATAGGGGGAGGAGGCGTTGGCAGAACGCCTCAACCGCATGGGGTTGCATGAGTAGCGCCCCGCTCGTAGAAACCATAACGGGGTCGATCACCAATGTGGCATGGGGATAAGGGGAGAGGGTGTCGGCAATGGCACGGATGATCTCTGCATTATTGACCATTCCCACCTTGATTACCTTTGGGGCGATGTCGTCCATGACCGCCTTGATCTGTCCGGCTACGATGTCTGGACGGATGGCTTGCACCGCCTGCACGCCAGTGGTGTTCTGAACGGTGACGGATGTGATGGCGGTAGCGGCATAAATGCCCAAGGCCGACATGGTCTTGAGGTCTGCCTGGATGCCGGCTCCACCGCAACTGTCGGATCCTGCTATGGTCAGTACGCTAATATACCTCATTTTGTTTTCATTTTTCTGAGGTACATCTGCTGACGTACTTTCAAAGACGATACGGAATAGAAACAGCTTCTGGATTTCTGCCTGAACCATCAAGGCGAGAAAAAAGAAGCAATCCCTTCGGCAGCATTACCTGCATCAGGTTCTATGGGTATAATCTCAGCAACACAATCGTGACGCACCCCTTATTTCTTCTTGTAAGTATGATACAAAGGTAGTGAAAAATTTCAGATAATGATGATGATGGTCTGTTATTTAAGATTTATTCACACCGACAGCGACCCAATGGGTGTTGGATCGCTGTCGGACGGAAACCAGTTTCGGCTTATTTATCGGTATAGAACTTGATGAGGCGGGTGAGGGCTTCTTGGCAGACGGGACAGAAGTCGGGGTGCTCGTTGGTGCGCATACGACAATCTTCCTGTCCGCGCCATACGCCATGGGTGAGATAGCCGCCACCCTCTACCAGCGAGGCGCGTCCTTCGTCGATGAGTTTCTGCCATTTGGCAGGATGCGTGGTGTGGGTGGTGAGGTTGGGTTCCCAGGGTTCGGTATCGGTAAAATACATGGGGTCGTCGTCACCGTAGGGATATTCGTCGCCAAGGCCGCCAAAGGAGTGACCGAATTCATGAACCACTACAGGAAGGAACTGCTTGCCACGCGTGTAACAGAGGTTGTAGGAATTGTAGATGCCTCCGCCGCCATAGTGGGCTGTATTCGCCAGGATAATGATATGTTCGTATGGTGTTCCTGCCAACAGGTCGTGAAGGCGCTTGAGGTGCAGGGTGGTCAGGTAGCGTGTGGAATAGAAGGTGTCAAAATGGCTTCCCAGGGCGGTGTCGAGCCAGATGTTCTTACCGGGTTGGCTGACGTCTGTATCGTGGGATGGCGATTGAATGGCGATGATATTGAAACGATCTTGCAGTTGCTTGAATGGTTCGTGGCGAAACAGCGCCTCGGTGGCTGCACGGCAGTCGGCAAGATACTGATCCATCTGTCCGATGGTGTAGCCCTCGGCAACAAAAGCCACATGGATGCATCGGGCGGTGTCGGCAGCAGCATGAATCGTGGTGTAACGGCTCTGTTGGTGCTGGCGACGGATGAGGATGTCGGTGGGATTGACACGATGGGTCATCGACGCCATGGTGCGGGCATGATAGTCGCGCAGGGTGACGGTGATCTCTACAGCTTGGCGGGGGTAGGGAACGAGGAATACGTTTTCAAATGACCGACAGGTCTGCCGTGCTTCGGCAGTAGAGAGCCATTCCTGAAAGAGGGTGGAGAAGGAGTGGCGGTAGATGACGGTTCCTGTGGCTGCATCTTTCATGGTGATGTCGCCGTTGCCTTCTAAAGGCAGTTGGTCGAGATGATGACGCCGACCGTACCATCCGGCACTCTTGTGGAGTTGGTCGAGATAGATATGCTGGCTCTTCTTGTCACCGGCAAAGATGTAGTCGAGGCGCAGGGTGCTGTCGTTGAAGAACTGTTGGAAATCTTGTGCCTGCAGACTGATGGCGGTCATGAGCAGGACAAGGAATGAGGCGTAACGTTTCATAAGATGTCATTGATTAGTTGTTGGATATAAGGACGAGGCCAGTCGCGAAGGTGCAGCCGCTGTTGGTCGTACTGCATGAGGTCGAGATCGACAGACACCCGACTTCCCTGTCGGCCGCAACGCTGTTCTGCAGCCTTAAGCAACGCGTTGAGGGAATCGGCAGACAAGTCGGTCGTGCCTTTGATCAAGCGGTTCATATACATGATGCCGCTGCCTTTGATGTCGGCAGTCCATAAGAGGCGACTGCATGTGGTGTCGGTCAGCATAGTCTGCAGCCATTGTGACGCCCACTGGATGTGGGCGGCCTGCCGATGGTTGGAACCGAGCGAGATGATTACTGTTGCCATAGGGTAGGGCACTATTTCTTTTCTTTCACAAAACCATGACGGTAGGCATAGAGCAGCTGTCGTAGGTCGTCAATCTGTGCACGCAGTTCGTCACCCTTGTCGGTATCTGCCACATGCATGCGATGGGTGGAGAGTTCGACCAACTGGGTTGTTGACTTGATGTCGGTACCTTTTCTGATAGCATCGGAAGCACTTGTGAAGGGTTCGTGTTGCACCAACTGGAATCCACGTGAGTGATAGACCAAGGTGTAGCCCGCAATACCCGTCTCGCTATGATACGCCTCGGAGAATCCTCCATCGATGACCATCAGTTTGCCATTGGCTTTGATGGGGTTCTCACCTTTGGAGGCATGGACGGGAACGTGGCCGTTGATGATGTGGCGGTTGGGGCCTGCCACACCGAATGCATCAAGGATGCGGTCGCAGACTTCTTCGGAGTCGCGCAACTGGAAATAGTAGCCTTTCTCCTCTTTATAGGTCTCGCGGTCAGTAAGGAAATAACGCTCAAATGTAGCCATCTTTGATTTGTCAAACAAGGGTGAGTCTTTACCACACCAAAGGTAGAGGAAATAGTCGATGGCGTACTGGCGAAGTTCCGGCTCTGTATCGCTATTGAATGCAGAACGGATGAGCATGCCCAAGCGGGTCATCAGTTCCATACCGCTGTAATGCTCTCCATGATAGAGTGCAACGCTCTTCAGCGAACCGTCAGCATTGAGCGGACAGGAGGCATGAAACAGCAGGTTGTGGTTGCTGATATTATACATGCAACCATGGGACAGGAGCATCTTGACATGCTTGTGGAGTTTCTCGCTGACTTGAAACGAGTGGTGGAGCTTCTCCATCAACTGTGTCTCTTCGGGAGTCAGTTCGAATGTCGGCTGACTATCGGGACCTGATACGATAGTGGGGAAGAGGCAGGAAGTCATGGGGTAAGCGGTGTCGCCGATGGTGCAGGTGGCGTGGGCATAGTCGATCGCTTCGAGCAGACAACGGTCCTGCATTGCCCATTCTGTGCGGCGCTTGAAGATGGTAGCTTCTGTCTTGAACTGTATGACGGTGATGGCCTTATGCATCAATGCCGTGAGGCGCATGGTCTTTTCATCGAGGTGGGAACCTTTCAGAAGTTTGGGTTTGAACTCTTTGCAGGGATCGTCGCCGTAGGTCTCCATGGCAAAGGTTGCCAATGGTACGAGGTTGATGCCGTAGCCCTCTTCGAGAGTGGCTAAGTTGGCGTAGCGCAACGAAAGGCGCAGCACATTGCAGATACAGGCATCGTTGCCGGCAGCAGCGCCCATCCATAGAATATCGTGGTTGCCCCACTGGATGTCCCAGGAATGGTAATGGCGCATGGTGTCGAGGATGATGTGGGCACCGGGTCCTCGGTCGAAGATGTCGCCCAGGATGTGTAATTGGTCGATGGCGAGTCGCTGGATGACGTGGCAGAGGGCGATGATGAAGTCGTCGGCACGTCCTGTAGAAATAATCGTATCTACAATCACGGTGACGTAGGCAGCCTTGTCGGTATCGTCGGTACGCTCATGAAGCAGTTCTTCGATGATGTAAGAGAAATCGGGAGGCAGCGATTTCCTAACCTTAGAACGTGTGTATTTGCTGCTGACGTCGCGGCAGACAGCCACCAACCGATGGATGGTGATATGGTACCAGTCCTCCAGATCGGATTCAGCGGCTTTGATGAGTTCGATTTTCTGTTCGGGATAATAGATGAGCGTGCACAGTTCTCGCTGTTCTTTGTCGCGGATGTCGCCGGCAAAGAGTTCGCCCACCTTACGCTTGATATTTCCAGATGCGTTTTTCAAAACATGCTGGAAAGCCTCGCTCTCACCGTGTAAGTCGGCAAGGAAGTGTTCTGTGCCCTTGGGGAGATTGAGTATTGCTTCAAGGTTAATGATTTCCGTCGATGCTGCCGCAACAGTAGGGAAACTGTTGGACAGGAGTTGCAAATAGTGCATGTCGCGACGGAGGGTAACGGATTCTTTCGTCATATCTTCAGATGGTTTTTGATTTGTCGTTCTATGTTTCGGGTGATGCGGTCGTTGAGTGGGGGGAATGGCATGAATCCTTCGTCGAAGCCGGTTTCCTCAACCATGACCTGCATCAGGCGTCTGGCGCTTTTCAGCAGTCGGAGTTCTTCTAAACTCTCTGTGAGTTTCTCTTCGTTGCAGTCGTGTTCGCGTAATTCTTTGTCGAGTTCGCATAGGTGACAGACAGTTAGTTTGTTACGGGATATGAGACGATGCAACAGTCGGAAGGTTTCTATCAGTCGTTTGTTTTCGCTGGTGAAACTCATTCCGATGGTTTCTTCTATTCCCTTTGACGGTTGGTAGTGGTCGGGAAAGAAGGGGTGCGACTTCATTTCGTCGAAGTGAGGGCAATCGCATTGCAGGATACGAAGTCCTCTGTCTATCAGCTGTTCAATTTGTTCCTGCTGTGCATAACAGCGGATCTGGCGCCACCCTTCTTCGTCGAGGCGTGGCGTTGTGTGTGATGCCGGCAGATTGAGCCAGCGGATATCTTGGGTGATTCCAGCCTTGATGGCCAGTCGGAGTGTTGACAAGGTTTCCGGTTGCATCAGTTCGATGGTATTGCTGTCCATGATGCGTCGGTAGATCTGTGTCAGTTGTCGGAGTGTTTCTTCGGCTGTGATGGAACAGGTGATAATGGGGTTGCGCACAATGATGATGCGTTTGTTCCAGTTTAGTTTGCGCAGACACTCTTCTTCCATGGCACCTTCCACAACGATGGCGTATGCCTGACTGATGATGCGGCGTTGGAACAGTAAGGCTTTAGGGAGCTTCTCTTTCCAATACCGCTGGTTGAAAAACCAAGGTTCCAGCTGTCCGTGGGGAGAGACGACCAAGCGAATGGCCTTGGTGCGAGCTTTGGTAAAAAGTCTGGCAGTCGATGTACGCCAGCATCCGTGTATGTGGAGGATGTTGATGTCTGCCATCTGGAGTATTTTCAGCGCCTCCTGGCAGTCTGTGGCGAAGAACATCGCAGTCTCATGTGAAGACACTCTTGACAGCATGGCTATATATTGGGCGGTCATGCTGTCTGTCTTGTCGAAGTAGTGTAGGATATTCATGAGACGTAAACTTGATTTGAAGTTTGAAATTGTGATAATAGGCTGTGTGTGCTTCTCTGAAATTATTTTCGGATAAAATCAAAGCGGTCGGCTCGCCGATGCCGCCACATCAACCATGCGTTTTGCCAGACGGTTCGCACTTCAAGCCATGGTGCCTTCCACCAGGAGATGTGTTCGTCAAACTGTCTGCAGGTGCTGAGGAAGATGGTCAGTCGCGTTACCAATGTCAGCAGAAGGGCTACGGTGGCAGCAACGGTCACGACGAGGTTTGATGTGGATATGGCATAGGCAAGCGCTGCCATGGGAAGCAACCATCCCAGATGGAGCATCCATTGGTCGGTGTTGCAGAGCAGTCGATGTCGTAATCCGCGCTTCATCAGCGTGCGACTCTCTAAATAGTAGAGATGGTCGTAAAGCCACGTCTTGTCAGCAGGGCAACGCTGACAGAGCTGTGCTTGAAAGTCATAGACAAAAGCGGTGCGGTCTGGTGTTGCCATCTCGTTGACAATGAAGTCGTATTCTCCCCGAAGATGAACCAGGTTGTGGAGGAATCCCTTTTGTTGGATAAAGTCTGATTTACGGAACATCAGATTGCAGCCGACATTACGATAGGCAATTCCGTTTTTGATGCGATGCAGTTGGTAACACAGCGTGTTGAGGCGGTCATAGCGCCAATAGGCAGGAGTGTCGGCATCATAACTGGTGTAGCCCATGACCAGGTCTTTGTCGTCGGTTGCGTGTTCCGCCATGGTTGCCAACCAGCGGTTGCCTGTGGGTTTGCAGTCTATGTCGGTTATCAATATCCAATCGCCCTTTGAGGCCTTGACGGCCATGGTAAGCGAGAGTTTCCTGCGGCTGATGTAATGGCTTGATTCGGGAATGAAAGTGGTGTAGAGCCGTGGATATTTAGCTTTTGCACGCGTAAGCACGTCTTGTGTATCATCCGTTGATGACTCATCGACAATGATGACCTCCCATTTTCCCCGGTACTGTTGTTCCAAGAGTTGGGGCAGTCTTTCTTCCAATTCACAGGCATTGTCGTGTACGGCCAGGACAATGGAAACAAACGGTAGTGCGGAGGTTGCCCCTGTTGGGGTATGAACTTCCGCCGTCTCTGTAGAATCACTATTGCAGGTGCTTTCATCGACATCGTTCTCCGAGGCATTCTGTATGTCGTCAGCCATTTTGATACGGGGACGTCTTGCCATGCTGCTGAACCAAGGAGAGATGAGGGCCAACAGCAATAGGAAAACAGATATTGCAATAGAGAAATAGTCGAATGTGATAGTCATAGTCCTTTGATGATGAGAGTGTTATGGTATTTATAGATCTTCGCTCATGTAGCTTTTCGGCAGTTGGCGGCAATTGTATTGTGAAGCCATGATTTCTCCATAAGCTCCAGCAGACCGGATGGCAATCAAGTCACCACGATGGCATTTGTTGAGGTCTATCTGTTTGGCAAATACGTCGCTTGACTCACAGATTGGTCCTACCACATCGTAGGTGTCGGCAGGTTCGTCGCTCGAAATGTTCTCTATCTTATGATAGGCTTGATAGAGGGCAGGGCGGATGAGGTCTGTCATTCCAGCGTCGATGATGGCAAACTGCTTGACGGCGCCTTGTTTTATATATAAGGTACGCGCGATGAGCGTTCCACATTGTGCGACTACGGCACGACCTAACTCAAAATGTAGGGTTTGTCCTGGACGCAAGCGCAACTTTTTGGCATATACGTTGAAATAATCCTGGAAATTGGGAATGGGGACTCGGTTGGGGTGTTGGTAGTCGATGCCGAGCCCTCCGCCCACGTTGACGTTTTCTATCTGGATGTGGTGTTTTTCCAGTAGGTCTTGCAGTTCGTTGATTCTGTTGCAGAGCGCTTCAAAATCGCCCATGTCGAGGATCTGGCTTCCGATGTGGAAATGGAGGCCTACAAATTTCACATTGTTGAGTTTGGCAGCTTCTTCGATGCTTGCCAGCATGTCGTCCATGGCAATACCGAATTTATTTTCAGCCAGTCCGGTGGTGATATTGGCATGGGTGTGTGCTCCTACGTTAGGATTGATGCGAAGGGCAATGCGAGCCACCTTTCCCTTGGCGGCAGCCAGTTCGTTGATAACCTCTAATTCGGCAATACTCTCCACGTTGAAAGCGAAAATATCTTTGTCGAGTCCGAGGTTGATCTCCCAGTCGCTCTTTCCTACGCCTGCATAGACAATTTTAGAGGCAGGGAATCCTGCTTTGAGAGCTGCTTCTATTTCGCCGCCACTCACGCAGTCGGCTCCCAGTCCAGCCTCTCTGATGATGCGGAGCAGGTATGGGTTTGCATTAGCTTTTACGGCATAGTGTACGCAGAAACCTTCATGTCGCATAGTCTCTTGACAGATGGTCTGAAGAGTCTTGCGCAACAGTTCTGTGTCATAGTAGTAGAAAGGCGTGCGGAGTTGTTGAAATTTATGGGTGGGAAATTGTCCTTTTGTCATTGTGTTGTCTATTTTGCATTTCAGGCAATCGGGAGGAGCCTTAGTAGAGAGGTCTCCTCCCTTTGTCGTTGGTTTTACTTATTGAATAAGGTATCACTTAAACTTTGAAGTGCACGTTTCTTATCTTCCTCGCGAATAAGGAATGAGATATTATAATTAGAACCACCATAGCTGACCATGCGAACAGGGATATTCTTCATGGCGTCGAGCGTCATGGTTTCGAATCCGATGTTCGACCAGTCGAGGTCACCTACCACACAGATGATGCACATGCCGGTATCTACGGTTACTGTGCCGTATTTCTTGAGTTCGTCAACGATTTCTCCAAGGTGTGCGGAGTTGTCTATTGACATGGAAACTCCCACTTCTGACGTACAAACCATGTCGATAGGAGTTTGGTAGCTCTCAAAGATTTCGAATACCTTGCGCAGGAAACCTGTTGCAAGGAGCATGCGGCTAGACTTGATCTTGATGGCGATGATATTGTCTTTTGCAGCAACAGCCTTGATTTTGCCATATTCAGTCTGGTTGGAAATGGTAGTACCTTCAGCCTCAGGATCCATCGTGTTGAGCAGACGTACGGGGATTCCGGCATATTTTGCAGGTTGGATGCAGGTGGGGTGCAGAATTTTAGCACCGAAATATGCCAATTCAGCAGCCTCTTCGAAATGGAGGTGGTGTACGGGTTCGGTCTTTTCAACGACACGTGGGTCGTTGTTGTGCATACCGTCAATATCCGTCCAGATCTGGATTTCCTCGGCGTTGATAGCTGCTCCGATGAGCGATGCAGTATAGTCAGAACCGCCACGCTGAAGGTTGTCTATCTCGCCATAGGCATTACGGCAGATGAATCCTTGGGTGATATATACCTGATTGTCAGGGTTCTTCTCCATGATGGCAGAGAGTTTCTCGCGGATGTAGGTGGGGTCAGGCTCCGAGTTTTTGTCGGTGCGCATGAAATCGAGTGCGTTGAGCAGTACAGCCTTGATACCTTGTTCTTTCATGTAGTTGACCACCATGTTGGTTGACATCATTTCACCTTGAGCCACAATGCTTTTCTCTTCAAACGAAGTGAAGAGCTCTTTGGTGAAGGAGCGCAGGTAGTTCATCTCCGATGCGATGAATTCACGGGTGGTTTGTTTCATCTCGTCGGTGGTGTAGAGTTCTTCTATATGCTTCATGTATTTCTTTTCAAGCATATTGATCACTTCGTTCGCTCCTTCCGGATTCTTCTTGTAGAGATAATCAGAGATTTCTATCAGAGAGTTTGTTGTTCCTGACATGGCAGAGAGAACGATGAAAACGGGTTCGCCTGATTTCGTAACCAGGTTGACAACTTCCTTCATGCGGCTTGGTGAACCTACCGAAGTACCGCCAAATTTCATTACTTTCATAGTGTATGTTTATTTTAGTTTTGTTCTACTTTGTATTTTTGCTTCAAACAGACAGGTCTTCGCGCACTTCATATCCGCTGTTGTATGTTTCCTGCGAACTGTCAGTATCGTCGGAGAGCATCATGATCTTGTTGTAATCGTCGGTAACCAGTTCGAGATGTTTTCCGCAGCAACGATAGACGATGCCAGGATAATCCTTCAGCAAAGGAATATTGTGGGTAGTCATTACCACGGACGTTCCTGTCTGTGTAACATTTCTCAGCAGCTGTATGATGTTGTTGGCTGTTTCTGGGTCAAGATTGCCTGTTGGTTCATCGGCAATGATAACCTTGGGTTTGTTGAGAATGGCGCGTGCAATAGCGATGCGTTGCTGTTCTCCGCCGGAGAGTTCGTGAGGCATTCGCTCTGTTTTTTCTGTCATTTCAACGTCTTCAAGGACTTCGCTGATGCGCTGTTCGATTTCTTCCTTATCTTTCCATCCTGTAGCTTTGAGCACAAACTGCAGATTGTCGTGAACGTTTCTGTCGCTCAGGAGTTGGAAATCCTGGAAGATAATTCCCATCTGTCGGCGCAAGGCCGGTACGTATCTGCGTTTCAATTTGCGGATATCGTGGTTGAAAACCATGGCATTGTCTGCCTCGTCCAAGTCGAGTTCGAAGTAGAGTGTTTTGAGTAGTGTACTCTTTCCTGAACCTACACGACCGATGATGTAGATGAATTCGCCCTCGTTGACATGGAAATCCACATGTTCGAGTACGAGAGACCCGTCATCTTGGCGGATGGTGGCGTTTTTATAGTCTATCAGCATATATTGAAGCTTTAAAAAGTTTTATTTCATAGTTCCTTTAGCCTTTTCTTGGCGGCGTTTTTTGTCCCAGTTGGGGTCGTGGCGTTTTTGCAGTTCTGCTGCGACATCCTCGATGCGGAGTCCTTTGGCGGTAAGCATGACGAGGAGATGGTAGAGCAGGTCTGATGCCTCATAGACCAGGTGCTCGTCAGTACCGTTTGTGGCTTCTATTACTGTTTCAAGTGCTTCTTCTCCAACTTTTTGTGATATTTTGTTGATGCCTTTATTGAAAAGGCTTGTAGTGTAAGATCCCTCAGGCATTTCCTTTTTGCGCTTGTCGATAAAATCCTGCAGTTCGGTGAGGAAGAGTATAGGACTTGTTTCGTTGTCTTCTCCCCAGCAGGTGTCGGTACCTGTATGGCAGGTAGGTCCAACGGGATTGACTCTGACGAGGAGCGTGTCGTTGTCGCAATCGTTTTTGATGCTGACGAGATTGAGGAAATGTCCAGACGTCTCACCTTTTGTCCAAAGAGTCTGACGGCTTCTGCTCCAGAATGTGACATGACCTGTTTCGATGGTTTTCTTATAGGCCTTTTCATTCATGAAGCCGAGCATGAGCACGTTTTTTGTTGTTGCGTCCTGGATGATGGCAGGCACGAGGCCGTCCATTTTTTCAAAATCTATTTTCATAATCTTACTTTGATGCCTTGTTGGTGTAAATACTGTTTGAGTGTCGGTATGGCGATTTCGCCGAAGTGGAAAACGCTTGCTGCGAGTGCTGCGTCTGAATGTCCTTCTATGAAAGTGTCGCGGAAGTGTTCCATCGCTCCAGCTCCTCCGCTTGCGATGACGGGTATGGAGAGGTTGTCTGTGAGTTGGCGCAGGGCTTCGTTGGCAAATCCTGTTTTTACTCCGTCGTGGTCCATACTTGTGAACAGGATTTCTCCTGCTCCGCGCTCTTGTGCTTCGTGTGCCCATTCAAAGAGGTTGTGTTCGGCGCGTTCTCTTCCGCCTTTGAGGTAGCAATGCCATCCGTCCTCATCGTTGCGAGCGTCGATGGCGCATACACAGACTTGAGAACCGAATCGGTTGGCAATATCTTCTATGAGTTTCGGATTTCGCAAGGCCGCACTATTGACGCTCACCTTGTCTGCGCCGGCATAGAGCAGGCGCTCCACATCGGCAAGTTCGTTGATGCCTCCGCCGACGGTGAAGGGGATATTGATTTCCTGTGCCACCCGTGTGACCATTTCTGTAAAGGTCTTGCGCTCTTCGTAGGAGGCGGTAATGTCGAGGAAAACCAGTTCGTCGGCTCCTTGCTGGCTATATACTTTAGCCAGTTCCACAGGATCTCCTGCAGCTCTGAGGTTGACGAAATTGGTGCCTTTGACGGTTTGTCCGTCTTTTACGTCGAGGCAAGGTATGATTCGTTTGGCAAGTCCCATATTATTGAATATTCTCTTGTTGTTCTTATGTTGTCATTGTGCCGAGGCGTTATGGTAAGCCATGAGTTCTTTCATGTCGATACGTCCTTCGTAGATGGCTTTTCCAAAGACCACGGCAGGGATTCCTGCAGCGTCGAGTGCTTTGATGTCGTCGAGTGAGGATACTCCTCCGCTTGCGATGAGATGCAGTTGGGGGTAAGTCTCCATGATCTGACGATAAAGGTCAATGGCAGGCCCTTGTAGTGTTCCGTCTTTTGAGATCTCTGTACAGAGTACGTATTTGACGCCTGCGTCGATGTAGCGTTTGAGGAAGGGAAGCAGCGGTTCTGCAGAGTCCTCTTTCCATCCGTTGATGCTAATCATTCCGTTGCGTACATCCGCTCCGAGAATCATGCGTTCAGCTCCGTATTTCTCCAGCCATGAGATGAAGAGTTCTGGACTTGTCACGGCAATGGATCCTACGGTAACCATGCTTGCTCCATGATGGAATGCTTTCTCGATATCGTCGTCGGTTTTGATGCCTCCTCCAAAATCTACGGTGAGTTGTGTCTCTGTTGTGATATCCTGTAGTGCCTCCTTGTTGACGATATGTTTGGATTTTGCCCCATCGAGATCGACGACATGGAGGCGCTTGAAACCGAGTTTTTCAAATTCGGCAGCAACGTCAGCAGGCCGGTTGTGATAGACGGTCTTCTGGTTGTAGTCACCTTTGGTCAGTCGGACACATTGTCCGTCGATGATGTCAATGGCAGGGATGAGTTCTATCATAGGGCCAAGAAGTTTTTGAGGATTGTTTCACCTGTCTTTCCGCTCTTTTCCGGGTGGAACTGGCAGGCATAGAAATTGTCTTTTTGAAGTGCTGCCGAGTAGGGGAGGATATAGTCTGCCACGGCAGCCGTTTGCTGACAGAGGGGAACATAGTAGCTATGAACGAAGTAGGCGTAAGCCTCTCCTTCGCTTGGTCCGAAGGTCGGTAGTCCTTTGAAGAGGGTGCAAGGCGTATCGTGTCCGGTCGTGTCGACAGATGGCTTGATAATCTTGTTCCATCCCATGCAGGGAACTTTGTCTTCGTGATGCTGTGGGCAGAATCGCTTCACTTCTGCATCAAAGATTCCTATGCAATTGACGTTGCCTTCTTCTGAGTGTCGGCAGAGCAGTTGTTGGCCGACGCAGATGCCGAGCACGGGCTGGCGCAACGAGCGGATTACTTCGTCGAGGCGTCGAGCCTTGAGGTATTCCATGGCACCGCGTGCTTCACCTTGTCCAGGGAAGAGCACCCTGTCTGCCTGTTGCAGCGCTTCGGCAGAGTCGGTCAGCAGGGGTTCTATACCCAGTCTGCGTAGTGCGTTGACTACTGAGAAGATATTGCCTGCATTATATTTTACGATGGCTACCTGCATATTATGAGAATATGATTGTCTTGTTTTTGAATGTCAGAATTTTACGCTGAATATGTTTGGACACAGCATGTGAGAGCACGATTTTCTCCAAGTCTTTACCTTTCAGCACGAGGCTTTCTGGTGTGTCTTTGTGGGAGATTCGTGTCACGTCCTGTTCGATGATGGGGCCTGCGTCGAGTTCTGCTGTTACATAATGACTGGTGGCTCCTATGATCTTCACACCACGTTCCCATGCTTGGTGGTAGGGCTTAGCGCCTACGAAAGCCGGGAGGAATGAGTGGTGGATGTTGATGATATGGTTGGGGTAGGACTTAATCATATCGTCGCTGATGATCTGCATGTATCGTGCGAGAACGATGAAAGTGATTTTTTCTTTCTTGAGCAGTTCCATTTCAGCAGCCTCTACCTCGGCTTTGTTGGAGTGGTCTTTCTTGATGCTCCAGACATAATATGGAATATTGAATTGCTCTGCCACATAGCGCAGGTCTTCGTGGTTGGATACGATGCATGGAATGTCAACCTCCCATTCTCCGGCTTTCCAACGTGCCAACAGGTCGTAGAGGCAATGGCTCATTTTGGATACGAAGATGGCCATTCTTGGGCGTTTGTCAGAAAAATATAGGTTGCAGGTCATCTGGTAGCGTTGTGCGTAGAGTGTGTTGATATACTCTAAAATTTTTTCGCGTGGAATCGTGAAGCCTTCTAATTCCCATTCAATTCGCATGAAGAACATCCCGTCTTGTTTGTCAACATACTGATCGAGATAAACGATGTTGCCTTGGTTGTCTGTGATAAAACGGGTCACTTCAGAGATAATGCCCTGTTGGTCGGGGCAATGTAGGAGCAGAATGGCTGTTGGTTTTTTCATTTTCTTTAAGGGTGTTTGTATCTTTGATTTAATTCCTTGCAAAGATACTGTTTTTTTGTTACATTACCAAAGGTAATGAATGAAAAATGGCTATTCTGCAATTTCTTCTGCATAATAATGCTGTTTGCATTCTTTATGTGGGTAAATGCTGGCGGTCTTTGACCTGGTCTTCTTTGTCTCGGCAAAGCTCAAAAGTGAACTTTCAGCTCTGCTCTCGGCTTCGGGAAGCCGTCGGGATGGGGTCGGGATGTGGCGTTCGGATGTGGAAGGTAAATCGTAAGTGTGTTTTGACGTAAATTTTGAATACGAAGATGTACATCGGGCAATCCGGTTGTATTACCTGATATGTATTATGTTTTTGTCAATAAGTAAGTTATACTTATTTGCTTGTAAAATTCTGCGAGGTGGAAATATGACTGGGATTATTCTTCTTCCTTTTGTGGGGTGCGCAGTATTATGCTTGTTGCACCAAGGGTGAAGAGAGTTCCGTCTTCAATACGTCTGCGCTCACGAGGTGAAAGCTCTACATTGTCAACAAATGTTCCAGTATTGCTATTGTTGTCGCTGAGTGTATATTGCAGTTCGCCACGCTTGTTGCGACTTACCGTGATGGTACAATGATTGAGGTCCACGCTTGGGTCAACAGTTTCGAAAGCTGTGTTGATAGGATTTCCTTTTTGATAGCGTCCTATGACATTATCACCCATGCGTAGTGGTAATTCTTGCTTGTAGTGAAATACGTTTTCAATCACAACAATACTTCCGCAGTCTGTTTCCAGATTGGAGAATTGTGCATTGGCAATTTCGTTCTCCTTACGTTGCGTTTCTCGGAGTTTTGAAACGCCAATTCTTATGCCAAACTGCTTTCCGCATTCGGCACATTGAAATACCAGGGATTGTCCTGCTTCGTATTTTGTTTCGTCGAACGTGATATACGCATCACATTTTGGGCAACGGATACGCTTCATACATTAGTCTTTTTATAAACCCACGCTTCGGTGAAATCATCTTCAAAGCGGAGGTTGTTACGTTCACTATAGGCTTCGTCTTCAGTACGAAAATGTCCATAGGTCACTCTTACCACATTGTTGTGAATATAGATCTCCGTGTCTTTAAATCCACGGTCTTTGAGCTTCTTTACAAATTCTTCGGCATTGGCCTTCTTCACGCGACTTGCCAGAACCAAACAGTAAGGGCGTGCGGTATTGTTTGGACGAGTCACAGCCGGTTTCTCTGCGTTTTTTTCGCTGATAGCCTCTTTTTCTATTTTACGTACCGGCTCGCTATTGAGCTCTTGCGTATTTGTGGCGTCAGCTACTGGTTCTTGAATCGTTTTCGCTACGGGTTTGGCAATAGCCGGCTTGTCAGATGCATCTTTATTGACCAGTTGATAGACCATGTCTTGCTTTAGTCCTGTGATGGCTTGCGAACTATAGTTGCTGTTGGCTATGGGCGTACTCATCATGAGGAAGATAATGACAGATGCAGCCACGGCAACGGTATTGCGAATCCACGAGAGTTTGATACTGATGGTTCGCTCTTCGTATTCGTCTTCATCCAAGATCTCAGTAAGGGTGGGCTGGGGGATTGCAACGCTCTTTGTTTGAGTTGCGGGCGCTTGTACCTTTGGAGCAGGAACGTCGGCTTTCGCAGGTTCTTCTGTCTTTTGGCTTGTGTCGGCAATAGAGAGGCTTTCTGCTATTGGAGCAAGGTTGAAGGTATTTAAACCATAAAGGTCTGGTGTCAAAATTCCTGCTTCACAGGGTGTGAAGAGGTATCCGCCTTCATCGTTGCATGACAGCGTACCTATTCCATCGAGTATATATGATCCTTGTTGAGCGATTGTTTCGTGCAACTCGGCCACTTCATTCTCGATGCGTTGTATGGCTTCGGGGTAGCTGATGTCGTAGGCTTCCACGTATGACTGCGCCAAGAGCGAGTCGTTCATCTTGAGTTGTGGATTAAAGCCAAGAGTTCTCATTGGCGGAATAAACGTATTGTCTGTTTCGTCAAAATGTGCGGATACATGATATGCTACGAAGCCTCCGAAATCGGGGACCACGACGCAATCGTTGTCAAGCAACAATATCTCTAAATGTCTCTTCAGTTCAATCACGAGTGCAAAATTACTCATTTTTTACGAGAATTACAAATAAAAATAAAGATAAAAGCGCTATAAAAGCAAAAAAAAATTTCCGTATTAAAAGAATAATTGTTACTTTTGCAAACATAAAACCACAAAAAAAAGATAGGTGGCTTATGTCAGTCTCTTTATAATAATAATTAAGGAATATGAATATAGCAATTGTTGGAACTGGTTACGTGGGTCTTGTATCGGGCACTTGTTTTGCCGATACGGGAGCTAATGTGACGTGTGTGGACGTTGATGCCGGCAAAATCGAGCGACTTAAGAATGGGGAGATTCCCATTTATGAGCCCGGACTTGACGAACTTGTTAAGAAGAATGTGGCAGCCGGTCGTCTGAAGTTCACTACCGATTTGACTGCTGTACTTGATGATGTGCAGATTGTATTTTCGGCTGTAGGAACACCTCCCGATGAGGATGGTTCTGCAGACCTTAAATATGTATTGCAGGTTGCACGCACCATCGGTCAGAATCTGAATCATTATGTGGTTGTGGTTACCAAATCGACAGTTCCTGTTGGTACGGCCCGTAAGGTGCGCAAGGCTATTGAAGAAGAACTTGCCAAGCGTGGAGTGGATGTTCCTTTCGATGTGGCGTCTAATCCTGAGTTCCTCAAAGAGGGAAATGCTATTAAGGATTTCATGTCTCCCGACCGTGTAGTGGTTGGTGTGGAGAGTGAACAGGCCAAGAAGGTGCTTACAAAACTCTATAAGCCATTTCTTATCAACAACTTCCGTGTTATCTTTATGGATATTCCGTCTGCGGAAATGACTAAATACGCAGCCAATTCCATGCTTGCCACGCGTATTTCATTTATGAACGACATTGCCAACCTTTGTGAACGCGTAGGTGCGGATGTCAATATGGTACGTGCAGGAATAGGAGCAGATACCCGCATTGGTCGCAAGTTCCTCTATGCAGGTTGTGGTTATGGTGGAAGTTGTTTTCCTAAAGATGTGAAGGCGCTGATCAAAACTGCCGATCAAAACGGCTATTCCATGGAGGTCCTCAAGGCGGTTGAGCGCGTCAACGAGCGTCAGAAGAGTATACTCTTCGATAAACTGAAACGTGCTTTCGACGGAGAGTCGCTTGAAGGTAAGACGATAGCCCTTTGGGGACTTTCGTTCAAGCCGGAAACCGACGATATGCGTGAGTCCACAGCACTCGTCATGATCGGATTGCTGCTTGAGGCAGGATGTACGGTTCGTGCCTACGACCCTGTGGCCATGTCAGAGTGTAAGCGTCGTATCGGCGATAGTATTTCTTATTGCCGTGATATGTATGACGCTGTACTTGAAGCAGATGCACTTCTGTTGCTGACCGAATGGAAAGAGTTTCGCTTGCCCACCTGGGGAGTGATTCGTAAGGCCATGCGACGCCCGCTGGTCATCGACGGTCGTAATATTTTTGATAGCGAGGAACTTGAAGAAAATGGATTTGAATATCATTGTATTGGTAAGTGAATGTGTAAATTGAAATATATTCTTTGTCTCGTTGTGTCTGTCTTTCTATCTGTCGGTTGTAAACAACAATCGGCTGGTCAAGTAGAAGAGCGTGCGGAAAGCAAGCAAGCCAAACAGTTGTTGCAAGGCGTTTGGATGGATCAGGAATCAGAGATGGTGGTCTTCAAGATGCAGGGTGATACCGTCTATTTTTCTGACTCTACCAGTGTGCCTGCCTATTTCCGTGTGATCAACGACACTTTGTTTATTGGCGACAACGACATCAAATATCCTATCGTCAAGCAAATGCCCCATGTATTGTGGTTCAAGAATGCCGGAGGTGACGTGGTGAAGCTAGTCAAGAGTACTGATCCCGAAGACGCGAATGTCTTTAAGCGCAAACGCCACGGCAAGGTTCTTACAAGCAGACAGATCACAAAGACCGATACCGTGGTGATGTACGACAATAACCGCTATCATTGTTATGTGGCAGTCAATCCGTCCAAATACAAGGTGACGAAAAACAGTTATAATGACGACGGACTTCAAGTGGAGAATGTTTATTACGACAATATTATCCATCTGAGTATCTTCCAGGGTTCAGCACGCGTTTATTCACAGGATTTCCGCAAGCAGATGTTTGAAAAATATGTGCCCAAAGGTGTCTTGGAACAGTCGGTATTGGGAAATTTGGAATATGATAAGGTTGGTGCCGACGGATTCCGTTTTTTGGCAACCATAGGAATTCCAGATGATGCCAGTTGTTATCAGGCAGAAGTCGTTGTATCGCTGAAAGGCAAAATGTCTATTAAACAAATGAATTATTGATAAGGCGTTAAAAAAATGAAAGTCACGCTGTTACAGATTGACTCTAAATGGATGGATGAACGCGGGAATATCTTGCGTGCAACAGCTCTTATGGACTCCCAGTCAGGAAGCGATCTATATGTCTTGCCGGAAATGTGGAGTACCGGATTTGTAACAGACACCATGGAGAATGTTCCAGATGAAAAGCATAGCGTGGCATTGCAGTGGATGAAGGAAGAAGCGGCACGGCGCCGTTGTGCCATCTGTGGCAGTCTTGCCGTACGAGATGATGAAGGGGCATATCGCAACCGACTTTATTTTGTTGACGGACGCCATGACCGTGTGGCGTATTATGACAAGCATCATCTTTTCTCTTATGGCGGCGAAAACCTACATTATACTCCCGGACAGCATCACACCATTGTCGCGTATGAAGGAATGAGAATCCTTCTGCTGACCTGTTACGACCTGCGCTTCCCCTGCTGGATACGTTATGCAGACGATCGGGCGTATGATGTCATCCTCTTGGTGGCCAATTGGCCCCAAGGTCGCCAATCGGCTTGGCAGATACTTACAGCCGCCCGGGCTATAGAGAATCAATCCTATTTCATAGGAGTCAACAGGGTCGGTGACGATATCGTCACACATTATATTGGTGGGAGTTGCGCCATTGATCCTATCGGTCGTACGATGGTTTCTCTTGGCGATACAGCAGAGGCAGTCAGCGTAGAACTCTCACAGTCGGAACTGTTAAGAAGACGTAAAAAATTCCCTGTGCTCGATGACCGTGATTGAAATATTCTCCAAAAACGTTGCGCATTTGCTGAAAATAGCCTATCTTTGTAGTCGCAACAAAATAAAAGGCGTAAACCTATGACACTGATTATCGTACTCATGTTCGTTGCGGCATATTTGCTGATTGCCACTGGTCATTTTACCGGTGTCAACAAAGCTGCAATTGCCATGTTCCTTGGCACGGCTGGATGGGTGGTCTATGTTTGTTATGGCACAGACTTTGTCATGCAGCAACACCCTGCGGATTACCTCGAATACCTTTCAGGCCGCACTCCAAATAGTGAAACAGTCAAGTATTTCATTTGCGAGAATGTCTTCTTGAAGTATGTAGGCAAGGCTGCGGCAATCGTTATGTTCTTGTTGGCAACCATGTCGATTATCGAACTGTTGAACAACAACGGATGCTTCGATTTCATTTCCGAATGGATTCGGACACGCAACTCCAAACGATTACTGTGGACCATTACCCTGGCCACTTTCATCATCTCTGCCAATCTTGACAACCTCACCACTACTACGATGATGCTTGTCATCATGAATAATGTTTTGCAGAGCGGACGCCAACGGATGCTCGTAGGTTCTGCTATTGTGCTTGCTGCAACTTGTGGCGGATGCTTTACGGTAATAGGTGATCCCGTCGGACTTATCCTATGGGGCGATGGTGTGGTTACCGCCAGTCATTTCTCAGCCTATATGATGTTGCCTGCCCTGATAGCCTGGATAGTTCCTACCATGCTCATCAATCGTGAGTTGCCCGACCGCCTCGATACCGAGTGGATAGCCTCTCCTTACCGTGGTGACGATACTCGTCTGAACCGTTGGCAACGATTGGTCATGCTCTTTGTGGGCATCGGCGGATTGTGGTTCATCCCAACATTTCACAATATCACCAAACTCTCCCCCTTCTTAGGCGCTTTGTGCGTCTTGAGTGTGCTTTGGCTTGTCAACGAAGCATTCAACCGCCGATTGATGAATGCCGATCAGATGGCGCAGCGTCGCATCCCCCGTGCCTTACAATATGGCACCATCCAGCAAATCCTGTTTGTCATGGGAATCATGATGGGCATGGGTGTCATGCTTGAAACGGGAGTGCTTGGCGATATAGGCATTTGGTTGGCAGAAACATTCCATAACAATTGGTTGCTTGGCATTGGAGCAGGACTGCTTAGTGCCGTGGCAGACTCCTTTACTGTGGGCTTAACCCATATCATGCTCTATCCTCTGGCAGAGAGTGGGGAAATGGCGGTAAACGGAGCATATTGGATGATTATGGTGTTCTCAACGGCTGTAGGCGGATGCCTGCTTTGTGTAGGATCGGTCAGCGGTGTGGCACTCATGAAGATGGAACATGTTCGTTTGGGATGGTATCTGCGCCATCTCACATCGAAAGTTGCAGTAGGATGGTTGTTGGGACTTGCCGTCTTGTGGGCAGAACTACACCTATTATAATATTAAGAAGGATAACTCATTAATACCATATTATTATGTCTAAGATTAAAACAATAGGAATACTTACATCGGGAGGAGATGCTCCCGGTATGAATGCAGCCATTCGCGCCGTCACCCGTTCGGGTATCTGCAATGGACTTAGTGTAAAAGGCATCTACCGCGGTTACGACGGACTGATCAAAGACGAAGTGAAATCATTCACGACTGAGGATGTGAGTGGCATTATCACGCGAGGCGGTACCATCCTGAAAACTGCCCGTTCCAAGGAGTTTATGACTCCTGAAGGCATGCAGAAGGCATACGAAACATGTATCAAGGAAGAGATAGATGCCCTTGTGGTCATCGGCGGTAATGGTTCGTTGACCGGTGCACGCAATTTTGCTATGGAGTACGACTTCCCCGTAGTGGGACTTCCAGGCACTATTGACAACGACCTTTACGGTACCGACTCAACCATCGGCTACGATACTACGATGAATACCATCATGGAGTGTGTCGATCGCATTCGCGATACTGCCAACTCCCACGAACGCATCTTCTTCATCGAAGTCATGGGTCGTGACGCTGGTTTCCTTGCTCAAAACTCAGCCATCGCCTGTGGTGCAGAGGCAGCCATCATTCCTGAGGAATCTACCGATGTCGATCAACTTGCACGTTTCATGGAGCGCGGCATCCGAAAGTCAAAGAAATCATGTATCGTCATCGTTTCCGAGAGTCCCAAATGTGGTGCGCTCTACTATGCAGACCGTGTGAAGAAGGAATTCCCTGAGTTTGACGTGAGAGTATCTATTCTGGGACATTTGCAGCGAGGCGGAAGTCCCTCTGCCCACGACCGCATCCTGGCCTCCCGTACTGGCGTAGGAGCCATCAAGGCGCTGATGCAGGGCCAGCGCAATGTGATGATTGGTGTGCGCAATAACGAAGTGGTCTTTGTGCCATTCAGCGAAGCCATCCGCAGCGACAAACCATTAAACAAAGGACTGATCAAGGTGCTTGATGAACTGAGCATCTGATCTGGACAGACCTTGTTGACAATCCCATAAAAAATAAGTTATAAACACAGAATATGGAATTTAAGGATTTAGTACAGATGCGTCGTTCCCACCGTAAGTTTACCGAACAGGAAATCGACGGAGACGATGTAAAGACAATATTGCGTGCCGGACTGATGTCACCCACCTCCAAGGGTCAGCGCTCCTGGCAGTTTGTCGTGGTTGACGACAAGACCGACTTGGAGAAACTTTCCGACGCCAAAGATTTGGGCGGACAGTTTCTGAAGGGTGCTGCATTAGCCATTGTTGTGCTGGGTGATCCCCTGCAGAACGACTGTTGGGTGGAAGACGGTTCTATTGCTGCCATTTCCATGCAGTATCAGGCAGAGGCCCTCGGACTTGGTTCATGCTGGGTGCAGATGAGAGGCAGAGGACTTTCCGACGGTACAAGTGCCGATACGGTTATCCAGGGTGTGCTCGACATTCCCGAAAACCTTCATTGCCTCTGCATCTTGGCAGTCGGTCATAAAGCAGACGAACGCAAGCCTCAGAATGAAGACCGGCTGAAGTGGGAGAACGTACACCTCAACAAGTTCTGATGCAGATCGTATTGATTGGCGCAGGACGCCTCGCCACCAATCTTGCCGTTGCCCTCCATCAAGTGGGCCATGACATCGTGGCAGTATATAGTCGTACCATGCAGTCTGCCCAGGAACTGGCGCAGCGTGTTGGCGCATGTCCTACCGACAGGATAGACAAACTGCCTGTTAGGGCAGATGCCTTTATCCTTTCGGTTTCCGACAATGCCCTTGAAGACATAGCCCGACAAGTGGTGAAGGGTAGGGAAGAACAAATCTTCTTTCATACCGCAGGATCCATGTCTATTGATGTATTGGCGCATGCCCGCCATTACGGAGTGTTCTATCCCATGCAGTCGTTTTCCAAGGAGCGGTTGGTCGATTTCTCAGTCATTCCCTTGTTTGTAGAGGGAAGCGACGATCAGACCTTGCAGACCGCTTTAGCCTTGGCAGACAGCATCAAGGCAAAAGCCTATCCGTTGTCCAGCGCCGACCGCCAATACCTGCATGTTGCAGCCGTCTTTGCCTGCAATTTCGCCAACCATTGTTATGCGTTGTCGGCAGAGGTGTTGCAACGTCACGGCATAGACTTCCGTGTCATGTTGCCGTTGATCGACGAGACAGCACGAAAAGTCCATCAGCTCACTCCTGTTGAAGCACAGACAGGTCCTGCCGTTCGCAACGACATGAATGTGGTCACCCACCATCTCGATCTGTTGTCCTCTACACCTTGGTTGGCAACAATCTATGAAGAGTTTTCCAAAGACATACAACGCACAGCATTGACAAAATGATAAACTACGATTTACAAAAGATTCGAGCCGTAATCTTCGATTTGGACGGAGTCCTCTCTGCCGAAACCATCTCACTTGGTGCCGACGGAACCCCTTTGCGTACCGTCAATATCAAAGACGGTTATGCCATTCAACTGGCGGTGAAGATGGGACTCCGTGTAGCCATCATCTCAGGTTGTCTTATCGAGTCAGTACGCAAACGCTACGAAGGCCTGGGAATGACAGACATCCATCTTGGAGCATCTGTTAAGGTCAAGGTCTATCAGCAGTTCAAGGAGAAATACGGACTGACCGACGAAGAGGTCATGTTCATGGGCGATGACATACCCGATCTCGAAGTGCTACGCTTGGCAGGCTGTCCTGTATGTCCGCACGACGCCTGTCCCGAAGTCAAGGCTGCCAGTCTTTATGTCAGCGACTACGATGGAGGCTACGGTTGTGGTCGCGACGTATTGGAGCAAGTATTGAAAGCACAAGGCAAATGGCTGAAGAATGAAAAAGCCTTCGGGTGGTAATTCCCATTATTTTTACGACAAATGATGTTAAACAGCAAATACAAGATAATCCTTGCAAGCAACTCTCCGCGTCGTCGCGAATTGCTTGCAGGCATTGATGTGGATTTTGAGGTAAGGGTAATACCCGACATCGACGAGAGTTATCCACCATCGCTTCCCGTAGATCAGGTGGCAGGATTTATCTCGCAGAAGAAAGCAGACGCCTATTTGCCGACCCTGCATGATGACGAACTTGTCATTACAGCCGATACCGTGGTTATTGTAGGACAGGAAGTGCTCGGCAAACCAGCCGATGAGGAGGAGGCCCGCACCATGTTGCACAAGCTGAGTGGTAAAACCCATCAAGTGACAACCGGAGTGTGTCTGGTTACCCGTCATCATCGCGAATCGTTTTCTGTCACTACTGATGTCACTTTTAAGACATTGTCAGACGACGAGATTGATTATTACATCCGCACATACCGTCCTTTCGACAAGGCTGGCGCCTATGGCATTCAAGAGTGGATCGGATATATTGGCGTGACTTCCCTTCATGGCAGTTACTTCAATGTGATGGGATTACCGGTGCAACGCATCTATGAGGCGCTTAATAAATGTTAATAACACACTTATAATATGCATAAATGGTTAAAAAACGTGCTTAAAATGCATTTTGGTGCTGTTAGAGTGTTGCTATTCTGAAATTAAATTGTACCTTTGTATCACGCAACTAGTAATTTTAATCTATATTTATCATTTTCCTCGGGGGAAGCAATCTGTGAAGACGCTTCCCTTTTTCTTTATATCACATAGAAACTACAGAAATTTTTAATGTCACACGGACGACACGGAATCACGTAACAAGCAACAACGGGCTGAAAGCCCAATGGTTTCCCTAGCCCAGGGCAACGCCCTGCGGTCATAGGCAAAATACCCCAACACGTCCTGTAAGGACAAAAGTAAAAGCGGATCCACAGAGCACACAAAGGACACGGAATTACAAGCAACAACGGGCTGAAAGCCCAATGGCTTCCTTAGCCCAGGGCAACGTCCTGAGAAAGAACGCATTTTGGTCAAAGATTTTATTTAATGATTTTGCTATCAGCCAACCAGGTAATCACTTTTGTCCTTACAGGACGTGGTTAGATATGCTGCATCATATCCACAGGGTGTTACCCTGGGCTATGGAAGCCATTGGGCTTTCAGCCCGCCTTTGCTTGTGTATCAAAAATCATATTGTTAAAGATTGTGTTTGTGGAGGCTGAGTGAACAAATAGATTTCTGGACCGTTTAGGTCCATAGACTTTAAATAAAGATTTCCTCCAAAGATTTACCTATGGTTTGTTTTGTCGTGACTCAGCATAGTGAAAGCGCGCTCTCACTCTGTCTTCGCTACTCCAAAACATCTTGCCGTAGGCAACCCCCCAAAAAATTCCGTTTAAAATCCGTCTAAATTCCGATGATCAGCTGTCGGCCATGTGCTCCGTGGATCCGTGAATATGTGTTCCATAGACCCGATAAAATCGCCGAATCACCATTTTTTTTCGCTATTTCATTGTTTTTTCATACATTTCCCTTGGACATATTGACATTTTTTCATACTTTTGCTCCGTGATAAGACATGAAACAGTGTAACAAACCTAAATAATAAACCCTATTATTAATTTAATTTCAGTACAATTATGAAGAAGTTATTTTTAGCTGTAGTAGCAATGATGGTATCAGCAGCTACCTTTGCACAAAATGAAGTAGGTCAGCTCACTATCCAGCCTAAGGTTGGTGTCAACATCGCCAACATCACAGATGCCGACGACGCTGATCCCCGTATTGGTTTGGCTGCCGGTGCAGAATTTGAGTATGGACTAACAGACAATATCGGCTTGAGCGCAGGTGTCCTTTATTCTATGCAGGGTGCTAAAGCTACCGAAGATGGTGCTGATTGCACTTTGAAACTCGATTACCTGAACGTTCCTATCCTTGCCAATTTCTATGTAGCAAAAGGATTTGCTGTGAAACTCGGTGTACAGCCAGGTTTCAAGCTCTCTTCAAAGGCGAAAGTTAAAGTATCTGGAACATCAGTAGAGGTAGATGCCAATGATATCGAAGGCGTTAATATCAAAAGCATTGACCTTTCTATTCCTGTAGGCGTCTCTTATCAGTATCAGAATATCGTGTTTGACGCTCGCTACAACTGGGGTGTTACAAAGATTATTGAAGATAGCGATTCAAAGCATAGCGTATTCCAGATCACCGTTGGCTACAAGTTCTCTTTGTAAGAGCAACATGATAGTCAACGTTTTCGTTAAGCCAAATGAGCAGAACGAAGCTCGCTTCAGTTATGCCATGGCGAGAAAACGAAGGATGAAATCCAATCATTATATCCACAAGGTAGGTTCTCACCAGAACCTACCTTTTTTAATATCCCACACCTATTTATATATACCAACTCGAAAAATCACAGACATTGCACAAAAATCGCCATTTGTGCACAAAACGTCGGTTTTTGTGCATTTTATTTGGCTACCTACCAAAAAAAGATTACCTTTGCACCCGATTTCGAAATTTCAATAACTCAATATTTATATGGCTTTAAAGATTGTCGTTCTGGCAAAACAAGTGCCAGACACCCGAAATGTGGGTAAGGACGCAATGACCGCTGAAGGTACCGTAAACCGCGCTGCCTTGCCTGCTATCTTCAATCCCGAAGATTTAAACGCCCTGGAACAAGCCCTTCGTCTGAAGGAACAAAACCCAGGCTCAACAGTAGGAATCCTCACCATGGGTCCTCCACGTGCAGGAGAAATTGTCCGTCAGGGACTTTACCGTGGCGCCGATACCGGTTGGGTACTCACCGACCGCCTCTTCGCTGGTGCCGATACCCTTGCTACTTCTTACGCTCTGGCCACCGCCATCAAGAAGATTGGCGATGTGGATATCGTACTCGGTGGTCGTCAGGCTATCGATGGCGACACCGCACAGGTAGGCCCGCAGGTTGCCCAGAAACTGGGACTCAACCAAGTCACCTACGCTGAAGAGATTCTGAAAGTAGAAAATGGAAAGGCTACCATCCGCCGCATCATCGACGGAGGTGTGGAAACCGTAGAAGCTCCCCTGCCTGTTGTCATCACCGTCAACGGAAGTGCAGCACCCTGCCGTCCGCAGAATGCCAAACTGGTGATGAAGTACAAACGCGCCACCTGTCCTATGGAGCGCCCCAAGGAAGGCACTCCCTACGACTACCTCTATGAAGAGCGCCCCTACCTCAACCTCAACCAGTGGGGTGTGGCAGATGTTGACGGCGACGTAGAGCAGTGTGGTCTGTCAGGATCACCCACCAAGGTGAAGGCAGTGAAGAACATCGTGTTCCAAGCCAAGGAGTCAAAGACCCTGACCGCTTCTGATGCCGACATCGAAGGAATGATCAAGGAATTGTTGGACGAAAAGATTATTGGATAAGAGATATGAATAATGTATTTGTATATGTTGAGATAGAAGGTACGCAGGTACAGGAAGTATCTCAGGAGCTGCTGACCAAAGGTCGCAAGCTCGCCAATGAACTCGGTGTAGAGCTCCACGCTGTGGTTGCCGGCACCGGTATCAAGGGTAAGGTAGAGGATCAGATCCTCCCCTATGGTGTTGACAAGCTGTTCGTGTTCGATGGCGAAGGACTCTTCCCCTACACCTCAGCTCCCCACACCGATATCATGGTCAACCTCTTCAAAGAGGAACAGCCACAGATCTGCCTCATGGGTGCAACAGTCATCGGTCGCGACCTCGGTCCCCGCGTGTCATCATCACTCACCAGCGGACTGACTGCCGACTGCACCGAACTGGAAATCGGTTCGTTTGAAGACAAGAAGTCTGGCAAGACCTTCGACAACCTGCTCTATCAGATTCGTCCCGCTTTCGGTGGTAACATCGTAGCCACCATCGTCAACCCCGAACACCGTCCACAGATGGCAACCGTTCGTAGCGGTGTGATGCAGAAAGCCCTCTACGACGGACAGGCCAAGAACGAAGTTGTATATCCTGAAGTATCAAAATACGTAGCTCCTGAAGCCTTCGTCGTAAAAGTACTCGACCACCACGTTGAGGCTGCCAAGCACAACCTCAAAGGCGCACCTATCGTAGTAGCCGGAGGATATGGCGTAGGATCTAAGGAAGGCTTCGACCAACTCTTCCAGTTGGCAAAAGTACTCCATGGCGAAGTAGGAGGATCACGTGCCGCTGTTGATGCCGGATGGATAGACCACGACCGTCAGATCGGTCAGACCGGTGTCACCGTACACCCCAAGGTATATATTGCCTGCGGTATCTCAGGTCAGATCCAGCACATCGCTGGTATGCAGGATTCAGGCATCATCATCAGCGTCAACAACGACCCCGACGCACCCATCAACAAGATTGCCGACTATGTCATCGTGGGCAATGTCGAGGAGGTAGTGCCGAAGCTCATTAAGTATTACAAGCAAAATTCGAAATAAATAATTTGGGAATTTAAAGAAGTTAAGGGAAGTTAGAGAAGTTAAGAGACAATAGCTTTTATGGCGTATAGTTTTGAAAATATCATAGCTTGGCAGAAGGCTCATGCTTTTGTTTTGTTCGTTTATCGAGTAACGAGACATTTTCCAAAAGATGAGATTTTTGGACTGACATCTCAGTTCAGAAGAGCAGCTGTGTCTATCGAAGCAAACATTGCAGAAGGCTATAAGAAACTTAGCAAAGCTGACAAACTCCGTTTCTTCAACATTTCGCAAGGAAGTCTTGAGGAATGTAGAGATTACATTATCTTATCTAGAGATTTAGATTACATCTCGCAAATTGAATTTGAAGAACTCCATACTGGCCTTGTAACGACAAGTAAATTTCTCAATTCATATTGCGAAGCTATCGTTAACAATAATGCTCTTAAGAAAGAAGAAGGAATGTAGTTATAAATAGTAGCTCAAGGAAGAAAGGTGTTGTCCCTTAACTTCCCGAACGACCGTAGGGAGTGATAACTTCCCCTTAACTTCCCCTTAATTCCCACAAAACAAAAAAATATGGCAAACTATTATAGTGATCACCCCGAAATCGCGTTCCACCTCAACCACCCGTTGATGGAGCGTATCGTAGAACTCAAGGAGAAAAACTACGAAGACAAAGCCAAGTTCGAGGACGCACCCGTCGATTACAACGATGCCATCGAGAACTACAAACAGATTCTCGACATCACCGGCGATGTGGCTGCCAATATCATCGAGCCCAACTCAGAGAGCGTTGACCTCGAAGGTCCACACCTTGAGAACGGTCGTATGATCTATGCCTCAAAGACATTCGAGAACCTCGACGCCACCCGTAAGGCTGGACTCCACGGTGTCTCAATGCCCCGTCGTTACGGCGGTCTCAACCTCCCCAACACCGTATTCTCTATGCTCAGCGAGGTCATCTCAGCAGCCGATGCAGGTTACCAGAACATCTGGAGCCTCCAGAGCTGTATCGACACCCTCTATGAGTTTGGTTCAGAAGAACAGCGTCAGAAGTACATCCCCCGCGTATGTGCCGGTGAAACCATGTCAATGGACCTCACCGAGCCCGATGCCGGTTCCGACCTGCAGCGCGTCATGCTCAAAGCCACCTACGACGAGAAAGAAGGTTGCTGGCGCCTGAATGGTGTGAAGCGCTTCATCACCAATGGTGACTCAGACATCCACCTCGTACTCGCCCGTTCAGAAGAAGGCACTAAAGACGGTCGTGGACTCTCTATGTTCATCTACGACAAGAACCAAGGCGGTGTTGACGTGCGCCACATCGAGCACAAGCTCGGTATCCACGGATCACCCACCTGTGAGCTGACCTATAAGAACGCTAAGGCAGAACTCTGCGGAAGCACCCGTCTCGGTCTGATCAAGTACGTCATGGCATTGATGAACGGCGCCCGCCTCGGCATCGCAGCCCAGTCAGTAGGTGTAGAACAGGAAGCCTACAACGAAGGACTCGCCTACGCCAAGGAGCGTGCACAGTTTGGTGAGAAGATCATCAACTTCCCTGCAGTCTATGACATGCTCTCACGCATGAAAGCCAAGCTCGACGCAGGTCGTTCACTGCTCTATCAAACCGCCCGCTACGTAGATATCTACAAAGCCCTTGAGGATATAGAGCGCGACCGCAAGCTCACCCCCGAAGAGAAGCAGGAGCTCAAGAAATACCAGCGTCTGGCAGACGCCTTCACTCCAATGGCAAAGGGTATGAACTCAGAATACGCCAACCAGAACGCCTACGATGCCATCAGCATCCACGGAGGTTCAGGCTTCATCATGGAGTACAAGAGCCAGCGTTTGTTCCGCGACGCCCGCATCTTCTCTATCTACGAGGGAACCACCCAGCTTCAGGTAGTAGCCGCCATCCGTTACATCACCAACGGCACCATGCTCAACAACATCAAGGACATGGCAGCCGCAGAAGTTTCTGAGGCACTCCAGCCCCTGAAGGCCCGTGTTGAGAAGCTCATCCCCGTTTACGAGGCAGCCCTCAACCGCGTCAAGGACCTCAACAATCAGGACGCCCACGATTTCCTTGCCCGTCGTCTTTACGACATGACCTGTGAGATTGTGATGTCGCTCCTCATCCTCGACGATGCCACCCGTGCTCCAGAGCTCTTCACCAAGTCAGCCAACGTATATGTTCGCATGACCGAGGAAGATGTTCTTGGCAAGGCAGCCTACATTCAGAATTTCCAGGTAGAGGATCTCGCCAGCTTCCGTGCTGCCGAAGAATCTGCCGCCGAGTAATCTACTCCCCCACTATACCAATCACCGCCGTAGTCAAGCACTACGGCGGTGATTTTTTTAATCCCTTACCAATACCACACGAATCACAAACAGCATTATAAAGTTTCACTTCATTATAATTGATGTTCTACCCCAGTTCGGGATAAGAATAACATTCGTTGATTCCACGATGATACCCGTATGCCATAATCTCAGGAGATATGCCAATAAGGTATTCAAGGGAATTGCCACTGACGGAAAAGGAACTATGGGTTGGTGTCATGGCTTTAAGCTCCACCTTGCGTGTAATTTTGGAGCCGCGACCTGCTGAAAACGCTTAATAAACCCTTTGTTACCTTGCTGGGCAATCACGATTGTTTGGGCACGGGTAACCTATATACCGTGGTCGATATATATGAAAAACGATTGGAGCTTTGAGCCTCTGCAGTGCGGCCTTTACCTCAATACAGTGTTTGGTCACGACTTTTGGACTAAACAGCCCACCAAGTATGATAGTGGCTACTATCCGTTTTCTACCCGCCTTCGCCCCAATGTGTTAGTGGGCGAGCGCTTCACCAAGGTCGTGCCTAATAACCGCCGCAAATTCAGTTGGCTCTTCGGCCAATCGTTACCGTGTCAGCATCGGCATGGAGCGATGTGATGGCCGACGGGTCAACGTTGTCAAAGTTCTGGGGTGTCGACATTATTGAGCCTTGCCCTTTGCCCGATGTGCCACCGTTAGTGCGAATGGCTCCGTTGCAGAGGGCCACGTCCCAGTCGGTGCGGTCATGCCAAGATTTGTCGGCATCGATGTCGCCGAGATTGCTCGTACCCACGGTTGCTCCCTTGGCAAGCGAAAGGTATGTCCATGTGTTTGGCTGCAGCTGCACGTGCATTACCTTTTCGTTTAACGACGGACTATCACCGCCGATATTCGCACTGCATGCTGTGAGGCCAATGGCCAATAGGGTGGCAAAAAATAAGTTGTCTCTTTTTCGCATAACCATTATTTTTTTATTATCTCTTCGTTTATCTAACCGTATTCTTTAATCTCCTATTCTGATGTCTACCTGTTGTCCGTCAGCAGTCATGTTGCCGAAGCCCATCTTCATGGCTTTGCCGTTGGCAGTGCGCACCACAAAGGTGCGTGATGATGCGGTGCCGTTCTCCTCATACTTGTAGGGCGAGGCCGACACAATGTAGCGGCTCTTGCTGTTGTCAGACAGCTTGACATAGAACGCGGTGATTCCTGGTTTTACGGCTGTAGGTAGGCTTGTCGCCACACACTCGTGCTCTACAGGCTCCGTCCCTCGATAATCGATGAGCGACACGGCTTCAACCGTTCCATCACCCACGGTCTTGCCAATAGCTGCCTTCTTCACAGAAAGGAAAAACACATCGCCGTTGGTGGCCGTAGCCCCAGCCTTTGAAGATGCATCGATAGCAATCTCAATCTCGTTGCTTAGATATTGTCCTTGCATAGGATAGTCGCCCCCTGCATTGAAGAACGCCTGAGCGTAGGTGTACAGCGGGGTAGAGGTGGTGTTGCCGTCGTTTCTGAAGTCTGTGCCAAATGACAGGTCGTTGCGTGAACTGTACTTCAGCTTAATCTTAAACACTACTTTAGGTTCGTAGGTCATCACGCGCACGGCTTGCATCTTGCTCGACAGCTCCAGGTCGGTGTGCTGGTGGCTGGTGAAGAACCAATAGGGCAGATAAAAGCGCCCGTGGTCGTGAGAGAAAGTGCCCCAGGTATTGGTTACAATGAAAGCACCCTTATGCGTTGCGCCGTTAGGGTCGGTAAACTCTACGAGATCATCATAGCCCACTATGGTCATAGCGTGTGCTCCGCTGGTGGCAAGGTGCGTAAGAAGCGAGTGGTAACCAGTTTTTGAAGGGCCGTCGTAGCGGTCGTTGATGGTCCATCCGCTCGATTGCGATGAGAATGTGAGCAAGCCGCCCGTGCTGCTTCCGTTGGCGGCATCGTAGAGCCATCGCTTGAGCGAGATGAGGTCGGTAGCATCGAAAGAGAGAATGTCTTTCACGCGGTAGCGCATGGCCTTAAGATACTTGTCATAGCCCGAGGCCCAGCGAAACTGATACAGCCCCGAGTCGTCGTAGTCGGCCTCGGTCATCATGCCGTATCGCTGCGCTAAATAGAAACCCTGTTCAGCAAAGCCGCCTTGATCTTCGCCATCGTTGAGCATGTTCCACGAAAACTTGTAGGCGAAGCGGTTATCGGTCGAGGCCGAGGCATCGCGGTTGAGCAGGCGGTTCACCTCGTAGGTGAAAACATAGCCTATGCTTGATGCTTGTGCGCACGAGCCGCCGTCTTGGTTGATAATGGGCGGAAAATATTTGTTCTTAGAGTTGTCCACCGCTTCGGGCAGCGTCACCCCCTCTGTATCGAGACGCATGGGGCGCATGGTTGAGCGTATGCGCTGCACCTGGGGCGTGACCTTAGGTGCGGGATAAGCCTTACGCACTATGGTCTGCGCTCTGACAACAGCCGAAAACATCAGAAATAAAAGTATCAGTGCTTGTTTAAGTCTCATATTGTCATAATGTAATATTGCATTTTAGATGAAGGCTCACCACAATCGTGGCAAGCCTAAGAATATTGTTATTTGTGTTGCAGTCGTGCAATGGTTTTGGTGGCCTCGTTGCGCACAGCCTCGTCGTAACGGGTGTCGGCGGCTATGGCCTTGGCGGCCTCAATCATACGCGGAACCATAGTCGAGTAGTTGTGCCAGCCGAAAGCCTCAAGCAAGGCTTTCTGCGAGTCGGCATCGGCCTTCGGCAGATAGTCGATGAGCATGGGTATGAGTCCGTGTGCCATGAAGTTGCGGCACTGGCGTATGTACATGATGCGTTTCTTGGCCGTGGTCGAGGGATTGACAATCAGCTCTGTGTCCTTCGTCCATTTGTCGGCGCTGCGCTCAATGGTACGGCGTATCTTTGTGCGCACACTATCCTTCTGCATGTAGCACACGGTAGGCGAGTTGAACTGTCGGTCAAACTCGGCCAGCAACTTGTCTTTGGGGAACACGCTAAGGTCGGCTATGGCGTTGAAGTTGCAGCGGTCTGACGTGTTGTTGCTAATGCACACCTTTATTAGTGCTGGGATAAGACGCTCGTCGCCGCTCTTACCGATGAGGCGCAGAGCCTGACGCTGCACCAGTTCATGGCTGTCCTGCGAAGCCTCTTTCAGCACCTCGATGAAATTGTCATCGCCCATGAGTGCAATTTTTTCCAGAGCCTGAAGGCGCACCGTGGCGTATGGTGACGATTCGTAGATGGAACGCAACTTGGCCGACGAGATGAGGTTGTGGCGGAACAGATGCTCGATAGCCAGAGCTTGGATGTCGGGGTGGTCGTTGTTGAGCAGCTTTTTCCACACCGATGGTTTGTCCTCGTTAATAATGTGGTCGAGGTTGAACGTCTTGCCGTTGGTAGGGGCAAAGCGGAAGGTGGGGTCGCCGATGACGTGCGACTCCAAGTAGGTACTGTATCGCGCTATATCGCCCACGCAACCACCGTTGCTCAACAGTCCGAGCAGGCGATCACTCCACTTGTCTTGTAGCACGTTCACCGTGTTGGCAATGCACACAACGGTGCGTCCTGGCTGGAACAGATACTCGTTGGCAATGCAATCGTCTTGATGGAACGAGCCGCAGAAACAGGCATCAATGACCACCACTGGCACGTTGGGACGGAAGCCGTAGCCCTTGAAATCTTCTAAATGCAGGTCTGAGGCAGCCTCGTCAAGCGAGTCTTGCTTCGTGAGCTCCGGGTCGAGCGCATTGGCCAGCCACGACTGTGGCAGGTCAAACTTCTTCTCAAGGGCTACGCGCAGCGAGTCGGCGTTCTTGCCACGCTGCTTGGCCTCGTATATATGCTCGCGACAGTAGCGTATAACGAAGTCTTTGGCGCCACGCACCGTCTGCGGTTTCACAAGGGTGTTAAGATACTGTGTGTCCCAGTAACCGTGATGGTGTAGCACGGCCAGGTCGAGGTCGGTGCGCATAAGCTCGTCCATGAACATGGTTTTTACAGGGTTATGGTCGCTGTGGTCAAGATAGCCTATGCGGTTGATGCGTCCTCTCAGCTCGGGAAAATGTTCAAGATAAGACCCTTTCTCGTCAATGCGAGCCACCTTCGACTCGCTTATGTAGCCGTGTCCGCTGAAATAGAACATCTGCTGTAGGCTGCGTTGACGGCGTTTTTCCTCAACCAGTTTGCTGAGGTAGGAACGCAGCTTTTCATAGCGCGATGTACCTCCGGCATCGGTGGGTCGTATACGTCCACTGAAGATGGTTGGCTGTAGGTTTTGTCGGCTGTCGGCCCTGAGCGAGTAGTAGAAGTAAGGCTTCGTCTCATCCTTACCCAGCGAATTAAACTTCAGTCCAAAGTCATCATAATATCGGTCGCTGGGCACCGACGACTCGCGATGGTCACGCCGCTGGTCCATCTTGAAAGCGCTGGTCATGTGCTGCGCGTCGCGCACCATGGCCACGGGTATGTCGCCCACAAATACTGCCCCTATCACGGGGTCTTGTTTCTGCGAGTGCATGCGGATGAGTGTGGCGCGAATGCTGTCGGGCACCTGCCAGCGGTCAATCACTATGTAGGGCTTCATGCCGTGCAGCTGTTCCACTGCTGAGGCATAGGCTTCTACCTGTGTCTTTGCTTCGTTGTAGCTTTTGGGGTCAATGACGATGGCAAAGCCGTCGCGTGCCTGTACCGACACATACGAGGCAGCAACCATAAGCGCCAAGAACATTTTTTTACAGTTCATAAATCAATAATTTAATTTCAAAAATACTAATTCGTAATGCGCAATGCGCATCGTCTCGCCTCATCCCTTACATCTTGTGGTAACGACTGGTCGGCTGCTATCTTGTGTGCTACTTCAAGGCAAACATCAGAGGTATAGGCCAAACGGTGCCATCCCATCACGTTGAGGAGAGCCTTGCGCACCTCGTTGTCGGTGCAGCGAAGGGTGTAATCGGCCACCTTCGGGAGAAGATAAGCTGGACAGTAGATGCGCATATACCCAGCCTGTCGCAAGGCATGTTTGTGATCAAGGCTGTCGTTGAGTAAACTCATTATGTCGCTGTCCCAGCGTGCCCCCATCTTTTCTACCTGGCCGCGCACCGCGGTGCAGAACGAGTCGGCCTTCACAAGCCGTCCTTCCATCTGTGCCAGGCAACTGTCCACTGCCTTGGCAAGCAGCTGTTTGTTAAAGAACTGAATGGCTTGCTCGGCATTAAAGGCTACGCGCTTCGACAAATTGGTGCGCGTGAGCAGCCGGGCAAAGGCTGGAACCAGGCGCTCGCTGCCGCGCTTGGCCATCACGTTTACGGCAAACCGTTGCAGCATCTCGTAGTTGTCGTCAAGGGCTGTTGCAATGGCATCGTCGAGAATGTTTGAGCGGCGGTCGGTGAGCATGGTGAAAGCCTGTAGGCGCACCGTGGCCAAAGGCGACGTACGTAGCGTATGTAGAAGTGCCTTGTCTGAGTAGCGCGAGGCGTGTTCAAGCATGTCTCGACACAAAAGGTCAGCAGAACCTTTGCATGGCGGCGTAGGCAGAAAAGCAAATGTAGGGTCGCCGATAACGTGCGACTCAAGGTAGGCCGTGTGCTGGTTTATGTAACCAATGCTAACGCCACAGGCCAGCAAACCGAGGTAGCGGTCGTACCACTTATCCTGAATGATGTTAACACTTCCGGCCAGTGTGGTCACCGTCTTTCCATCGCGAAAGATGTATTCGTTGGCAATGCAGTCGTCGCGGTGAAACGATCCGTTGAAACAGGCATCAAACACCACACAACGGGCGTTTGGACGGAAGTTATACTTGTTTATCTCGTTCAGTGTTAGGTTATCGTTAGTGCGCATGTTTAGATACTGCGTGTCCCAGTCGCCGTGGTGGTGTAGCATGGCCAAGCTAAGGTCTGGGCGCATCATTTCGTTCATCATGCTGAAACGTATGGGCGTGGCATCGTCATAGTCCATATAACTAAAGGCTCCAGGCGTGGCGGCCAGCTGTGGAAAATGCTCCATCAGTCCACGAAACTCGTCGATGTGGGCTGGCTTCGATTCAGATATGCTACCGTCGCCCGTGAACACGAATACTGAACTAAAACGCTCTGGATTGAGTTTGGCAGCCGTGGCCTTGCGTAGGTAGGCACGCAACTTGTCGTAGCGTGAAGTGCCCCCGGCGTCGGTGGGGCGTATGCGTCCGCTGAAGATGTCGGGCGAAAGCCTTTGCGCCCCTTCGGCAGAGAGCGAGTAATAATAGTATGGTAGTGTGTCGTCTTTTCCGAGAGGGCAGAACCGCAAATGGAAATCGTCATAGAACCTGTCGCTCGGCACTGACGACTCGCGGCGCTCGCGCGATTGGTCCATCTTGAAGGCCGACGTGAGATACTGCGCGTCGCGCACCATAGGCACAGGAATGTCACCCACAAGCACAGCACCCACGATGGCATCGTGTTTTTGTGTGTGCAACGCCATCAGTCGTGCGCGAATGCTGTCGGGCACCTGCCAACGGTCAACAATGACATATACCTTATAGCCTTGCTTCTGTTCAAGTGCTTTCACATATCCGTCAAGCTCGGCACGTGCCTTGCCGTAGCTAACGACATCAACCACCACCGCCACGCCATCTCTTGCAGCTGCGCACAGGGCTGTGAACAAGAAAATCAAACCAAGGCAACACGATTTAAATAAATTTTTAACCGACATTGTTGTTATAAAATGTTATGAATAATTGTTTCTAGAAGGTGTATGAACACTCTCCTTAAAAGTTAACATACACACCGAACTCTCCCTGTGTGAGCGATGTCGACTTGAAGTCGGCAAAGTATTGTGCGTCATCCTCATAAAGCGTAGAGTTGACCTTGCAGAACAGTCCGAGGCGCACGGCTTTGGCCACAGGAAAATTGTAGTCGGCAAACCCGCCGAGGCAAACCCGCTTGGCCGAGGCCCACTCAAACTGGCGCGTTACATACACTGCAGTGATGTCGTCGCTGCCCGAGACGTTCGTGCCCGTGGCAAACTGACGGTCTTTCACCGGCATGACGTATCCTGCATTGAGCTGTGCGTTGAACTGACCTTTGCCAAGGGTGAAGTGCTTACCAACAGTGAGGTTGAGCGAGAGGTTGGTCCACTGTTGCTTCTGCAGTCCGTTGTCGTTGTAGTGCTTTAGGGTGGTGTTGGCGAGTGTGGCGAGCAACGAGGCATAGAAGTCGGGCTGTCTGTCAGCGAGGCGGTCGAAGCGATACTCGGCAGTTACGACCATGTCTTGCTGTTTCTGGATGCGCGTCTTGCTCAGCACCTCATAATAAGAAATATTGCCATGCTCAGTGTCGGTTAGCTTCTTCTGATCGTACCAGTCAGAATTTCCACTGCCCATTTCTGCACCTACAATTATATTGTGCAGCACATGCTCGTTGTAGGAGAACATGAAGCGGTCTTTGAGGGCGAAATGGGTAAAATGGTAGTCGCCACCCTTGAATGTGTAAGACGACCCTCCATCAGTTGCTTTCTCGTTGCCAGCAGATGCCGACAGTATCACTACATTTTGAAAAGGCGAGTCAGAAGGCTTGAACGTGGCCGACAGTTCCCCCGTGAAGGTGGTGCCTTTGTAGTCGCGTTGGTAGCCTGCGTCCTCGCCGCTGGAACGGCGGAAGTAGTCGCCCATACCCTTCATGAGAAAATAGCGGTGGTTGATGAGCGGATTGACAATAGTGTAGGACAGGTTGCTGCTGAACAGCTCAATGCGTGCCGCCAGCCCAAGTGTCCACGCCGTGGTGAGCATGGCGTCGGCACCTGCCGTGATGTTAAAACGCGACGTGTTGGTTTTGGGGCGTGGGTCGGTCTGGTCACTGAGGCTTCCTACAGTCAGTCCGGCTCCCATACCACCTTTTATCTTAGGGTTGAAACGGTAAGAGAGTGCTGCGCCCATGGCGAAGGTCTCAATGTTGCCATCGCTGGTCACCGAGTCGGCGAGCACAAATGGGTTGTTCGGGTTGAGAAAAAGTGTTGAGTTCCATTCCTGATTTTTATAGCTCGTGTTTTCGTAGTGTAGAAAGCCCGACACGTCAACACGCTCAAAATGTTTCAGTCCGCCGAGCTGCACGTTAAGGTTGTTTACATTGTCTGGTGCGCCTGCGTTGTTGAAATCGCCGCGCGTGAGGTTGTAGGACACGAGAGCCTCGCCTGTGGTCTGCTGGCTGTTGTAGGCAAGGCGTGTGGGGTTGAAGCTATGATAACGAATGTTATAAAGCTCGTTCACAGCACCATCATGCCACAAATTAGCGGCATTGGCAAACTCGGTTTGAGCCTTGGCCTGTTGTGCCGCGAGGGCCGTGGCAAGGCATAACAGCAAGTATCTATTCATTTGTTATAAACTTGACGAGTTGATGAGTTGATAAGTTGGCGGGTCCTTTCTAATGTAAGAACCCGCCAATCAAACCACTTTTCTACAAACTAAATTACTTATCTACTTCTGTGGGCTTTACGCCTGGAGTGAGGGGCTGGTTGTTGAGAAAATCGTTTGACGAGTTGTTGGTGTCCTGATAGTAGGCGCGTCCGTTTACAATCTTCGTAACTTTTCTTCTCACACATTTGCCTGCCCATGCGGTTGAGGCAAGCACACCCTGTGCATCGTCCTTTGGAAGGAATGTGGCATAATTGTTCTCGTTGCTAGAATTCCAAATGTCAACAGCATCAAGCACATATTTGCTTGGAATCATCAGATACTGCATTGTTGATGTGGAACCTGGTGTGGTCATCAAATTGTTGGCATCGGCGGCATAAGACTCGGGACTCATGCCATCGGGCAATTTGGCCAGAATGTAAGCACGTCCGAAGAAGCCAAGACCGAAAGCCTTCATGTATTGATTGCTCTGGAAAATAACGGATAGCGTGCGGTCGATGTAAGAGGGATCGCCTGAATTGGTAATCTGAATCTCCCAGTCGGCATTCGATAGGTCAGGGCAGTTGTTTCCTGCATTAGCAAGTTCGCTGTGGTTGGCAGCATCATTGGCCACCACCACACTCTCGCCAGGCTGCAAAGGATATTCCTTGCCACCACTCACGCCAGGGAAGGCTACCACTGTGCCCTGTCCGCACTCATAACGATCGGTGATGCCTGCTGCCTGCCATGCGTTTGCCTTTGTTTGGTTGCCTGTAGGAGCCGACAAAATGAGTCCGTCAAGATACTGCACATCGTCAGAGTTGTTGACAATCTCAAAATAAGAGTCTTTCACATATCCAGCAACTCCACCAGTGGTGTAGAGAGCCTTGAACACAAGCGGTGATTGGTATATGGTTTGAAGGGCCAGTGTCACGGCCTGATCGGCATAAACGTCTGCGCTACCTGTGGCTACTACATGAGCAGTTGCATCGTCTTTAATCTTGCCACTCACAGAGAAAGTGTACTGTCCTTGCGCCAGCGTTATCTTCTCGGCAGTGGTAGTGTTCAGGCTGATGGTATCGCTCACGGTGCCTTTGGTTGTTACTAACTTCAGGTCCTGTACCGATGCGGCATCTACGCCCTCTGGGAAAGTGAGGTTCACGGTTACCTCATATGATTTCACTCCAGGCTCATCATTTTCAGAACATGATACAAATGGCACCATGCCCACAATGGCAAGCAGTGCCCCAAGGGTCTTTAAAAATGTTTTTTTCATAATCAAAATAATCTTTTAAAATACTAATTAATAAATCCTTATTATTTAATTCTATATTATGGCGAAACGTAAATAACTTAAAAATCAAAGCTTAATCTTTAGTTCTGCACCGAAATACATGTCAGGATAGAGCTGACGTTTGGCGAGGGTGTGCTTGTTGGTGTGCCACTTGCGCGTGTTAGTGAAATTGTTGGCCGTGAATGACAGCTCGGCTATTTTCCCTATCTCTTTCGTAAAGCGGAAGTTGAGTAATGCCCACGGTTTCACCACATCCTTCTCAAAGGCATAGGTCTGGTAGCGTTGAAGCATCAGCCCGAGTGTAGCGTCATTGGCCATTTGCGGTTGCCATAGGGTGTATTGACCCTTGCGGTCGTAATAGCCTATTGGGTCAACGGCCAAATAGTCGCGGCCCTGATAGTTGACGGTGCGCGTGCGCTCCTTGCCCGCGTTGTCATTATAGACCATACGCTCGCCATCGTACCAAACCACCTGTACCGATGTGGTAAAAATCATCCTCACAGCAGGAATATGGGTTATGAAGCGGAACGTGGTGTTTACGCGGTCTTTCACCGTGCCGTAGCCCGACGGCATTACGGCCACATAGTCGTAGTTGCGATTGATGTAGTTGAGCGATGTCTGCTCTTCGGTGCGCGAAACATGAAACCATGCGCCGTTTATGTTTAACGAGGTGCGCAGTGGCTTGAACGTACCGAAGTCGAGACCGTACTCAATGCCGTGCTTCAGTGAGCGCGAGTTGTTAGAGGGGCAGCCCCATGTGTACATATCGGTCATTGAGGTTTTTGTGGCCGTGGCCTTCACGTTATTATAGATGTAGGACACATCGCCAGTAGCAGCGTTATATACTGGGTCGGTTGCCGTGGCTGGAACGTCGTACTTTATGTAGTTGGCCCAGTATAGCTGTGACGAAAATCCGAACTCATGGGTGTGGCGCTCGTTGAAGTAGGTTACGAAACCGCTCACCTGCCCAAGACGAAACGACAGGCCAACCTCCCACTTGCGTGAGTGGGCAGGACGTAGGTCAGGGTTCGTAGTGTTGTTAATTACATCGGTAGATACTAAGGCCAAACGGTCTTTTGCCGCATCACCGTACTTGGCAAGGCTCACGTTGTCGTAATAAACGTTGTCGGGATAGAGGTAGAGTAGCGTGGGCATCTTGTTGCTCAGACCGAAGCCACCTGTTATCGACAAGTCGTCGAATAAACTGTTATTGTGTTTGTTGAGCAAGTTAATTGAAGCGTTCACACGCGGTTCGGCCACAAACATGCCACTGTTGCCACCGCTCTTGTCGGCGTTGAGGAAGAGGTTGCTCACGCGCACTCCTGCCTCAACATCGGTGCGTGTGGTGCCGAGAGCCAGTGACAGCTTGTCGCTGAAGAAGCCTGAGAGGGTGTGCAGTGCAGGAATGTTCTTGAAAGCACGCGGACGCAATGTTTGCGCTCCCATGGCTTGTGGAGGGTTGGCCATGTCGAAGGTCAGTCCGTCGCCCTTGTTGGCATCGTAGGTGTATTCGGCTCCGAGCTTGAACGTGGTGTGGTTGTTGCTACCAATACTTACATACTTATTGGCCACAAGCTGCGCATAGACATTGATAGGAAGACCAGCGATGCGGTACTCAGAGTGGTAGCTCTTGTTCTTGAACATGGCTTCGTGGATGCCAGCCTCGCGCACATCGGTAATTATGCCATCGGGGTTGGAAATGAGATCATAGTGCTCATCGCTACTCTTCGATACCTGAGCTGACAGGTTATAGTCAACGCGTGTAATAAAACTCTCACTCGAGCTCCAGCTACCGTTGGCAGATAGGCGCGCGCCTATGTTTTTGTTCTTATAGTGCAAATCTTGCTCTTGATATTGGGCATCTTGCTTGCGGTTGTTAATGTTAGAGTAGAACGAGCCTTTGAGGTTGAACGACAATCCGCCCCAGCGGTTGCTGTAACCTGCCGTTGCTGTGATGCGGTCGTAGCCGAGATAGTGGCGGCGCGTGTCGCCCCACGACTGTGACCAGTCAACGCTGAAGTTAATGGCTCCACCGCCCTTTAGCGCGAAGCCCTTGCCTGCAAACACTAGTTTAGAAAATGGGTCAGCTTGCACCTTAACCTCCCACGGTGTTCGCCCCGACTTGGTCTTCACTACTACCAAACCCGATGTGAGGTTACCGTACTCTACTCCAGGAATGCCGCGCACTACTTGCACCGACTCAATGTTGCCAGCGCTCACTGTGCGCAGGTCGGCACCTTGTCCTGCGGTCGTTTGATCGTTCATACCGTCGCCCAGTGCACCCGAGTTTGAGCCGTAGCGTGTGGGGGAGAGAGCCTGAAGGTTGGCGTTGTTGCTTAAGGGTGTGCCGTCAACCACCACTCCCGTGCCGAGGGCGTTGTTCTTGTCATCATCGTCAATCTCGCGTATATGGGCCTGTGACAACTTGTTGAGGTTAGGGTTCTCTGTCAAGTTGCCTGGCACAAGCTGAAGAATGTCGCTCACACTCTTAGGTTGGATGTGGCGTATGGCGTCCTCGCCAACAACCGACTTCGACCCCATCTGCACCTGTTTGGCCGTCACTACCACCTCGTTGAGTTGCAGCCCCAGCTCGTTGAGTGTAACATGCACGGTGCAATCGGCATTAACGGTAAGGGTGTCTGTGACCGTTTGGTAGCCCACAAACGTCACCTTGTAGATGTAGGTGCCCTTGGGTACGTTGTTGAGCACGAAGCGTCCGCCCGCCACGGTACTGGTTACGAGGTCGTTATTGAGGTTCACGGTAGCAAGCTCCACGGCCTTGCCGTTGCTGTCATTCACCGTTCCCGACACCTTGTATGTCTGTGTCTGCGCGTTGGCTGACGTGGCGAGAATTATAACGAACGATGTTGTTATTTTTCTGAAATTAAATTCCATATATTTTTATGCTTTTCTCTGTCGTATCTTTACTTTTTTCCATCTCAACTTTATCCTTTTCAATTGTCGCTGATATCATTGAATTATGGTTTGCAAAATTAAGCATCAAATGCCTTTCTCACAATACCTAAAAATTGGGAAATCACATCGCCCAAATGGGGTAACCGATACCCCAGTTCGGAATAAGAATAACATTCGTTGATTCCACGATGATACCCGTATGCCATAATCTCAGGAGATATG
>OQWI01000060.1_pt1 | contig 51400 bp, 45 predicted proteins | sample 1691551 | NCBI WGS metagenome assembly OQWI01 (sample SAMN03418259, study PRJEB22391) | human gut metagenome | biome: human-gut; feature: organic feature; material: feces | host: Homo sapiens | place: Tanzania | collected 2013-01
ATCCCTCCGCCTCACGTTCGTTCGGCACCTCCCTTTACACAAGGGAGGCTGAAATTGCGGTTACTTTTATTCCTTGCTCATAACTTTTTTCTGCCAAGACCTTTTTCCGCATTTCGGGCATTTCATATAACGGGTTGTGCCTAAATGCATTGCAAAATATACTGAACTGTACTTCGGTATATATTTGTTGTGACATTTTTGACATTCATAATAACCTGTTTCTGCTTCTATTTTCAATGCAAATGAAACGCCGATTATCAAAAAGGCGAAAGCCAATATAAATAATAATATTTGTGCGGTTGTGTTCTTTACAAAAAACACAGCGACAAGAACTTGTATAAGAAAAGAAATAGTCGAGCCGAAGCCGATAACATTTTCATACATCATCAGCTTTTTATTTTGCATTTCCTCTTTCTTTACCATTTCGAGTAAAGCCTTTTCTGCTTTTTCGTTGTAATTTTCCACGGATACAACCTCCCCACAAAGCAAATCATTGATTGTGATTTTTAACAATTTGCATAATTCCGGCATTAAAGAGGTGTCGGGTAATGATTTTCCCGTTTCCCATTTTGAAACGGCACGGTCTGTTATGCAGAGCTTTTCCGCTAATTGAAGTTGAGTTAAGCCCTGTTCTTTTCTTTTGCTTGCAATAAACTTTCCGATTTTAACTTGATTCATTTTGTCGCCACCTCTCATTGCTTATTTACATTTTAGCCGAATTATAATAAAAAATCTACAAACCGACGGTTGAATTGGAGATTGAATTTGATTTTTCGCTCGTTTACATATTATATCATTCTAAAAAGTATTGAGCAATCAAACTTTTGTAGCATTTTCGCCTCAATTTATAGTATATAAGTGAAAGGGGGCGTAATAATGTCCGAAAAAAGAGTGCAAAAGAGTGTTTTCAAAATTGTAATTTCAATAGTGTGCTTGATTTTAATCGTGTCGGTTGCTACTGTCGGATTGCAAAACAATAACAAAAAATCAACGTGTTATGTGCCGACCGTGTTAATCGGAAACACGCAATATGTCATTTGCGGAGACGAGGGCGAGGCGGAAATTTTGAAAAATTGCGATTTGCCTTCGAAATTGACCGCTGACCTTGTCGGGAAATTTGTTTCGTATTTAGATTATGACGGGGAGCATTGCTATACACTTACCGAAAATGAAACTGAAATTCCGATGTTCGAATATAAGCCTCAACCGAACACGAATGTTTATATTGTGCGTATCGACGGCAAATACTTTGCTGCTGTTAAATATGACGGCAACGGTTATCACGGCATCAAACAGATAGCACAATAAAGCTTTCTCCATAATACCCCTGATAAAAAGCTTGCAAAGATTATTTCATATGGTATAATATAAATCAAAGTAATATTTTTGTTGCTTATCATTAAAATTCTTTATATCACAATAAACGAGGTATGTTATGCGAGAAATGCAGGACAAATATGAAATCTTCTTGAAAATTTGCGAGACAGGGAGCTTTTCAAAAGCGGCTGAATCGTTGAATTATACGCAGTCGGGAATAAGCCAAATGATAGCAGGCTTGGAGAGTGAACTTGGTGTAAAGCTGTTTGCCCGAATGAAAAAAGGCGTTGTTTTAACGGACGGAGGTAACAGATTGTTGCCGTATATCCGTGAAATGGTAAACCAAAAGGATAAGCTTCGTCAGGCGGCTTTTAACATCAATAATAAAATCGAGGGAAAGCTGCGAATAGGCACATTTTCAAGCGTAACGGCACTTTGGATGCCGCAGATAGTCAAATTTTTTAACGAAAAATATCCACAGGTTGAAATACAAATTCTTGACGGCAACTATGACGAAATCAGAGATTGGATAATTCACGGTCAGGTTGACTGCGGTTTTTTATCGTATATCGTGGCGGACGAGCTCGGCTTTGTGCCGCTTTACAGAGATCCGCTTTTTGCCGTTATGCCAAAGGGGCATCCGCTGTCGTTCAAGGATACAGTTACGCCCGACGAACTGATGAAATATCCGTTTATAATCGAAACGCCGGGTTGCGACAACGATATTCAGCATCTTTTAGACACCTGCACCGAAAAACCTGAAATTTCATACAGCTTTCGTGACGATAATTTGATAATGGCGTTTGTGAAAAACGGGCTTGGCGTTACGATTTCGCAGGAGCTTGTTATCAAGGCGGTGCGAACAAACGGCATTGACGTCAGACCGCTTTCGCCCGAGTGGTACAGAACAATCGGCTTTGCGTTTTCAAAATCAGCAAACTCCGTGGCACTTAAAATTTTGTCCGAATATCTGGAAGAGCATTTTTGTAATATGTAAGTGAGAACAGAGCTTTTGCGGTTGTCCGTGAATGTGAATTCATATCAAATAATGTAAGGGCGTGGGCTTGCTCCTGCCGTTAAATCACAACAAATCAACGGTTACAAACAATTATATTTTTATATTATATCGTAGGGGCGAACTGTGTTCGCCCGTTTTTAATTTGCTGTGAATTAACGGGCGACCGCAGGTCGCCCCTACGGGTTGTGCAGATATTTTAATATCATTTTCAGCCAAAAATTGTCATAAATCAGCGACAATCGCTCGGCGGCAGCAGGCCACCGCCCTACGCTGTGAAATTAAATTTGAGGGTTTGTTATACGGCTACCGTAACAATAAAAAGTTACATATATTATAAATAGTAATAAAAAATATTAAATACTATATTGACAAGTTAGTAAATATATGTTATAACATAAGTAAAGGAGATGATTGAAATGAGCAAGCTTATTGCTGAATGTCCCGTATGTCACGGTGAATTAAAAATTTGTGCGTTAAAATGTGCTGATTGCGGATTGGAACTTCGCAATGATTTTAAGCTGTCAGAATTTGATTTATTGTCGGAGGAAGATTATAAATTCCTGATTTGCTTTTTGAAAAACAAAGGCAGCTTGAAATTGTTGCAGGAAGAAATGGGAATTTCTTATCCGTATGCTAAAAAAAAGCTCGATACATTATTGGTAAATCTCGGCTTGGCAGAGCCTGAGGAAAATATTTTTACATTACCGGAGGAAATTGAAATGAATAACTTGTACTTTGATGGAAACAGTGTTAAAGCATCGGAAATAATTAAAAAAAAGCTCAAAGAAAACGGCGGCAGAGTGACTGTCTATACACTCAGAGGATTGCCGTGCGAGGTGTGGGCGAACAGAGACGGTAATTCGTTTTCAAGCAATAAACTTGCGTCGAATTTGACCTTTACTTATGACCTTTTTGATGTTGTTGTTGATTTGCTTATATCACAAAACGGTCACGCAAGAAAGGGTAACGGCAGAAACTATAAATTCGGGGAACCGGAATGTGACGAAACAACGGTCGTAGGTGCTCTTGCAAAAGCGTGGGGAAGGAAAAAAGGTGAGTCTGTCATTGACCCTGTTTTTGTAATTGCGTCAATTCTCGATTGGGCTGATATTGCAAGAAATACAAACGGCGAGTTGGTGCTTACTGCGTCTTACAGAAGCAAGCTAAAATAATGTCTTTGATTCTTTTAATTATTATTCTTCGTTTTGTATATAAGCTGTTTTTTGATAATGATTATTGATAAAAAAACGAACGGGCAGGAATTTTCCTGCCCGTTTTGTGCTTTAATTATTCAATCCATCAATACTTCGGGAGATAGCGGTTAACTTCCCAATCGGTTACGCACATTTGATACTGCTTCCACTCTCTGAGCTTACCCTCAAGGTACTTTTCGTACACGTGCTCGCCGAGAGCCTCTTTTATGAACGGGTCGCTTGCAAATTCATACATAGCGTCCTCAAGCGTTGAGGGGAGATTGTCAATTCCGTCAGCCTTGAGCTCTTCCGCCGTCATTTCATAAATGTTTTTCGAGGTGCTTTCGGGGGGCATAAGTCCTCTCTTAATGCCGTCAAGACCTGCTGCGAGGCAAAGAGCCATTTCAAGATAGGGGTTGCAGGCAGGGTCGGGAGAACGGAGCTCAACTCTTGTGCCCATACCTCTTGCGGTGGGAATTCTGATAAGCGTTGAACGGTTTGAAGCTGACCAAGCGATATATACGGGTGCTTCGTAGCCGGGAACAAGTCTCTTATATGAGTTGACAAGCGGATTTGCAACCGCTGTAATTCCCTTTATGTGAGCGAGAACGCCTGCGATAAAGTGCAATGCCGTATCGGAAAGACCGTACTGCTTGTCGGGATCGTAAAATGCGTTTTTGCCGTCCTTCATAAGAGACATATTCGTATGCATACCCGAGCCGCAAATTCCGTAAACGGGCTTGGGCATAAAGGTTGCGTGAAGTCCGTGACGGCGTGCATATGTTTTAACAACGTGCTTAAAGGTTATTACATTGTCGGCAGTTTTAAGAGCCTCGTCAAACTTGAAGTCGATTTCGTGCTGTCCTTGCGCACATTCGTGATGAGAAGCCTCAATTTCAAAGCCCATTTCCTCAAGGCACATACAAATATCACGTCTGCACTGCTCGCCCTGATCGGCAGGACCCATATCGAAATAGCCTGCGACGTCGCCTGTTTGAGTGGTGGGATTTCCCTCGTCATCAAGCTGGAAAAGGAAGAATTCGCACTCAGGACCTACATTAAATGTAAAGCCCATATCGGCAGCCTCTTTCATAACCTTTTTCAATACGTTTCTCGGGTCGCCGAGGAACGGTGTAACGCCGTCGGTACAGTAAACGTCGCAAATAAGCCTTGCTGTTCTGTCCTTCCACGGCAAAATCACGAAGGAGTCATAGTCGGGGCGCAAATACATATCCGACTCGTTAATTCTTACAAAGCCTTCTATGGAAGAGCCGTCGAACATACATTTATTGTCGAGAGCCTTTTCAAGCTGACTTCTTGTAATGGCAACGTTTTTTATCTGTCCGAAAATATCAATAAACTGAAGTCTGACAAATCTAACGTCCTTTTCTTCTGCAATTCTTAAAATGTCTTCTTTGGTGTAACCCATTGCGTTGCTCCTTTGATGAAAAAACATGGCAATATCCGTCGATACTACGCCATAATAATATATACAATTATAACGATATAATTCTGTTTTGTCAACGGAATATATATGTAAAAGCACACACGATAAATCCAAATGTGTATTGACTAAAAAAATATTTATGTTAAAATAGTCAGGTTGCTATAAAATTAGGAAAAGACGGTGTTTTTAATGAGCATATCAAGCACATTGGCTTCATTACTCTCTGTACCCTCGGACAATATGATTTATGTTGTAATAATGTTTATCATCGGACTTGTTCTTATAGTTAAGGGCGGAGATATTTTTGTTGACGCTGCAACCTGGATTGCAGAGGCTACGGGTATTCCGAAGTTTATTATCGGTGCTACGGTAGTAAGCTTTGCGACAACTCTCCCCGAAATGATAGTATCTGTAATCGCTGCGGCAAAGGGACAAAACGATATGGCTGTCGGCAACGCTGTCGGCTCGGTTACTGCCAATATCGGTCTTATAATGAGTATTTCAATACTCTGTATGCCCGCCCTCGTCAAGAGGAAAGAGGTTGCGTTTAAGGGTACGCTTATGATTGCTGCGGTAGCGGCACTTGCGTTGTTTATCAACAATCTCAGCCTTACAACCGTGCAGAGCGTTATAATGATAATCATATTCGCCGTATTTATGATTGAGAACATTCTTCAGGGCAAAAACTCACTCAGCGAAAGCAAGGACGACGAAAAGCCCGAGGTAAACGGAAAGAGCGTTTTTGTAAATATTCTAAAATTTGTTGTCGGCGCATTGGGAATTGTTATCGGCGCAGATTTGCTCGTTGACGACGGCACTATCATTGCAAGAGGTCTCGGCGTTTCCGAGGCTATTATCGGCGTTACGATTATCGCTGTCGGAACATCGCTTCCCGAGCTTGTTACAACGATTACGGCTATTGCAAAGAAGCAGTCCGAGCTTTCAATCGGTAACATTATCGGCGCTAATATAATCGATATTACGCTCATTCTTCCCGTATGCGCATTCATCTCAAACGGTACGCTTGAAATCGGTAAGCAGTCGGCTTATCTTGATGTTTTCGTATGCCTTGCGGTTGCGTTTATTGCGATTGTACCGACGATAATTACCAAAAAGCTCAACCGTTGGCAGGGTGCTTTGATGATTTGCATTTATATCGGCTACGTTGCCGTGCTTGTTACCAATTCGTCAATGGGCTATCTTCCTTTTTGATATATAATTCCAAAGCGGCAGGAGACTGCCGCTTTTTTTATGTTTTTTTACATTAAATAAATCAACAGCGTATTATTCGTCAAAATACACTCAGAAGCCTTTGTATTTTCATTGACACACGGCGTAAATTATAGTATAATCCAAAGTAATAAAATAGATTTTTTGTGTGCGCTTTTGCGTATTTTAATGTGTGAGGTATGTAGATGTCAGACAACAAGAGAGATTTTGAAGATATAGAATTCGTTGCCGAAGCAAATGATAATAAGCCCGAAAAGAAGAAGTCAAAAAAGGGCAAAGATAAAAAGCCTAAAAAGGACTCGAAGTTCAAGAAAAAATGGATGGCTCTCAAAAAATGGCAGAGGGTTGTCATTATTGTTGTGTGCGTTATAGTTTTGTTGGCGCTTATCGCTCTTGCAACGGTTTACGGCGTGTATAACGGCTTTACCACCGACATAAACCGTGAGGATTTGGGCGTTTCGGACGAAATCGAGAACAAATACGGCAAAACGGATGTGTTCAACGTTGCGGTTTTCGGTGTTGACACAAGAGACGCAGACTCCTTTAAGGGCTTGAGCGATACCATTATGATCGTCAGCATTGACGCAAAGAACAAGAGCGTTAAGCTCGTTTCTATTTTGAGAGACAGCTATGTTGCTATTGACGGTCGCAAAAATCAGAAAATCACACACGCTTATTCGTTCGGCGGAGCTCCGCTTGCGATTAAGACGATAAACGAAAATTTCAATATGAATATTACCGATTATGCTACAATAAATATGCATAAGCTTGCAGACGCCATAAACATTCTCGGCGGTATAGACATTGAAATTACCGAGTCTGAGATGAATCAGATAAATCAGGAGGCTCTTTACGGAGACCCCAACGCACAGAGAGGTGCGGCGCTTGTTAAGAATTACGGACAGGTGCATCTTGACGGCGATCAGGCGGTTATTTTCTGCCGACTTCGTAAGCAGGACTCCGACGACGCACGTTCAAACAGACAAAAGATGGTTATAAACGCTCTTCTCACTCAGGCGAGAAAGGTCAGTCCCTCAAAGTATGCGGAGGTTGTTAAGACGATGATGTCGCTTTGCGAGACCTCGGTTTCCTTCAGCGAGGTTATGAGCCTTGTTCCGCTTATCAATGAGGACGTTACAATCGAAACGATTACAGTACCCGGCGAGCCGGAAAGTGCAATCGGCGGAATATATGAGGGTGCATGGGTTTGGAGATATGACCTTAGTGCCGCTTCCGATAGAATTCATATGTTCCTTTACGGAGAGCCGATACCCGAGTCCGAGAGAACGACAAAGAAGCAGTCTAAAAATGAGCCTGCCACAAAGACTCCGACAACCACGAAAAAGGCTGTTACAACAACAAAGAAGCCCGTTCCGGCAGATAACGCCGAGACGGCAACGCAGAAGCCTGTTATCACAACCTCTCCGGTTACCGTAACGCAGGCGGAAGCACCCGAACCCACAACAAAGCCGACGCCCGAGACCACAAATCCCGAGTCAATCGGCGATGCAGCATAAACAACAATATATTAAACAATATTTTTGGAGGAAAGAATATGAAAGGTATTATTCTTGCAGGCGGTGCAGGCACAAGGCTCTATCCGTCAACTCTTGCAGTCTCAAAGCAGATTTTGACAGTCTATGACAAGCCGATGATTTATTATCCGATGTCAACTCTTATGCTCGCAAAGATTAAGGATGTTCTTATTATTTCAACACCCCGTGATCTTCCCTGCTACGAGGAGCTTTTCGGCGACGGCTCACAGCTTGGTATGCATATTGAATATGCCGTTCAGGATAAGCCGAGAGGACTTGCCGACGCATTTATAATCGGCGAGAAGTTTATCGGCGACGACAGCGTTTGCCTTGTCCTCGGCGACAATATATTCTACGGCTACGGCTTTTCCGAAAGACTTGCGAGAGCAAGCGCAAGGAAGTCGGGCGCAACGATTTTCGGTTATCATGTAAGCAACCCCACAGCTTTCGGCGTTGTTGAATACGATAAGGATTGGAATGTTCTCTCAATCGAGGAGAAGCCTGAGCATCCGAAGTCAAACTACGCTGTTCCGGGACTTTATTTCTACGATAACGACGTAATTGAAATTGCAAAGAACGTTAAGCCCTCGGCAAGAGGCGAAATCGAAATCACTTCGATTAACAACGAATATTTGAAAAGAGGTACATTGAAGGTTGAGCTCTTCGGCAGAGGTATGGCTTGGCTTGATACGGGTACTCACAGAGCAATGCTTGACGCCGCTAACTTTATCGAGGCGGTTCAGACAAGACAGGGACTTTATGTCGCTTGCCTTGAGGAAATTGCTTATAACAACGGCTTTATAAATAAGGAACAGCTTCTTTCGCAGGCTGATAAGCTTAAAACTACCGAATACGGTCAGTATCTCTATAAGCTTGCGGGAAAGGAAACAGACTGATTAAGTCTATTTCGGGAGGAATATAAAATATGAAAATATTGATTACGGGCTCGCACGGTCAGCTGGGAAACGAGCTTTCTCAAATGCTTAAAACGGGCGAAGCGGGTATCGGAAAAATAAGTGAAGCATACAAAGGCTGTGAGGTTGTCGCAGTCGATGTTGAGGATCTTGATATTACCGACGCTGCCGCTGTAAGCTCTTTTGTTGAGAGGGAAAAGCCCGACATTATCATCAACTGTGCGGCAATGACAAACGTTGACGGCTGCGAAACCAATTTTGAAGCGGCAATGAAAGTCAATGCGATAGGTCCGAGAAACCTTGCTGTTGCAAGTGAAAAATACGGCGCAAAATTCGTTCACGTTTCGACCGACTACGTTTTCAGAGGCGACGGATGCACTCCGAGATGCGAGTGGGACGAGGTAGGTCCGAACACGGTTTACGGTAAAAGCAAACTCTTAGGCGAAAAGTACGTCAGCGAGCAATGTTCAAGATATTTCATTTTGAGAACGGCTTGGCTCTACGGTCTTATCGGCAAGAACTTTGTTAAGACAATGAGACGTCTCGGCAATATGAACGATGTTACAACGGTCGTTGACGATCAGAGAGGCAACCCCACAAACGCAAACGACCTTGCTTATCATATTCTTAAGCTCGCTCTTACAGAGGAGTACGGAGTTTATCATTGCACGGGCGAGGGCGAATGCAGCTGGGCTGATTTTGCGGCAAGAATTATGGAGCTTTCGGGCTGCAAGGGAACGGTCGCAAAGTGCACCTCCGAGGAATACTCGGCAAAATATCCGTCGGCTGCACCGAGACCCGCTTATTCATCGTTGAGAAATCTTATGCTTGAGTGCACAGTCGGCAATGAAATGCGTGACTGGGATACAGCACTTCAAGAGTATATTATAAAATTAGACGAAATGGAGAAAAATTCATGAAAACTTATCTTGTAACCGGCGGTGCCGGATTTATCGGTTCAAACTTTGTAATCTATATGCTCAACAAGTATGATGACGTTAAAATCATCAACGTTGACAAGCTTACATACGCAGGCAACCTTGAAAACCTCAAGAGCGTTGAGAACAATCCCAACTACTCTTTTGTTCAGGCTGACATTTGCGACAGAGAGGCTATTTCAAAGATTTTCAAAGAGAATGACGTTGACTATGTTGTTAACTTCGCTGCCGAGAGCCACGTTGACAGAAGCATCACAAACCCCGAAATTTTTGTTGAGACAAACGTTCTCGGCACGGTAAATATGCTTCAGTGTGCTAAGGTTGCATGGCAGACAGGCGACGACGAGTACAAGGACGGCGTTAAGTATCTTCAGGTTTCAACCGACGAGGTTTACGGTACACTCGGCGCAGAGGGCTACTTTATGGAGACAACTCCGCTTGACCCTCACAGCCCCTATTCTTCAAGTAAGGCTTCTGCGGATATGTTCGTAAAGGCTTTCCACGACACCTATAAATTCCCGATCAACATTACCCGTTGCTCAAACAACTACGGCCCCTATCAGTTCCCCGAGAAGCTCATTCCGCTTATTATGAACAACACTCTTGCTCATAAGGATCTTCCCGTTTACGGCGACGGTATGCAGGTTCGTGACTGGCTCTATGTTGAGGATCACTGCAAGGCTATCGATATGGTTATCAGAGACGGCGTTGACGGCGAGGTTTACAACGTCGGCGGCCACAACGAAAGACCGAATATCTTTATCGTTAAGACAATTATTGAATATATCAAGGAAAACGTTGACCCCGAGGTTGGCGAGCATATGATTAAGTATGTTACAGACCGTAAGGGACATGACCGTCGTTACGGCATTGACCCGACTAAGATTAAGGACGCACTCGGCTGGTATCCCGAGACAACTTTTGAGGTTGGTATCAAGAAAACTCTCAAGTGGTATCTTGACAATATGGATTGGGTTAAGAACGTTACAAGCGGTGCTTACCAGGATTACTATAAAAAGATGTACGGTGATAAATAATGGGAAAATTTAATTTTATCAAAACTCCGATAAAAGACGTTTATGTTATTGAGCCCACGGTTTTCGGCGATAACAGAGGTTATTTTATGGAAACATATCAGTATGAAGTTTTCAAGGAAGCAGGACTTGATATGGTTTTCGTGCAGGATAATCAGTCAAAGTCAAAGAAGGGCGTTCTCAGAGGACTCCATTTCCAGACTCAGAATTCGCAGGGCAAGCTTGTCAGAGTTGTAAGCGGCGAGGTTTTCGACGTTGCCGTTGACTTGAGACAGGGCAGTGAAACCTTCGGCAAGTGGTACGGCGTTGTGCTCTCTGCCGAGAACAAAAAGCAGTTTTATATCCCCGAGGGCTTTGCTCACGGATTCCTTGTTCTTTCGGATGAGGCAGAGTTCGTTTACAAATGCACAAGATATTATGACCCCTCACACGAGGCAGGTCTTATGTGGAACGACCCCGACATCGGCATTGAGTGGCCGATAAGCGACGATATGGAAATCCTCCTTTCGGAAAAGGATAAAGTTCATCAGTCGTTCAAAGAATTTTCCGAAAAGAATGTGTTTTAATTATGACGGTATCAGTTGCACTTGCCGCATATAACGGCGAGGAATTTATCGAAGAACAAATAAATTCAATATTACCGCAGCTGTCCGCCGAAGATGAAATTGTCATTTCCCTTGACCCCTCAACCGACGGTACAAGGGAAATGATTTGTTTTATTTCGAAAAAAGACCCGAGAGTTAAGCTGTTTGACGGACCGGGCAGGGGAGTTATAAAAAATTTCGAAAATGCGATTACACATTGCAGAAACGATATTATTTTCCTTTGCGACCAGGACGATATTTGGCTTGACGGCAAGGTTGAAAGGGTAAAAAAAGAGTTTGAAAACCCCGAAACCGTACTTGTTATGCACGATGCAAAAATTGTTGACAAAGAGCTTAACACGATTGAAAGCTCATTTTTTGAGCAGAGAAAATCGGGTACGGGAATTGTAAAAAATCTTATCAAAAACACTTATATAGGCTGTTGTATGGCATTTAGAAGGTCGTGCTGCGAATATCTTTTGCCGATACCCGAAAATATACCCATGCACGACCAATGGATAGGTTTAATGTGCGAGCGACACGGCAAAATTGCGCTGATAAATGAGCCGCTTATCCTTTACAGACGTCACGGCGGCAATGCTTCGTCGGACAAACATTCAAGCGTATTGAATATGATAAAATGGAGATTGCAGATGATTTCTGCCCTCTTAAAGAGATAATTATGAGTATCAATTTTTATGCCGTAATGGTAATTTACAACAGAAATCTTAATGAAAGCCTTTCATTTTCAACCTTGAAAAGCACGGGCGTTGAGATTTTTGTCTGCGACAACAGCACAAAGGATATGAAAAACCTGACCTTTGAGAGCGAGAGGGTGCATATTCTTTCAATGGGCGGAAATGTCGGTCTTTCAAAAGCTTATAATAAGGCGATTGAGAGCCTTGACGGCAGGGATGGCTACATCTGCTTTTTTGACGACGACACGGCTGTTCCCGAAAATTATTTTACCCTTATGGAAAAGGAAATTGAAAAAACGGGCGCAGATATTCTTTTACCGTGCGTTTTTGACGGCAACGGCTATATGTCTCCGTGCAAAATCAGCGGTGTTTCGGTATCCGCAATTTCAAGCCTTGAGGAATTGAACGAGGAAAATATTTCCGGTATAAACAGCGGTATGGCGGTTAAAACAGAGGTGTTCAAGGATTATCGGTATGATGAAAATTATTTCCTTGATTTTATCGACCACAAGTTTTTATCGGATATGAAAAAGCAAAAAAGGAAAATCACAGCGGCGAAAAGCGTCGAGCTCAAGCAGAGCTTTTCTGCCAATGACTTCAGCGATATTAAGGCGGCAAGACGCAGATTTTCCGTTTTCAAAAAGGACTATTCTCTGTTTTGCAGGCAGGCGGGCGGATTGAAAAATAAGCTTATCGGTGCGCTTGTCATTGCAAAAAGATTTATAAATATCAATTTTATCGGGCGTTTACGCTCTAAGTAAGGAGGTGCGTGATGGCGGAGCTTTCAATTTCCGTTGTAACCTATAACAACAAGGACGAAATCGGCAGGCTTTTGAAAAGCGTGCTCAAATATACAAAGGCGATTGATTATGAAATAACCGTTGTCGATAACGCATCCGAGGACGGAACGGTCGAATATATTAAAAATAATTTCCCGACGGTCAAGCTTATCGAGACGGGCGAAAACAGAGGCTTCGGCTTTGGACACAATAAAATGCTCGGTGCGAGCTCTGAATTTCACGCCGTGTTAAACCCCGATATTGAGCTTAGAAGCGACGTTTTGTCGGAACTTGTGAACTATCTTAAAGCGAATAAGGACGTTGCCCTTGTAACGCCGAAAATTCTCAATCCCGACGGCACACAGCAGTATCTTCCTAAGCGTAAGCCGACCTTCAAATATATGCTTTTGGGCAGGCTTTCACGCTATGTTAAGGCTCTTGAGCCGATAAGAGACGAGTACACAATGAAAAATACGTCTATGACCGAGCCGACGCAGATTGAATTCTGTACGGGCTGCTTTATGGTTATGAGAACGGAATATTTCAAAAAGGCAGGCGGCTTCGACGAACGCTTCTTTATGTATCTTGAGGACGTTGACTTGACCGAAAGACTTTCGAAGTACGGAAAAATTATGTTTTATCCGAGGGCGAGCGTCGTTCATAATTGGGAGGGCGGAAGCTCCAAAAACCTCAGACTTATGAAAATCCATATATCGTCAATGTTCAAGTATTTCAAAAAGCAAAGAGAGAATAAATAAAAAGAGAATAAATAAAACGTCCGTTTGAAGTATAGACCTCAAACGGACGTTTCTGTTTTGATTTAATTTAATCTTCCTTGAAATTCGGAACAAGCTCCTTTAAGAAATCCCTTGCCTTTGACGGGTCCATTGTAGGAATTGAGTTTATGTGCTCAAGGAGAACATCGTCGTCAAAATCGGTGGGTGCGGTAATGAAAATCTTGTTGTTTTCGGTTTTTCTCATACCGTCCTTTTCACTCGGCAGGATAAGCTCCTCATAGAGCTTTTCGCCCGGACGAAGTCCCGTAAACTGAATGTCAATATCAACATACGGCTCAAAGCCCGAGAGCTTGATAAGCTTTTCCGCAAGCGAAACGATTTTAACGGGCTCTCCCATATCAAGCACGAAAATTTCTCCGCCCTTAGCAAGTCCGCCTGCCTGAACAACAAGCTGCGCCGCCTCGGGAATTGTCATAAAGTACCTTGTAATATCGGGGTGAGTAACCGTAAGCGGTCCGCCCTTTTTGAGCTGCTCCTTGAAAAGCGGAATAACGCTTCCGTTTGAGCCGAGTACGTTGCCGAAGCGAACAGCCGCAAACTTTGTATGAGTTGATATTTTGGAGAAGTGCTGGATTATAAGCTCACAGCATCTCTTTGTGGCACCCATAACGTTTGTCGGATTAACAGCCTTGTCCGTTGAAAGAAGAACGAAGTTGTCAACGCCGAATTCGTTTGCACATTTTGCGGTGTTATATGTTCCGAGAATATTGTTCTTAATTGCTTCATAGGGGCTGTCCTCCATAAGCGGAACGTGCTTGTGAGCTGCCGCATGGAAAACAGATGACGGATGAAATTCCTCAAAAATTTCTTTAAGCCTTGCATATTCCCTTACCGAGCCGACACGTATTTCAATCTTAGGATTGCCGAAATAGTGAAGGTCAAGGGAATTTTTAAGCGCATAGGCATTGTTTTCATATATGTCGAAAATAACAATCTTTTCGGGATTATAACGTGCGATCTGCCTGCACAATTCCGAGCCGATGCTTCCGCCGCCGCCCGTAACAAGAACGGTTTTGTCGGTAACATATTTACAAACGTCGGGGTTTAACTTGATTTCCGGACGGGACAGCAGGTCGAGAATGTCAACCGAACGCATTTCCTTATACGAAATTCTCGAATTTTCAAGGTCTGCAATGTCGGGTGCGATTTTAACGGGAATACCTGTTTTAATAGCACCGTTGAGGATTTCACGCTTCCTGTCGTCCGTGATTGACGGGATACAGAAAATTATTTCATCAATCGAATAATCTGCGCATACTCTTTCAATGTCGTCGCAGTTGCCGACAACGGGTACGCCGTTGACCAAAAGACCGATTTTTGACTTGTCGTCATCGATAAGAGCCGCAGGATTGCCGAACTTATAGGAGTTGTTTTCAAAATCTCTTATAAGGCTTGTGCCTGCCTCTCCTGCGCCGATAATAAGTATCTGCTTCATTTCGGCAAGGTGCATTTTCCTGTTGCGCTCGTGCTTAAACATAAGATATGAGCGTGAGGCTAATCTTATTGTAAGACAAAACAGGATAATAATCAGCAGGCTGTCAAGGTACACGGTTTTCGGCAGTACGTTAAAGTAAAGAGTGCTTGCTGTGCCGTTTGCGATTAAATGCCTGTTTGTTTTCATAAGTATATAGTCGCATACCCACACTCCGCAGGTTCCGACTCCGGCTGAAACAAAGTATTTTGCCATATCGGCAAGACCCGCATATCTCCAAGCCGTTTGGTAAACTCTGAATATCGCATAGCACAAAACGTAAACGAGCGTAACATAAGGTATTCTCAACGCCAACTGCCTCATCAGGGCTGCGTCGGTGCGGAAAATCCAATATGTAGTTGTGGTTAAAAAGTAAACGAGGTTTACAATGATAATGTCGGCAAGAAGATACGCAGTGTTTCTCTTACCAAACCTTTTTGCGCCGAGCTTCCTCGGCTTTTTAGTTTTCAAGCTGTTTCCCCCTAAGTTTAATCTAATTTCCCATATATAAAACATTTTACTATTAAATGACATTTGTGTCAATTGAAAAAATAATCCTAAAATAATATTGAAAGAATATAATTAAAATGTTAAAATAAAAAGGTTAAAAGATTATTTCTCGGAGGCGTAAGAACTTGTCTAAATATCGGTGGAAAATTGCAAATACCGACAAGGATTCTGCTGCGGTGATTGCTGAGGAATTCAGCCTTGAGCCGTTGGCGGCTTTGCTTCTTGCGTCAAGGGAGATGACAGACTCGCAGGAAATTGAGAGCTTCCTTTTTGCCGACGGTCTTTTCAGGGATCCGTTTGAAATTGTCGATATGGATAAGGCGGTCGAGCGTATAGGCACGGCTGTCGATACGGGCGAAAAAATTACAATTTTCGGCGACTATGACGCTGACGGTGTTACCTCGACAACGCTTTTGTACCTCTATTTGAGAGAGCAGGGCGCAGATGTCGATTATTATATCCCCGACAGAGTATCGGAGGGCTACGGAATTTCGTCGCAGGCTGTAAGGGAATTCGCCGAGAACGGCACGAAGCTCATTATAACCGTCGATAACGGAATTTCGGCAGTTGAGCAGGTAAGGCTTGCCAATGAATTGGGTATGGAGGTCGTAATAACCGATCATCATAAGGTCGGCGACATTCTGCCCGAGGCGGTTGCCGTTGTTAATCCTCATCGCACGGACAGCGAATGTGATTTCCGTGAATACGCAGGTGTCGGCGTGGTTTTCAAGCTTGTTTGCGCTCTTGAGGGCGACAGCGACACTATATATGAAAAATATTCCGACCTTGCGGCTATCGGCACGTTGGCGGACGTTGTTCCCGTAATCGATGAAAACAGGGTAATCGTTAAAAAGGGAATTGATAAGATAAGAAATTCGCACCGCTGCGGTATTGAGGCGTTAAAGGCTGTTTCGGGAACGGACAAAAAAGTGTTTAACGCAAATTCCGTGGCTTTCGGAATAGCACCGAGGATAAATGCCGCAGGCAGAATGAAATCGGCAAAAACGGCGGTTGAATTGCTCTTGTGCGACGACTCTGAAAAAGCAATGGCTATGGCGCAGGAGATTGACGCCGCAAACAAGGAACGTCAGGCAATCGAGAGCGAGACCTCCGCAAGGGCGATTGAAATAATCGAGTCGGACGACCGTATAAAATATGCGCCGATTATTGTTGTATCGGGCGAAAATTGGCATCAGGGCGTAATCGGAATTGTCGCTTCAAGGCTTGTAACAAAATACGGCAAGCCTGCAATCGTAATTTCAACCGACGGCGAAACGGGAAAGGGCTCATGCAGAAGTATTGAGGGCTTTTCGATTTATGACGCACTTTCGTCGGTCGGCGATATGCTTACACACTTCGGCGGACACACTCTTGCCGCAGGCTTTGGGATTGACAAAAACAGAATAGATGAATTTCGTCTAAAGCTCGGCGAGTATGCGTATAAGACATCGATGCCGTATCCGGAGTTAAAAATTGACCTTAAAATAAACCCGTCGTTTATATCGAATGAGCTTCTTGACGTGCTCTCGATGTTTGAGCCGTTCGGAGCAAATAATCCGCAGCCCTGCTTTTTGATGAAAAACGTTGTTTTGAAATCGGTAAGACCCGTGGGCGAGGGAAAGCACCTTAGACTTACCTTTGAAAAAGATGCAAAGGTAATCAGTGCGGTTATGTTTTCGCAGACCTTAGAGGATTTTCAGTATGAGGCAGGCGACGTTGTAAATATAGCTTTCAGAGTAGATAAAAACGAGTTCAGGGGCGAAGTAAGACCGTCCGTCAGAATTGCGGATATAGGCTTTGCGGACACGGATTTTGATACGCTGAACGCATCACGCAGAATATATGAAAAATTCAAGGAAAACACAGCCCTGACCGAAAATGAGCTAAAGCTTTTAACGCCCGACAGAGCGTTTTTTGCGAGCTGCTATAAATTTTTCAGGGCAAAAAAATCCGTCCTTCGAGACACCGAGGTCTTTTGCCACAGAGCTAAATGCCCGTGCAAATATGCGGGAAGAGTGCTTGTTACAATGGACGTTTTAGAGGAGCTTGGTCTTGTAGAGGGCGATTCCTCAAGGCTCAGTCTTTCACAGACTGCCGAAAGGGTTGACCTTGCTTCCTCGTCGATACTTAAAAGACTTACACAAGGGGAGATGAGCGTATGACACAGAATAAAACGACAGAAAAGACACCGGATGAGCTTTATAAGGAGCTTTATGACCGTTGTAAGGCTGTGTTCTCGGCGGAGGAGCTTGCAAGCATTGAAAAGGCATACCGACTTGCCGCAGACGCTCATAAGGCACAGCTCAGATATTCGGGTCAGCCGTATATTATCCATCCGATAGCTGTCGCAAATATCCTTTTGGACTTCGGAATGGACGCACAGTCCGTTGCGGCGGCGATTTTGCACGATACGGTTGAGGACACCGATATTGAGCTTGGGGGACTTGAAAGAGAGTTCGGCAAGGAAATAGCAAGCCTTGTTGACGGCGTTACAAAGCTCGGCAGAGTTCCGCTTTCGACAAAAGAGGAGCAGCAGGCGGAAAATATCAGAAAAATGCTGCTTGCCATGTCGCACGATATAAGAGTAATCATCATAAAGCTTGCGGACAGACTTCACAATATGCGTACGCTTCAGTTTATGGCACCGCAGAAAAGACGTGATATTGCGCTTGAAACGCTTGAAATTTATGCGCCGATAGCTCATCGCTTGGGTATTCGAACCGCAAAAGAGGAGCTTGAGGATTTGGCAATTCATTTTCTTGACCCGATAGCGTATGAGGATATTGAAAAAAGACTTTCCGAAACGAGCGAGTCAAGGACGGAATTTCTTGAAAACACGAAGCAGAAAATCAAGAGCAGAATTACCGAAACTGTCGGCGACGCAAGGATTGACGCAAGAATTAAATCCGTTCACGGCATTTACAGAAAAATGTATATGCAGAACAAGTCTTTTGACGAGATTTACGATATTTATGCTATCAGAATTATCGTAGATAACCTTGCGGACTGCTATAACTGCCTCGGCGTTATCCATGATATGTTCACTCCGCTTCCCGGCAGATTTAAGGACTATATTTCAACGCCGAAGCCGAATATGTATCAGTCGCTTCATACCACGGTAATCGGTAAAGAGGGTATTCCGTTCGAGGTGCAGATAAGAACAAAGGAAATGCACAGAACGGCTGAATACGGTGTTGCGGCGCATTGGAAATACAAGCTCGGAATTTCAGGCAAGTCAAATATGGAGGAGCGTCTTGCGTGGGTTCGTCAGCTTCTTGAGGAGCAGCAGGAAACGGGAGACGTCCGTGAAATTGTAAGGGCTATTAAATCAGACCTTGTCCCCGAGGAAGCGTTTGTGTTTACTCCTAAGGGCGACGTTATCAACATACCCGTAGGCTCAACCGTTATCGACTTTGCGTATGCTATTCATACCGCTGTCGGCAACAGAATGATAGGTGCAAAGGTTGACGGAAGAATTGTTCCGCTTGACTATGTGGTTAAGACGGGCGAGATTGTGGAAATTCTTACCTCGCCGCAGCAAAACAAAGGACCGTCGAGGGATTGGCTTTCACTCGCAAAGACAAGTTCTGCAAGGAATAAGATACGCTCTTGGTTTAAGAACGAGCGCAGGGACGAGAATATCGCTGAGGGTAAGGCGGAGCTTGAAAGAGAGCTCAGGAAAAACTATATTCGTTTGACCGACGAGGAATATGCAAGATTTATCGAAAACCTTGCTCATCATCAGCACTGTGCAAGCGTTGACGATTTGTACGCTTCGATAGGCTTCGGCGGAACCTCTGTTATGAGGCTTATGCCGTACATCAAGGACGATTACAATAAAAATTACAAGCCGCATGAGGAAAAGACGATTGAAACCGTTCCGACAAAGCGTGTTCAAAATAAAGAGGGCGTTACTGTCGAGGGCATTGACGATATGCTCATCAAATTTTCAAAGTGCTGTAATCCGTTGCCGGGCGACAGCATTATAGGTTTTATCACAAGAGGTCACGGTATCTCAATTCACAAAAAGGACTGCCCGAATGTGCCAAAGGATATTTCAAAGGCATCAGAGCCTGAGAGATGGGTAAACGCTTCGTGGAACAATTCCTCAAAGCAGGAATTCCGTGCGGCGCTTCAGATAACGTCACTTTCAAGGATAGGACTTATGGCTGATATTTCAGTTCAGATTGCGGCTATGAGGGTTAACATTAACGACCTTTCGACAAGAGAGGCAAAGGACGGCAGATCGCTTATCAATATGACCGTCACGGTAAACAATGTCGAGCACCTCAAGAATGTAATTGCAAGGATTGAGAAAATCAACGGCGTTCTTTTGGTTGAACGTCAAAATTCGATATAATAAAGGAATAAAAATATGAAAGCAGTAATTCAGAGAGTTAAAAATGCAAGGGTGGACGTTGACGAAAAGACCGTCGGTGAAATTTCAGAGGGCTATCTTATACTTGTCGGCGTAATGGACGGCGACACGGAGGCGGATGCGGAAATCCTTGCAAAAAAGACGGCTTCGCTTCGCATCTTCACGGACGAGGACGACAAGATGAACAAGTCTATTCTTGATATTGACGGCGAGGTGCTTGCGGTGTCGCAGTTCACGCTTTGCGCCGATGTCAAAAAAGGAAACAGACCGTCGTTTATAAATTCCGCTTCTCCCGACGAGGCGAACAGGCTCTATGAATACTACTGCTCGAAGCTTCTTGAAAACGGAGTGCGTAAGGTTGAAAAGGGCGTGTTCGGAGCGCATATGGAGGTGTCGCTTCTCAACAACGGTCCTGTAACAATACTTTACGATACGGAGATTTGGAGAAAATAAAATGTCAATTACCGTAAAATCAATCCCGTTAGGGCCTGTCAGCGCAAACACATATATTTTAACCGATGTTGCGACGAATGAATGTGCCGTCATTGACGCAGGCGATTTTAACGAGGCACTTAAAAAAGAGATTGACGGCAAGAAAGTCAAATATATATTGCTCACGCACGGACACTTTGACCATATTCTCGGCGTGTACGACCTAAAGGCTTACACCAATGCCGAGGTTATGATACATAAGTTCGATTCCGAATGTCTTTCAAATCCGAAAAGAAGCCTTGCCGAATGGGGAGGCTGTGAGCAAAAATGTGTTTCGGCTGACAGATTGCTTCAAGACGGCGACGAAATTATGCTCGGCGAGACGAAAATTAAGGTTATGCACACCCCCGGTCATACACCCGGCGGAGTTTGTTATATAATCGAAAGCGAAAGAACGATTTTCACGGGCGACACGCTGTTTTCGCTCACGGCAGGCAGAACAGACCTTGTCGGCGGCGATGATTTTATGCTTATATCGTCGCTTAAAAAGATAGCAGGGCTCGACGGCGACTATAAGCTTTATCCCGGTCATAACCGTTCAACCACGCTCGACTATGAGCGAACACATAACAGATATTTGCGGAGACTTGTATGATACTCGGTATTAAAAATCATAAATTTCAATACGAAGCGGAAAAGCTGACGAGGGTATTTTATCCGAATGAGAAAATTACCGTTGTAATCGGCGACAGCTTCAAGGACGGCGAGGCTCTTTTGCTTACGGAGTTTACCGACAGCGAGGTTAGAGTTGTCTTTACCGACGAAGCGGGAAGCGTGCTTTACAGCGAAGAAAACAGCCTTTCGGGTATTACTGACGGCGAGCTTCTTATGGCGCAGATGATGTTCCGTGCGCTTGTTAAAATCACGGGTTATGTGCCTAAATGGGGAATACTCACGGGCATTCGTCCGTCAAAGCTTCTGAGAAATCTCAAGGCGACCTACGGCATCGAAAATGGCAAGGAAATCTTTATGCGTGATTACCTTGTTACGAAGGAAAAGACGGCTCTTGCGGACAGCGTTGCGAACACAGAGGAGAAAATCATTTCACTTTCAAGACCCGAGTCTTTCAGCCTCTATGTTTCAATTCCGTTTTGCCCGACAAGGTGCAGCTATTGTTCGTTCGTCTCCCACGCAATGACAAGCTCGCTCATTAAAAAGCTGATGCCCGATTATCTTGACTGTCTTAAAAAGGAAATTGAACTTACGGGCAAAATCGCAAAAAGTCTCGGTTTGCGACTTGAAAGCGTTTATTACGGCGGAGGCACACCCACCACGCTCGAAGCCGACGAATTAAAATATGTGATTGAAGCTATTTCCGACAATTTCGATTTATCGACAGTTCGTGAATACACAATCGAAGCCGGCAGACCCGACACTCTCACAAGAGAAAAATTTAAGGTTATGAAAAACGGCGGAGTTTCAAGAATAAGCATAAATCCGCAGACCTTTGACGATAAAATTTTAGAGGCTATCGGCAGAAAGCACACGGCGCAGATGGCTGAAAACGCATTTTATATTGCAAGGGAAGAGGGCTTCGACAATATCAACACAGACTTAATAGCAGGCTTGCCCAACGATACCATCGACGGCTTTTGCGCTTCGCTTGACAAGGCGTTGAGCTTCTTGGCTGAAAACATAACCGTTCATACTCTTGCCTTGAAGCGTTCATCTGTTATGGGAACTACATTGGGGCAGGTTGACACCGAAAAGAGCAATCTTGCAGGAAGTATGCTCGACTATGCATATTCCGAATTGACGGACAACGGATATTTTCCGTACTATATGTACCGTCAGGCAAAATCGCTCGGCAACCTTGAAAACACAGGCTATTCAAAGCCCGATAAGGAATGTCTTTACAATATCTTTATGATGGAGGAATGTCATTCCGTCTTTGCGTTGGGCGGTGGCGGAGTTACAAGATTAAAAGCACCGAACGGCGACAAAATAAGCCGAATATTCAACTACAAATATCCGTATGAATATATTGACGACTTTGCGGAGATTGTTAAAAGAAAAGACGAAATCATTAAATTTTACGACAGCTGTAAATAACCTAAAGGCAGGTAAGCGTTATGTCAAACAATAATAACAGAATTGAATATATAAACGAGCTGGCGAGGGAAAATCCGCAGGCTTTTGTCGCAAGGGCGGAGCTTCGTTACAGGAACATTATAAACAATATCGCAGAGAAGGCTCTCGACGATTTGGGCAGGAAAATTATAATGCTTGCAGGTCCGTCCGCTTCGGGCAAGACGACGACGGCTAAAAAAATCGCAGAGACCTTTACCTCACTCGGTATGATGACCTATGTTGTATCGCTCGACGATTTTTATAAGAACAGGTGCGACATTCCCGGATATGCCGAGGGTAACCCCGACTTTGAAACGGTCTATGCGCTTGATATTGATTTAATATCGGAAACCCTTAAAAGCCTTATGGCAGGCGAGGAAACGGAGCTTCCTATCTTTGACTTTACAACGGGTACGAGAAAGGACGCAGCTCGCAAAATAACGCTCGGAAAGAATGACGCCGTTATCGTTGAGGGACTTCACGCCTTGAATCCGATTGTAACAAGCGGACTTGACGGCTTAAAGCTTATGAAAATTTATATAAGCGTATCTTCGAGAATTTACGACGCAAAGGGCAGGATTGTTCTCAACAAGCGTAATCTCAGATTTATGAGACGGCTTATAAGAGATTATAATTTCAGAGCAAGCTCGGTTGAAAACACCTATGACCTTTGGCAGAGCGTTTGCGACGGCGAGGACAAATATCTGTTCCCGTATGAGGATATGGCGGACGTGAGAATTAACTCAATTCATATGTGCGAGCCGTGCCTTTTCAAAAACACGGTGCTTGAAATGCTTGAGGGTGCAAGCCTCAGCGAGGAGCATGCCCGGGAAGCGAAAAAGCTCATACATTCCTTGAAGCAATTTGAGAGCGTGGATTTGTCGCTTGTGCCCGAGGACTCACTTTTGCGTGAATTTATAGGCTGATATGCTTTACTTTATATTAAAATAAATGTATAATATGTAGACTTATCGGAATGGGGTGTTCAGTTGGCAAACAATACAAAGCGGAAAAGTCAGTCGCTTCTCAACGGAGCAATGGTGCTTGCAGCCGCAACCTTGATTGTTAAAATTATCGGTATTCTCTATAAAATACCGCTTTCAAATATGGTCGGCGCAGTCGGAAGAGGATATTTTGACTCGGCGTACAACCTTTATATTCCCGTATATACTATTTCAATGGCAGGCTTGCCCGTCGCAATTTCGAAAATGGTATCGCAGCAGATGGCGCTCAAAAGGTACAGAGATGTAAGGCTTACCTTTAAGGTGGCGGCAAGACTGTTTTTGATAACGGGTATCGGCGGAACACTGCTTTTGCTCATACTCGCTTATCCTTACGCATACCTTGCAAAGAGCCTGGAGGCTATCCCTGCCATACTTGCGATTACGCCGTCAATTTTCTTCTGCTGTATTATGTCGATTTACAGAGGCTACTACAACGGTATGAGGAATATGACCCCTACCGCTATGTCGGAGGTGTGGGAGGCTGTCGGCAAAGTCGTTTTCGGTCTTGCGTGTGCGAAGCTTTCAATTTCATACGGCTATTCGAGGTTCGAACAGGGACTTACCGTTTACGGAAAAACAGTAACCACACATGCTGAACTTTCAAGTGCTATCTATCCTTATGCGGCGGCAGCGGCGGCAATCGGCGTTACCGTGGGCACGATTATCGGTATGATTTATATGATGATTTTGCATAAGGTAAAGGGCGACGGAATTACTCATGCGGAGCTTGCCGCTTCCCCGAAGCCTGCACAGTCAAGCACGATTGTAAAGGCTCTTTTCGGTCTTGCCGTACCTGTCGTTGCTTCCTCGCTTGTTTTCAGCGTTACAAACCTCATTGACTCAATGACAATTCAAAACAGGCTTGCGACAATGATTGAGGGTAACCTTGATTATATTAAAAATTTATATTCCGTCGAGCTTGCACTTTCAAACGTGCTTGACGAGGATATTCCGAAATATCTTTACGGCGCATATACGATGTCGCTTGACTTCAAGAACCTTATCCCGTCAATTACCATGACTTTGGGCGTTAGCGCAATACCTGCTCTTTCGGCGGCTTGGGCGTTAAAGGACACAAAGGCTCTTAAAAGCTCGGTCGAATCGGTGCTTCGTGTTACAATGATGTTTTCGCTTCCTGCGGGTATCGGAATGGGCGTTTTGGCTTATCCGATTTTGCAGATGATGTATGAAACAGGAAAATCGGCGGAGGCTGTTTCGATTGCCGCACCGATTATGGCGGCTTACGGCTACACGATATTTTTAATTTCACTTTCACAGCCGATGACGAATATGCTTCAGGCTCTCGGAAAGGCGAAAATTCCCGTAATATCGCTTTCGATAGGCGCAATCGCAAAGGTTATAACAAACTATATCTTTATCGGTATGCCGCAGCTCAACATTAACGGCGCAGTTGTCGGAACGGTTGTGTGCTATACGATAATCGTCGTGATAAACTTTGTTGCGCTGATAAGAACGGCAAGGGTCAAAATCGACTATATGTCGGTATTCGTAAAGCCAACCGTTTGCAGCGTGCTCTGCGGTGTTGCGGCAAGAACAAGCTTCGGCATTTTTAATGCGATTTTACCCGAAATTTACAAGGGCGACCACTCTGTCACAAACATACTTGCTACGGCGATTGCGGTCGTTTTTGCGGTGATTATTTACTTCGTTTCCATGCTTTTGGTAAACGGAATAGTAAAAGAAGATATAATTATGCTTCCAAAGGGCGAAAAAATTGCCAAAACACTTGCAAAATATGGATTTATAGGTTAAAATAGATAAGGAAGTAACGTTTATGGCGGTAAATTTTGTATTAAAATTAAAATATGACGTATCCGACCTCTTGGAAATAATGAAAATTCTCCGTTCGCCCGAGGGCTGCCCCTGGGACAGGGAGCAAACTCATGAGTCGATTAAGAAATCGCTTATAGAGGAGACGTATGAGGTCGTTGAGGCTATCAATAAAAACGATAAGGAGCTTATGACCGAGGAATTGGGAGACGTGCTTTTGCAGGTCGTTTTCCATTCGCAAATCGGAGCTGAAAACGGCGAGTTTGATTTTTCCGATGTGTGCGACGGTATCTGTAAAAAGCTCATTGAACGCCATCCGCACGTTTTCGGCGACATAAGCGTTAAGGACAGCGGCGAGGTTATGGAGAATTGGGAGCAGATTAAATCGAGAACCAAGCACCGTAAAACTCAAACCGATAAAATGCTTTCCGTATCCCGTGAGCTTCCGGCTCTTATGCGAAGTGCAAAAATTCAGGAGAAGGCTTCTAAGGTCGGCTTCGATTGGGAGGACGTATCGGGTGCTTTCCAAAAGCTTTCAGAGGAGAGCGACGAGTTAAAAGCGGCTGTTCAGAATAATGACAGGGAAAATATGACCGAGGAGCTCGGCGACCTGCTTTTCTCTGTCGTGAATGTTTCAAGATTTATAAATGTTGACGCCGAGGAGGCACTTACCGCTTCGACGGACAAGTTCTTAAATCGATTTGCGATTGTGGAGCGACTTGCAAAGGAACGCAATATCGATATGAGCACAAGCTCGATTGAGGAGCTTGACAGCCTTTGGGATGAGGCTAAAAATATTACTAAGTCCAATTAAAAGTGCTCGCACTTTTGGAAATATTAAAAGTCTTTTAATAAAACGGAGGAGACAAAAATGAATAAGACAGATCTTATCGCAGCAGTAGCTGCAAAGGTAGACCTTTCAAAGAAGGACGCAGACGCAGCAGTTTCAGCTGTATTCGAAGCAGTAACAGAAGCTCTTGCAAAGGGCGACAAAGTTCAGCTTATCGGCTTTGGTACTTTCGAAGTACGTGCTCGTGCAGCTAAGCAGGGACGTAACCCCAAGACAGGCGAGGCTATGACAATCGCAGCTTCTAAGGTTCCCGCTTTCAAGGCTGGTCAGGCTCTCAAGAACGCTGTTAAATAATTCTTTTTAACATTTGCAGGGGAAGATATTTTTATCTTCCTCTGTTTTTTTGTCGCACTTTGTGTTATTATATATAAAACAATTCTCGGAGGTAGACTATGCGACTTGACAAATATCTTAAAATATCCCGAATAATCAAGCGAAGAACCGTTGCGAATGAGGTGTGCGACGCAAAGCACGTCACGGTAAACGGCAAGGTTGCAAGAGCCTCTTACGACGTAAAGGTCGGGGACGTAATTGAAATCCGCTTCGGCGAGAAAACAACGAAATACGAAGTTCTCAGCGTTTCGGAGTATGCGACAAAGGAACAGGCTTCCTCAATGTTCAAGGAGATATAAAAATACCGTACAGCTAAATTTAAGCTGTACGGTACTTTTGTTTTTTATGTATTTTACTTTATGTTTTCAGCCGCCGAGATAATCATCTTGACACATTCCTCGGGAGTAAAGCTTGAGGAATTGAGCATAAGGTCGTAGTTTCTTCTGTCGCCCCAAATCTTGCCCGAGAAGTAGTTGTAATGCTTTGAGCGTGAACGGTTAGTCTCCTTAACGAGCTTTTCCGCCTTCTTCGGCTCAAGGTTATATTTGTTGACAATTCTCTCAATCTTCTTGACGTCGTCGGCATAGATAAAGACGTTAAGGCAGTCAAAATCATTTTCAAGAACGTAGTCCGCACATCTGCCGATAATTACACAAGAGCCTTGCGAAGCATAACCTCTGATAATGTCGCTCTCGACAATGTCGATTTTGTCGTGGAGAGGAAGCTCGCCTGTGCGTGAATAATTTCCCATAGCAAGATTGAACATAAGAGAGCTTGTGTATCTCTGCTCGTGCTCTGCGATAAAGTCTGCCGAAAGGCCTGTTTTCTCCGCCGCCTTGTCTATGATTTTCTTGTCATAAAAAGGAACATTGAGTTCTTTTGCCAAAAGCTCGCCGATTTGATGTCCGCCGCTACCGAATTCACGGCTGAGGGTAATAACAAGATTTTTTTTCATATTCAACACTTCCTTTCATTTTGTGTATATATTATAGCACAAATTCGCTCAAATGTTAATAGTAAATTGTAACAAAAGCCAAAATTGAATTTGAGTGCTTAAATTTTATATTATTTGAAAAGATTTTTAATCCTTGTTACAAAGCCCACAGTCTCCTGTGTCTCTGCCGTCTGCTCTGCCGATGACTGCTCGGGAACGGAAATTGCGTCTGTTTTATAGGTGAAAACAACGTTCGAGGTCATATGCGAGGTCTTTTCCGTGAAAATGTCGTACTCGTTGCCGTAGGTGAGCCATTCTTTCATTTTCTCGGCAAGAAGCTGCTGCTTTTCCTCGGGGAGAGAGTCGAGGGTGGTGTATTTGCTTACTGTTTTCATAAGTGCGTCAACCTGCGCCGCCTTATCGTCGCTTGAAAGGTCGTTTATCATTTCAAGGACTTCCTTGTTGTCGTCAATGGTCTTTAATACGCCCTGAAGCTCGTTGAGCGTTTCGGGCATATTGTCAAGCGATTGCTTAATTTCGGGGTCGTTCATATCGTTCGAAAGAGACTGAAGAATGGGCATTATCTCATTCAAATCCTTTGCAAGCGTTGCAACCTCGGAGAGACTTGAGGAGAGCTTCGGCAGAATTTCAAGCAGAGCCGCAACGGCAGGGTCGTTGAGAGTTGCGGAAATTGCGTCCAAATCCGTTTTGCTTAAATCGTCGGCGAGCTTTTCAAGCTTTTTGAGGTTTTCGTCGGTCATATAGGCACTGACGGTTTTAAGGAGCTTTTCGTTCTCACGGTAGAGCCTTACAGCCGTGTTGACAGAGCCGATAAGCTCATCAAACTTGTTCGAGTCGCCGTAAAGCACGCTTACCATCTTGTTTATATCAAGACCGTTGAGCGCTTTCTGAACGTCCTCTATGTCGGAGAGCACGCCTTTAATGTCGTCAACGCTTTCGGGGAGCGTGCCCGTGCCGATAGAGCCTACCGCCGACAACGGAGCTGCCGCAAACATAATGTTGCCCAATTCAAAATTTGTCGTTGTGGCGGTTATCGTAAACGAGTCTGCCGTGAGGGCGTTGAGCATTGCAAGGTTAAGCTCGGAAAGTCCGAGGCTTTCGTCCGCACCGGGTACGCCCGTGAAGAATGCGATTTGCTTTGAGCCGTCGCTGAGAGCCGTGCCGTTTACGATGTTAACGTTCGTGAATTTGTCCTCGGGCAAAATCATACCGCCGACAAAGAGCATCGGGCAATAAATATCATAGCTTTTCTTGTTGATTGTAACAGCCTTTTTAAGTGCGCTTGAAACGTCAATCTGAATTTTAACGTTTCCGCTTTTGCCTGCAATTTCCTCCGCCGTCATTTCAACGTCGTCGAGGAAATAGCGTATGCTTATATTAAGCGGAGAGGGCTTTTCGGTCGTACCGCTGTAATAGAGGTCTGTGGTATCCATATCCCAATAGAGCTTGCCGTCTTTTACGTCTGCCGGTGTGAGCGTTTTGACGTTTGTGATATTCTCAAGCGAGCTTACGTCCTCGATAACCGTCTGCGGAGTATCGGTGTGAAGCCAATCGGTTACGTTTATCTTTTTGACCGTGCCGTCGGAGTTGAGATTTATATAAACCGTTTCCTGCTTTTTAACATTTTCGGCAAGGGTTGTGTAGTTCTGCTGAACATAGGTCTGCGTACCTCTTGCGTCGTCAAGAATTTCATTTCCCGTTGTTTTCTGCTTTCCGCAGCCTGCAAGCGAGAGGGCGAGAAGCGACACCGTCAAGCCTATGCTTATTACTTTTTTCTGTTTTGAGTTAAACATTGTTCTTTGCCTCCTTGAAATGTTCCTTCTTAGCTTTAGAACGCCAATCCAAAGTCGTTTTACTTATCGGCTTTTCGCATATACAAAGCAACGGAGTTAAGAAGAATATAATTACAAATGCGCTGATTACCGAGCCTCTTGCAAGCAGTGCGCATATGCCTTTGATGATTGAAATATCGCAGATGCAATATACGCCGAACGTTGCCGCAAAGAATACGGAAGCACTTTGAAGAATTGACCTTTCAGCCGCCGACACCGCATTGATGGTTGCGTCGTGCTTTGAGTGCCCGAGGCGAAGCTCCTCACGAAATCTCGTTGTGAGAAGTATTGCGTAGTCAACCGTAGCACCGAGCTGAACGCAGTTGATGACCGTGGCATCGACAAAGGACATTGAGCTGCCCATTAAAACGCCGATTGCAAGGTTAATCCAAATCGCAAGCTCAATCGAAAGCACCAAAAGTATCGGCAGGCTTATCGATTTAAGGGTTATTGCAATAAGAATGAATATCGCCGCAATCGAGAGAATACTCGTTACCGTGAAATCTCTGTCTGTAACCTCGATAAGGTCCTTTGCTATTGCACCCTCGCCCGTGACATAGCCGCTTGGGTCGTACTTGTGAACAATGGCGTTGAGTGCGTCAACCTGATTGTTAAGCTCATCTGTGGCGGTTGCGTATTTCGAGTTTACCATCATAAGCTGTAAGCCGTCAGCCTTGCAGATTTTCAAAATATCGTCGGGGATAATATCGTCGGGAATTGCAGGGCCTACAATGGAGTTGTACGCAAGGGTCGAGGCGATACCGTCAAGGTTTTTAATCTCGTTTTCCATTTGGATAATCTGACCCGACGGAAGCGTATCGTCAAAGATTATAAAGTGCGTGGTAGCCATATCAAAGTCGGATTTGAGCTTTTCAAGACCCTGTACCGATATAAAGCTCTCATTGAGTGCCTTATCCATACTGTAATAAGGCGTTGCCTTTGACTGTACAAAGTAAGACGGGATAATAAGCACAACGCAGATTATCGCAAGCAGCTTTCTGTTTTTGTAAATCGAATTGTTGAGCTTCGGGAAAGAGGGCATAAGGCTCTTGTGCTTGTATTTTTCAATGTATTCCTCGAACACAAGCAGCATTTCGGGGAGAACAAATACAACCGTAAGAATACCCCATACAACGCCCTTTGCCATAACGAAGCCTATATCGAAGCCGAGACGTAAACGCATAAAGCAGAGAGCGAGGAAGCCGAATATCGTCGTAAGCGAGCTGCCGAGCAGGGCGGTTATCGATTTCGTAACGGCATTTGCCATAGCTTCTTCCCTTGTGGCGTAGCGTGTTTTTTCCTCACGGTATCTGTCGATAAGGAAAATCGAGTAGTCAACCGTAACGCCGAGCTGGAGAATTGCCGCAATACTCTGTGTGACAAAGGAAATTTCGCCTAAAAATATATTCGTACCCATATTATAGAGTATCGCAATACCGAGCGTTGCAAGCACGACGAACGGAAGCACCCACGAATCCATAAGCAGCGACATAATAATCAGAGCGAGAACAACCGCAACCGCTACATATATAGGCGCTTGCGTGTCGCAGATTTCCTTTGTGTCCTCGACAATAGCCGTAAGACCGCTGATAAAGGTTTTGTCGTTGATAAGTCCCTTGATTTGCTTTATCGTCTTTAGCGTTTCATCGGAGGAGCCTGCATACTTGTACTGAACAAGCATCATTGTCTGCTCGCCCGTCTTACTGTAAAAGACGTCCTTGAGTGCGTCGGGGATAATATCGGCAGGAATACTCACGTCCGCCAAATCGTCCACCCAGAAAACTGCGCTGACGCCCTCTAATTTTGAAATTTCCTCCTTTAACGCAGCGGTGTATTTCGAGGGCATATCCTCAATTACCAATATTGACATACCTGCGTTGTTAAAGGTCTCGTCAAGTACCTTTTCGCCTTGAACCGACGAGAGATTGTCGGGCAAATACGACATTATATCGTAGTTTACTCGGGTGCACAAAAATCCTATAAGCGAGGGTATCAAAAGTATTACCGCTATCAACACTACCGTTTTAGGATGCTTTGCTTCCCACAATGCAATCCTTTTCAAATTTATCACCTCTTAATAATGTTTACTATGCTTGATTCTATTATTTGACAAAGATGAGGCTTCAGCTCCTCTATCGTGTAGGGCGTTTCCCTGATTATTGCGTTGCAGCAGGACGATACAATAAGCTCTATGTAAAGATAGAGCTTTGCACGTGCCTCCGCCTCGGCAACTCCGCAATTTATAAGCTCGGAAAAGATTTTCTCATAAAGCTCCTTGATAGGACCCTCCTTTGTCTGAGCAACCGCATTTACGCAGGTGTTGAGATTTTTCTCTATTAAAATGCAAAGCGTCTTGTTCTTCTGCAAAAAGTCCGAAATATATTCAATGTAATGACGGACGCTCGTTGAAACGTCTCCGAAATCCCTCGGCTCGTACTTGTCGCTTAGCAAGGACATATATTTTGAAGCCTTTTCGATTATAAGCGTTGAGATAAGGTCGTATCTGTCCTTGAAATAAAGATAGAAAGTACCCTTTGCAACGCCTGCGCCCTTGACAATTTCATCGATTGAAACAAGGTGCGTTCCGTTCTTCTCAAAAAGACCGAGTGCCGTGTCGAGAATTTTCGTGTATTTTTCATTCTTTTTCTGCGTAATCTTATCCAAAAAAATCGCCTCCCGAGCAATAACTGACTAACAGTCATTTTCTTTACCGCAACACATTTTAGCACAAACTGACTGTTAGTCAATATTACAATTTCAATATTAACAGATTGTTCATAATCAACAAAAAAATTGTTAAATAATAAACAATTTAATGATTTACAAAAGCGGAAATATTTAGTAGAATATAGATAGATATTGGGGGTTGAAAAATGAACGAAGAGGTTAAAAGGGTATTGAAAAAGCCGTTTTTCAACGGGTTGAAGGACGGGATACCGATAGGTCTCGGGTATTTTGCGGTTTCGTTTTCGATTGGCTTGACTGCAAGAAACGTGGGAATGAGTGTTTTTCAAGGCTTTTTGATGAGCTTTTTCAACAATGCTTCGGCAGGCGAGGTTGCCGGCGTTTCCGCAATGTCGGACGGAGTAACCTATATTACTGCGGCATTGATAATACTCGTTACAAATGCAAGATATATTTTAATGAGCTGTGCTATGAGCCAGAAGTTTTCTCCGGAAACTCCGCTTATACACAGATTTTTAATCGGCTTTGACTTGACCGACGAGCTTTTCGGAATTGCTGTTGCGTATCCGGGCTACATCAAGCCGTCCTATATGTACGGTGCTATGTCGTTTGCGCTTCCTATGTGGTCAATCGGCGGTATGTGCGGTATCGCTGTGGGTAATATTTTGCCCGACATTATAATTACCGCTATGAGCGTTGCCGTCTACGGTATGTTCTTGGCGTTTATAATTCCGCCGTGCAGGAACAGCAAGCCGATAGCAATCGTCGTCATTTCAAGCTTTATAATCAGCGGACTTGCGAAAATTGCTCCTGTAATTTCAAAGGCTTCCGACAGCCTCAGGATAATTGTGCTTACAATCGTTATCTCTGTCGCTGCGGCACTTTTGTTCCCCGTTGAGGACGAAAAGCAGGAGGCGGCGAAATGAGGGGAAATCTTTATATCTATATTTTTATAATGGCAGGAATAAGCTATGTTTTGAGAACGCTTCCCATGGTCGTTATGAGGAAGCCCTTGAAAAACAAATTCCTGAAGTCCTTTCTTTATTATCTTCCTTACGTTACGCTTACCGTTATGACCTTCCCCGCAATTATCACGGCAACGGGAGATTATACAGCAGGCTTTGCGGCACTTGTTGTCGGAGCGTTGCTTGCGTACTTCACAAAGAATCTTTTTATTGTCGCCTGCGGCTGCTGTGCGTCGGTGCTGATACTTTCGCTCATACATTGAGGGCGGTATGCACAATAGCCAAAAACCGACACGTTTTTTGTACTAATATTATGAAAGTAAACACCGTCGGAAAAGGTCAAAATTGTTGACTATGATACTTCGATATGATATACTTTTATTGTATTAAAAATACGGTTCTTTGCGACTGACGGATTTTGTGGAGTACCACAGGGGAACAAAGAATTTATAAGACTGAAAGCCGACCGTCTGGGCACATTTAACCTATATATCGGGTTAAGTGTGTCCTTTTTTGTTTTTTTGAAAATAGGAGGAAATCACTATGAAAAAAGTCGGAATTATTATGGGAAGCGACAGCGATTTGCCGATTATCAAAAAGTGTACCGATATGCTCGATTCACTCGAAATCGAATATACCGTTCACGTTTATTCGGCTCACCGTACACCCGAGCAGGCAGCTGCGTTTACAAAGTCGGCAAAGGCTGACGGCTACGGCGTAATTATCGCTGCGGCAGGTATGGCGGCTCATCTTGCAGGCGCAATAGCGGCGAACACAACGCTCCCCGTTATCGGTATTCCCTGTAAATCGGCAGCATTGGACGGTATGGACGCATTGCTTTCAACTGTTATGATGCCCTCGGGCATTCCCGTTGCAACCGTTGCGATAAACGGCGGTGCGAATGCGGCGTTGCTTGCGGCTCAAATTCTCGCTCTTTCGGATGAGACACTTTCAAACAGACTTGTTGAAATGAGAGAGGAAAACACAAGAAAGGTTCTTGAAAAGGACGAAAAAATCTGTAAGGAATTCAGCAAATAATTCAAATAAAAATATATTAAAGGAGATTTTAACAATGGAAAAAACAGTTCAGCTCTATGAGGGAAAAGCAAAAAAGGTATTTGCAACAGATGACCCCGAAAAGGTAATAGTTTCATATAAAGACGACGCAACAGCTCTTGACGGTCTTAAAAAGGGCACAATCGTAGGGAAGGGTGCTATCAACAACCGTATGTCAAACTACCTTATGCAAATTCTTGAAAAGCACGGCGTTAAGACTCACTTTGTTGAAGAGCTTAACGACAATGAAACCGTTGTTAAAAAGGTTTCAATCGTTCCGCTTGAGGTTATCATCAGAAATATCTCGGCAGGTTCATTTGCAAAGCGCTTCGGCGTTGAAGAGGGTATTGTTTTCGCAGAGCCGACAATCGAGTTCTCATATAAGAACGACGATCTCCACGATCCGCTTATGAACGCTTACCACGCAATCGCACTCGGCGTTGCTACAAGAGAAGAGATTGAAACCATCAAGGCTATGGCATTCAAGGTTAACGAGGTGCTCAAGGAATACTTCCTCGGTCTCGGCGTAAAGCTTGTTGACTTCAAGCTTGAGTTCGGCAAGACTGCTGACGGCACTATCGTTCTTGCGGACGAAATTTCTCCCGACACCTGCCGTTTCTGGGATGCAGAGACAAACGAAAAGCTTGACAAGGACCGTTTCCGCAGAGATATGGGCGGCGTTGAGGACGCATATAAGGAAATGATGCGCAGAGTATTTGGTGAATAATTCTCGGAGGATAAAATATGGGTGGATTTTTTGGCGTTGTTTCTAAAGAGGATTGTATGCTCGACGTCTTTTTCGGCGTTGACTATCATTCTCATCTCGGCACACGCAGAGGCGGTCTTGCCGTCTACGATAAAGAAATCGGATTACAGAGAAAAATACACAACATTGAAAACGCTCCGTTTCGTACGAAGTTTGAGCATATTTTTGAGGAGATGCACGGTACGTCGGCAATCGGCTGTATCAGCGACACCGACCCCCAACCGTTGCTCATTCGCTCAAAGCTCGGCACGTTTGCAATTTGTACTGTCGGAATAATCAACAATTCCGACGAGCTTATAAATAAATACCTTATTACCGACTGCGGACATTTTGACGCTATGACGGGCGGTAAGGTAAACTCAAACGAGCTTGTCGCTTCGCTCATCAGCCTTAAAGATAATTTCAAAGAGGGCATTGAGTTTGCGCAGGACGTTATCGACGGTACGGCAACGGTTATTTTGCTTACCGAAACAGGCTCGATAATCGCTGCAAGGGACGAGCTTGGCAGATTGCCCGTTCAGATAGGCAAGAGCGAAACGGGATATGCCGTTTCATTTGAAAGCTATGCTTATGAAAAGCTCGGATATGATTTCGAGAGGGAATTGGGACCTGCCGAGATAGTTGAAATCACAACAGACGGAATAACTCAGCTCAAAGCACCGAAAAAGAAGAAAAAAATCTGTGCTTTTCTTTGGAGCTATTACGGTTATCCGACCTCGACCTATGAGGGCGTAAACGTTGAGAAAATGCGCTATGACAACGGCAGAATTATGGCAAAGACCGATATGGAAACGGGCGTTTGCAACGGCGTTGACTATGTGGGCGGCGTTCCCGACTCGGGTACACCTCACGCAATCGGCTATTCCAACGAAAGCGGTATTCCGTTTGCGAGAGCGTTTATAAAATACACTCCCACCTGGTCAAGAAGCTTTATGCCGACAACGCAGTCGGAGAGAATTAAGATTGCAAAGATGAAGCAGATACCCGTTAAGGAGCTTATCGAGGGTAAAAATCTTCTCTTTGTCGATGACTCGATAGTTAGGGGAACGCAGCTTAAAGAAACGGTTGATTTCCTCTATGAAAGCGGTGCGAAATCAGTCCATATGCGCTCTGCGTGTCCGCCGATTATGTACGGCTGTAAATATCTCAATTTCTCAAGGTCAACAGGCGAAATGGAGCTTATCGCAAGGCGTGTTATTATGGAGCTTGAGGGCGAAGAGGGCTTTAATCACATAGAAGAATATTCAGACGGCAAAACCGAAAGAGGTAAGGCGTTGAGGAAGAATATCTGTGAAAAACTCCACTTGGCTTCGCTTGAATTCCAGAGCCTTGAGGGTATAATCGAGGCAATCGGACTTGACAAGGACGAGCTTTGCACATACTGCTGGAACGGAAAGGAATAAGGTTATGATTAACAATTCAAAATCAGATGTTTACGCTCAGGCGGGCGTTGATATTACGGCAGGCTATAAGGCTGTCGAGCTTATGAAAAAGCATATCGCTACAACAATGACTTCGGGTGTTTGCTCGGATGTAGGCGGCTTCGGCGGTCTTTTTGAGCTTGACCTCACAGGTATCACAAAGCCCGTTCTTGTAAGCGGTACGGACGGTGTAGGTACAAAGCTAAAGCTTGCTTTCCTTATGGATAAGCACTACACAGTTGGTATCGACTGCGTTGCAATGTGCGTAAATGACATTATTTGCAGCGGTGCAAAGCCGCTTTTCTTCCTTGACTATATCGCTTGCGGAAAGAATGTTCCCGAGAAGATTGCAGATATAGTAAAGGGTGTATGCGACGGCTGTGTTCAGTCGGGTGCGGCTCTTATCGGCGGCGAAACCGCAGAGATGCCCGGCTTCTATCCGATTGACGAATATGACCTTGCAGGCTATTGCACAGGCGTTGTCGATAAGGATAAAATCATTGACAATAAAACAATGTGCGAGGGCGATGTTATTATTGCGCTTCCCTCAAGCGGTGTTCACTCAAACGGATTTTCACTTGTCAGAAAGGTATTTGACGTTGAAAATTCCGACATAAAGGCTCCTGTTGCCGAGCTTGGCGGAAAGTCAATCGGCGAAACACTCCTTACACCTACAAAAATTTATGTTAAACCCGTTCTTGCACTTATGGAGAATGTTAAGGTTAAGGGTATTTCCCACATTACAGGCGGCGGCTTCTATGAGAACATTCCGAGAAGTATTCCCGACGGACTTTGCGCAAAAATCGAGAGAAGCGCTGTTCGTGTGCTTCCGATTTTCGAGCTTCTTGCAAAGACGGGCAATATTTCCGAAAGAGATATGTTCAACACCTTTAATATGGGCGTCGGAATGAGCATTGTTGTTTCAAAGGCTGACGCAGACAAGGCTCTTGAGGTGCTCAAGGCTAACGGCGAGGACGCTTATGTAATCGGCGAAATCGTTAAATCAGAAGACAAAATCGAAATTTGCTGATATTTTGGAGAGCAGTGTGAAAATCACACTATTCACACAATTATAATGCCCTCAAAATTTGCCTATGGCAGAATTTTGAGATGGCAGAAATCACCATCACGCCTGTTCAGGCAACGCAGGTTGAAACGGTGATTTATAATAAACTATTTGTTGCCTGAAAGGCTATGGTGATTATGAATACCGATAAAAAGAACATAGCCGTTCTAGTTTCGGGCGGCGGAACAAATTTGCAGGCGCTTATTGACGCAGAGAAAAGCGGAATAATCAAAAGCGGTAAAATCAGGCTTGTAATTTCAAACAAGGACGGTGCTTTCGCCCTTGAAAGAGCAAAAAAGGCGGAGATTGACACCTACACGGTGCTTAAAAAGAATTTTAGTTCTCACTCCGAATTTGAAAGCGAAATTATAAGAATACTTGACGAAAACGAAATCGACCTCATTGTCCTTGCAGGCTTTATGTCGATTTTGAGCGAGAATTTCACGACCCATTATAAAAATAAAATTCTCAATGTTCATCCGTCGCTTATTCCGTCCTTTTGCGGCGAGGGTTTTTACGGACTTCATGTTCACGAGGCAGCTCTCAAAAAGGGCGTTAAGGTTACGGGCGCAACGGTGCATATCGTAAATGAAATTCCCGACGGCGGACCGATTGTTATGCAAAGGGCAGTTTATATCGAGGAAAACGATACTCCCGAGGTGCTTCAGAAACGAGTTATGGAGCAGGCGGAGTGGAAAATTCTCCCCGAATCGGTCGAGCTTATGTGCTCGGGTAAAATAAAAATCGAAAACGGCAGGACGTACCGCAATGAATGAGAACAAATTTACGGGTAAGGCGGAGCTTTATTCAAAGTACCGTCCGTCATATTCCGAAAAGCTTATTGATTGGCTTTATGAAATGACGAATGCCGAAACCGTGGCGGATATCGGTGCAGGCACGGGCATTTTCACATCCGCATTGCTCAAAAAACCGTGGAGCGTAACGGCGGTTGAGCCAAATTTGGATATGCTCTCGGTGCTCAAAAGCGATTTGGGCGGCAAGGTAAAGACAGTTGTTGCCTCTGCGGAAAATACAACGCTTGATACGGAAAGCGTCAACCTTATAACCGTTGCGCAGGCGTTCCATTGGTTTGATAAGGCGAGGTTCAAGGCGGAGTGCCAACGAATATTAACTCCCGACGGACACCTTGCAATCGTGTGGAATTCAAGATGTCAAAACGACCTTGAAGAAGAACGCAACAAAATCTGTATGAAATATTGCGACTGTTATCGAAGCGGTCATGTTCAGACGGGATATGACTACTTTGACAGCGATACATTTTTAAGAAACGAATATTTCAAAAGCACCGATTTTTTAAGACTTGAAAATGAGAGATTTGTTACACGGGAACAGTTTGTCGGCGACAATCTTTCCCGTTCGTATGCACCGAAGCGTGATGACAGCGGCTATGACGGTTTTGTTTGTGAGCTCGAAAGTGCTTTTTCAAAATACGAAAAAGACGGCAGGGTTTCGCAAAATTATATTACTGAATGTTATCTCGGTTCATTTTAATAAATTTTGAAAGGATATTGCTTTATGGAGATAAAATCGATTAAGGAAGAGCTTAATTCTCTCGCATATCACGGCAGGGGAATTATGATAGGAAAGAGCGCAGACGGCAAAAAGGCTGTTACGGCTTATTTCATTATGGGCAGAAGTGAGAACAGCAGAAACCGTGTGTTCGTTGAGGACGGCGAGGGTATTCGCACTCAGGCTTTTGACGAGTCGAAGATGGTTGACCCCCACCTTATCATCTATGCTCCCGTAAGAGTTCTCGGTAACAAGACGATTGTTACAAACGGCGACCAGACCGATACGATTTATGAGCTTATGGACAAGCAGATGACCTTTGAGCAGGCTCTTCGCACAAGAGAGTTCGAGGACGACGCACCTAATTTCACACCGAGAATTTCAGGCATTATCCATCTTGACAACGGCGAAATGAATTATGCTATGTCAATCCTTAAATCGGCAGACGGCGACGGCAGTTCCTGTCAGAGATACACCTATGCGTATCAAAATCCCCTTTGCGGTAAAGCAAAATTCATCCACACTTATAAATGCGACGGAAATCCGCTTCCGAGCTTCGAGGGCGAGCCGAAAACGGTTGAGCTTCCCGATACCGATATTGATACTCTCACAAATCTTATCTGGGAAAATCTAAACGCAGACAACAAGGTTTCGCTTTTCGTAAGATACATTGACATTGAAACAGGCAAGTACGAGTCAAGAATAGTTAATAAAAACAAGTGAGGTAACGAAGATGAAAGAATTTGAACTTAAATACGGCTGTAACCCCAATCAGAAGCCGTCTAAAATTTATATGGAGGACGGAAGCGATTTGCCGATTGAGATTTTGTGCGGCAGACCGGGTTACATAAATTTCCTTGACGCTTTCAACTCCTGGCAGCTTGTAAAGGAGCTTAAAGAGGCTCTCGGACTTCCTGCCGTTACCTCGTTCAAGCACGTTAGTCCCACTTCGGCGGCTGTCGGTATTCCGCTTTCGGATACTCTTAAAAAGGCTTGCTTTGTTGACGATATTGAGGGACTTGACGAGTCTCCGCTTGCTTGCGCTTATGCGAGAGCGAGAGGCACGGACAGAATGTGCTCTTTCGGCGACTGGGTTGCGCTTTCGGACGTTTGCGACGTTACCACCGCAAAGATGATTAAGCGTGAGGTTTCCGACGGAATTATCGCACCCGGATATGAGCCCGAGGCACTTGAAATTCTCAAGCAGAAAAGAAAAGGCAATTATAATATAGTTAAAATCGACCCGAATTATGTTCCCGCACCGCAGGAGAAAAAGCAGGTGTTCGGAATTACCTTTGAGCAGGGCAGAAACAATTTCAAAATTGACGCAGACTTGCTCAAAAATGTTGTTACAAAGAATAAGGACTTGCCCGAAAGCGCAGTTCGTGATTTGATTGTTGCGCTCATCACTCTCAAATACACTCAGTCAAACTCGGTTTGCTATGCTGTTGACGGACAGGCTATCGGCGTAGGCGCAGGTCAGCAGTCAAGAATTCACTGCACACGCCTTGCAGGCACAAAGGCAGACACTTGGTTCTTGAGACAGGCAGACAAGGTTATCAATCTCCCGTTCAGAGAGGATATAGGCAGACCCGACAGAGACAACGTAATTGACGGATATATCAATCAGAACGAAGAGGACGTATGTGCAGACGGCGTATGGGAGAGGTATTTCACTGTAAAGCCCGAGCCCTTTACACACGAGGAACAAATGGCTTATCTTGCTACCAAAACCGACGTAGCATTGGGCTCTGACGCATTTTTCCCGTTCTCCGATAATATCGAGAGAGCATTCCGTTCGGGCGTTAAATACATTGCAGAGCCGGGCGGCTCAATAAGAGATGACGTTGTTATCGAGTGCTGTGATAAGCACGGTATGGCAATGGCATTTACAGGTATGAGATTATTCCATCATTAAGAGGTAACACAATGAAAATAATGGTTGTCGGCGGTGGCGGAAGAGAACACGCTATCATCAAAAAAATCAAGGAAAACAAGGACGTTGAAAAAATTTATGCTCTCCCCGGAAACGGCGGTATGGCAAAGGACGCAGAGCTTGTGAATATCGGCGCTACGGATATTGAAAAGGCTGTAGAATTTGCGGTTGAGAACAAAATAGATTATGCCGTAGTAGCACCCGACGATCCGTTGGTGCTCGGTATGGTTGACGCACTTGAGGAAAAGGGTATTCCCTGCTTCGGACCGAGGAAAAATGCGGCTATAATCGAGGGAAGTAAGGTTTTCTCAAAGGACCTTATGAAAAAATATAACATTCCCACCGCACAGTATGAAGTTTTCACAGATGCCGACGAGGCTCTTAAATATGTTGAAAGCTGTCCTATCCCCACAGTCGTTAAGGCTGACGGTCTTGCTCTCGGTAAGGGCGTTATTATCGCAATGACAAGGGACGAGGCTAAAAACGCTGTCGTTTCTATAATGAAGGACAAGCAGTTCGGGAAAAGCGGCGACAGTATCGTAATCGAGGAATTTTTGACAGGACCCGAGGTTTCCGTTCTCTCGTTTACGGACGGCAAAACTGTTGTTCCTATGATTTCGTCAATGGATCACAAGCGTGCAGGCGACAATGACACGGGTCTCAACACGGGCGGAATGGGTACGGTAGCACCCAACCCTTATTACACAAAGGCAATCGCAGACGAATGTATGGAAAAGATTTTCCTGCCGACAATCGAGGCTATGAATAAAGAGGGCAGAACATTTAAGGGTTGCCTTTACTTCGGTCTTATGCTCACGGAAAAAGGGCCTAAGGTTATCGAATACAACTGCCGTTTCGGCGACCCCGAGACACAGGTTGTTCTTCCGCTTTTAGAGAGCGATTTGCTCACGGTTATGAAAGCCGTTACGGACGAAACCCTTGCCGATTGTGAGGTTAAGTTCTCCGACAAAAGCGCTTGCTGTGTAATTATGGCGTCCGAGGGTTATCCCGTTAAATATGAAAAGGGATATGAAATTACAATTCCCCAGGAAGTCGAAGATAACGTCTATGTTGCAGGCGCAAAACTCGAAAACGGAAAGCTTTTGACAAACGGCGGACGTGTTTTGGGCGTTACAAAGATTGCGGATACACTTGAACAAGCGATAGCTTTGTCGTATAATGCCGTTGAGAAGGTTTGCTTCGGCAACGCTTATTACAGGCACGATATAGGACAAAAGGCGCTTAAATGCAAGGAGGTATGATTCTTGGTTTACAGAATTTTCGTTGAAAAGAAAAAAGAATTGGCAAACGAAGCCAAAGCATTGCTCGGCGATGCAAGAAATCTTTTGGGCATTAAAAGCCTTGAAGATGTCAGAATTATAAACAGATATGACGCTGAAAATATCACAAAGGAGCTTTTTGATTATTCGGTAAAGACCGTATTTTCAGAGCCGCAGATTGATATTGCAAGCGAAGAGATAAACACGGACGGCGCAACCGTTTTTGCGGTTGAGTATCTTCCGGGTCAGTTTGACCAGAGAGCAGACTCCGCCGCACAGTGTATTCAGATTATCTCGCAGGGCGACAGACCGCTTATCCGTTCGGCAAAGGTTTACGCTCTTTACGGCAAACTCTCACAGAGTGATATTGACGAGATTAAAAAATACGTTATAAACCCCGTTGAAGCAAGAGAGGCTACACTTGAAAAGTTTGAAACTTTGAAGGTCGATTATGCCGTTCCCACAACGGTTAAAACTCTTGACGGCTTTAACGCTTATGACGAAGCGGAGCTTGCAAAATTCGTTGACGACTACGGTCTTGCAATGGATAAGGACGATATTAAATTCTGTCAGGACTACTTTAAGTCGGAGCACAGAGACCCCACCCTTACGGAAATCCGTATGATAGACACATATTGGTCGGATCATTGCCGTCACACAACGTTCCTTACGGTTATCGACGACGCAAAGTTCGAGGACGAGCTTTTGCAGAAGGCTTATGACGACTATATGGCTGTTCGCAAGGAATTGGGCAGGACAAAGCCTGTTTGCCTTATGGATTTGGCAACGGTTGCCGTTAAATATTTGAAGAAAAACGGAAAGCTCAATAAATTGGACGAGTCCGAGGAAATCAATGCTTGTACAGTTAAAATCGAAATTGAAGTTGACGGCAAAAAAGAGCCGTGGCTTCTTCTCTTTAAGAATGAAACACATAATCACCCGACTGAAATTGAGCCGTTCGGCGGTGCTGCTACCTGTATCGGCGGTGCTATCCGTGACCCGCTTTCGGGCAGAAGCTATGTTTACGGTGCAATGCGTGTAACGGGTGCTGCTGACCCGACTGTTCCCGTAAGCGAAACAATTCCCGGTAAGCTTCCGCAGAGAAAGCTTGTTACAACCGCTGCCGCAGGCTATTCGTCATACGGCAACCAGATAGGTCTTGCAACAGGTATTGTTGATGAAATTTACCACCCCGGTTACGCTGCAAAGAGAATGGAAATCGGTGCGGTTATCGCTGCTGCTCCGCAGGAAAATGTCAGACGTGAAGTTCCCGACCCCGGCGACGTTGTAATTCTCTTGGGCGGAAGAACAGGCCGTGACGGAATAGGCGGCGCAACAGGCTCTTCAAAGGCTCACAACGCACATTCGGTTGAAACCTGCGGTGCAGAGGTGCAAAAGGGTAATGCTCCCGAGGAGAGAAAGCTTCAAAGGCTCTTTAGAAATAAAGAAGCTTGCCTTATGATTAAGCGTTGTAACGACTTCGGTGCAGGCGGCGTTTCGGTTGCTATCGGCGAGCTTGCGGACGGTCTTGATATTGACCTTAACGCAGTTCCGAAAAAATACGAGGGACTTGATGGCACGGAGCTTGCAATTTCCGAGTCGCAGGAGAGAATGGCTGTTGTTGTCGAGAAAGAAAATGTTGATGCATTTTTGGCTCTTGCACACAAGGAAAATCTTGAGGCTACTCCCGTTGCAGTTGTAAAGGCCGATCCCCGTCTTACAATGACCTGGAACGGTAACAAGATTGTCGATATAAGCCGTGAGTTCTTGAACTCAAACGGTGCGGACAAGCACATTACAATCACACCCGAAAAGCCTCAGGACTACAAAAAGGTAATTGACGGCTCTTTCGTTGAAAATATGGAAAAAATGTCCTCGGATTTGAACATTTGCTCAAAGAGAGGTCTTTCGGAGCGTTTCGACTCCACTATCGGCGCAGGCACGGTGCTTATGCCGTTCGGCGGCAAAAATCAGAGAACACCCATTCAGGCAATGGTACAGAAGATAAGCGTTGAGAAAAAGCACACAGACGATTGCTCGCTTATGGCTTGGGGCTACAACCCGTTCATAACGGAAAAAAGTCCCTATCACGGCGCATATCTTGCAGTTGTAGAGTCTGTATGTAAGCTCATTGCGACAGGTGCGAAGTTTGAAGATGTGTACCTCACATTCCAGGAATACTTTGAGAAACCCGGTCAGGACGGTAAGCGTTGGGGCAAGCCTCTTGCGGCATTGCTCGGTGCTTTCGAGGCTCAAAAGGAGCTTTCGATAGGTTCAATCGGCGGTAAGGACTCAATGAGTGGCTCGTTCGAGGATTTGGACGTTCCGCCCACACTCGTTTCGTTCGCTGTTACAACGGAAAAGACAAAGGACATTGTTTCGCCCGAGTTTAAGAAGGCAGGCAACAAGGTTGTTATAGTAAGAACAGAGCTTGACGAAAACGGACTTCCGAAAACCTCCGCCTTGCTTGAAGCGTTCGACAAGGTAACAGCCCTTTTGAGAAGCGGTAAAGCTGTTTCCTGCTATACACTCGGTCTCGGCGGTATCGCCGAGGCGGTGCTTAAATCGGCAATGGGTAACGGCTTCGGCTTTAAGTTCAATTCGGAGCTTTCGCTTGACGATATATTCGGCTACAATTACGCTTCGTTCATTCTTGAAGTTGAAAACGCAGACGGTATGGAAATTGTCGGCGAAATTACAGAGGATAAGACCTTTGTTTACGGTGCGGAGAACGTTTCGGCTGAAAAGCTTGATAAGCTCTATGAGGATAAGCTTGAAAAGGTATATTCCTGCAACATCACGGACGAGGCAAAGACGGTTGAGAGCTTCTCCTATAAGGTGAAGAGCTATCCCGCACCCGCTGTTAAGTGTGCAAGACCGAAAGTTCTTATCCCTGCATTCCCCGGTACAAACTGCGAGTTCGACAGTGCAAAAGCTGTAAGCGATGCAGGCGCAGAGCCTGAAATCATAGTTATCAAAAACCTTACATCCTCCGCAATTCAGTCGAGCGTTGAGGAATTTGCGACAAAGCTCAAGACGGCACAGATGGTATTTATCCCCGGCGGCTTCTCGGGCGGCGACGAGCCTGACGGAAGCGGTAAGTTTATAACTGCTTTCTTCAGAAATGCGGCTGTCAAAGAGGGCGTTACCGACCTTCTTGAAAACAGAGACGGTCTTATGTGCGGTATCTGCAACGGCTTCCAGGCCCTTATTAAATTGGGACTTGTTCCGTACGGAAAGATTATCGACACGGACGAGAATTGCCCGACACTTACCTTTAACACTATCGCAAGACACCAGTCGAAGATTGTAAGAACAAGGATTGCGTCAAATAAATCTCCGTGGCTTTCGCTTACTGATGTCGGCGAAGTTTACAATGTTCCGATTTCACACGGCGAGGGCAGATTCTTGGCGAGCGAGGAGCTTATCAGGAAGCTTGCCGAGAACGGACAGATTGCAACGCAGTATGTTGACCTTTCGGGCAATGCTACAAACGACGTTCAGTTCAATCCCAACGATTCAATGTTCGCTATCGAGGGTATCACTTCTCCCGACGGCAGAGTATTCGGCAAGATGGGACACAGCGAGCGTATCGGCTCGGGACTTTACAAAAATGTACCCGGAAATTACGATATTAAAATGTTTGAAGCGGCTGTTAAGTACTTCAAATAATTAAAGCTTAAATCAACAGGCGGTTTAGTTCGATTTTTTGAGCTAAACCGCTTATTATTTTGTTGACATCGGTGCTGTTCAATGGTATAATATCTAAAAGTAAATCTTTAATTCGATACAGAGAGATCGGCAAGATTTGTTATATGTATATGAATAAGGCGCAGGGATATTGCGTCGCTTGTTTATGCAGATAAGCCTTGCCGAAAAGCAAGGCTTTTATTATTATCGGAGGACTATATGAACAACATTATAAATGCTCAGATATGTACCTTGACATCGTTTCCTCAGTTCACAAAGGAAACGGTTTTAGGCGCATTTTCCGAATTTGGAGCAAGTGTTTATAATTCTTCTCAATATATGATTTTTCCCGGCTTTTGCGATGTGCATGTGCATTTGCGTCAGCCGGGCTTTTCTTATAAGGAGACGATAAAATCAGGCACGCAGGCATCGGCTCACGGCGGTTATACAACGGTCTTTTCAATGCCGAATTTGAAGCCTGTACCCGACTCTGCGGAGCACTTGAAGGAGCAGCTTGACATAATCAAAAAGGACGCTGTTATAAATGTTTTGCCGTACGGAGCAATTACCGTCGGTCAAAACGGCGAAGAGCTTTCCGATATGGAGGGTATGGCAAAGGACGTAATCGCTTTTTCCGACGACGGCAGAGGTGTTCAGTCGGAGGAAATGATGAAAGAGGCTATGCTAAGGGCAAAGGCACTCGGTAAAATTATCGTCGCTCATTGTGAGGATAATTCGCTGCTTCACGGCGGTTACATTCACGACGGCGTTTACGCAAGCAAACATTCGCACAGGGGAATTTGCTCCGAGAGCGAGTGGAAGCCTATTAAAAGAGACCTTGAACTATGCAGGCAGACGGGTTGTGCTTATCATGTTTGCCACATTTCCTGTAAGGAGAGCGTGGAGCTGATACGGCAGGCAAAGGCGCAGGGCGTTAATGTAACCTGCGAAACGGGGCCGCATTACTTGATACTTACGGACGAGGACTTGAAAGAGGACGGACGGTTCAAGATGAATCCGCCGCTTCGCTCAAAAGAGGATAGGCAGGCGCTTATCGAGGGCATTTTGGACGGCACTATTGATATGATAGCAACCGACCACGCACCGCACAGTCAAGAGGAGAAGTCGAGAGGGCTTGAAAAGAGTGCTTTCGGAATTGTAGGAATTGAAACGGCTTTTCAGCTTCTTTACACGCACCTTGTTAAAAAGAATATAATCTCACTTGAAAAGCTTGTTGAGCTTTTGGCGGTCAATCCGAGAAAGCGTTTCGGACTTGAATACGACAACAGCTTTACCGTGTGGGATTTAGATAAAAAAACCGTTATAAATCCGTCGGATTTTCTCTCAATGGGAAAGGCTACCCCGTTTGAGCGCGAAGAGGTATTCGGCGAGTGCGAGCTGACGGTTTGCAACGGCAAAACAGCATATAAGAAGTTTTAACATAAATAACGGAGGAAAAAAGTATGGCAAAAAGAACAGACATTTGAACAAAGAAAGGAAGAGACCATTATGACAAAAGAAAACAAATTTACAGGATGTACCATCGTAGCAACAGGGAAACTGGAGCATTTTACCAGAGACGGTATCAACGATAAGATTCTGGAGCTTGGTGCCAAACCTGGCAGCTCTGTAACAAAGAAAACCGATTACCTGATCTGCGGGGAAAAAGCCGGCAGCAAACTGGCAAAAGCCCAGAGCCTTGGTATTCCAATTCTTACAGAAGCTGAATTTTTGGAGATGATTGCATAACCATCTCTGCAATAGATGAGAATTATTTTGAGGTGTGGCTGAAAGGCCGCACCTCTTTTACAAAGGAGGAATTTATAATGAATCAAACAAATACAAGCAAGCGCATACCTACACAGATCAATGAATTTCGGGGAGATTATGCTTTTCTAAGCAATTTCTATCCGGCACCGGTCTCTTACATGGGACAAACCTATGCAAATAATGAAGCTGCTTTTCAAGCGCAGAAAACACTCTCTGCGAGAGAGCAACGCAAATTCTGTATTTTTCGGATGCATAATCCTTCTGATGCAAAGAAACTCGGCAGAGATCTTACATTACGCCCGGACTGGGAAAAAGTGAAAGTCCGGCTCATGTATGAAATCTGCATGTGCAAATTCATGCAGAACCCGGAACTCCGGGATAAACTTCTTGCAACCGGAGAGTCCACACTTATTGAAGGAAACAACTGGGGTGACTATTTCTGGGGCAAAGTCAATAACTGCGGAGAAAACCAGTTAGGAATCATCCTGATGGATGTACGTGCGAAGCTGCAGTGGAATGCAGAAACAGCGCCCAATAATATACCTCAATGTCTGCAATAAAGGAAAGGATGGTCTAATAGAATGAATGAAAATGCAAAAACAAAATTAGTGCTTGAGTATACTGGCATGGATGATTTTTCCTGTCCGGTATATAAGGACCAATTCGGAAAGTTGTGGAAGGATATTGACCTTGGCAAAGAGCCTGAACCGAATCTTTATTCTTTATCTTTTAACCATATTGATGGAGAACCTTCCCATCCCATACAGCAGGAGTACACATTTCATCCGGCTCCGTATCAAAGAAGTTCCTATGAATTCGAGTACCGGATGTTAAGTAAATTACAGTCTGACTGTGAATACTATCTGGGCTACGGAAATCGCAGTCCGTCTATCCTATGCAATCATAGCGTTCAAAACCATATTGCCCGTATGAAAGAATTATGGAATGGTTTTCCCACAGATCAGAAACCGGAATGGCTGACCTGGGAACAGCTTCTTCAGTACGAAAAAGTAATGACAGAAACCGGAATACCCGTGAAGAACTGCTCAGACTAGACAATTCATCATTTATCAGAAATTACCCTCTATATTATCCATTCATATTTTGATATAATAGGAACAGTTGAAAGAAAGGAGCATTTCCCATGTATCTGAAAAGAAAAGTTTACGATCAGCTTCTGGATTGGAAAAACGATACCGTCCACAGCACCTTGGAAGTGAATGGTGCGCGTCAGGTAGGAAAAACCTATATTCTTAAGAAATTTGGTGAACAGTATTTTACTAATACCGTATATATAAATTTTGAAGAAGACAGAATCATTGCCGGCTATCTGGAGCTGCGTTTAGCGCCCTCTTATATAGTGCAGACTATTGAGGAGCTTTATGACGTTAAGATTGAGCCGGAAAAAACACTGCTTATTTTCGATGAAATTCAAAGCTGTGAGCGTGCCTTGACAGCGTTGAAATATTTTGCTGAGCAGGCACCTGAATACTGCGTTGTGGCAGCTGGAAGCCTGCTGGGAGTGGCGATTAACCGTGAGCAGTTTTCTTTTCCTGTGGGCAAGGTGGACTTCATGACGCTTTATCCCGTATCGTTTGCTGAATATCTGAGGGCAGCAGATGCTCAGCTCTATCATTCTTATCAGATGATAAACGAGGTGATGGCTGTGCCCGAGGTGTTACACCAGCAGCTGATAGATGCTTACAAGTTGTATCTTGTGTTAGGCGGAATGCCCGAGGCGGTAAGTGCCTACATCGACACTCGTTCGTGGGCGGAAGTAAAGGTGGTTCAGGATGCTATCCTCCAGTCTTATTCCCTTGATTTTGCCAAGCACATCAGCAACAAGGATATCCCTCGTGTGTTTCAGGTTTGGGGCAATTTGCAGAATCAGTTGGCTCGTGAGGACAAGAAGTTCCGTTATGCTGATGTTCAGAAAGGGGCGAGGGCACGTGAGTATGAGGGAGCCATCGAATGGTTGTACCTGGCAGGATTGGTGCATCGGGTTTCGGCGATAGAAACTCCTCGCTTGCCGCTTTCTGCCTATAAGAAAGACAATGCCTTTAAGCTTTATCTAAATGATGTGGGCTTATTGGGACGCAAGTTTGATTTGGATGCTACTACGATATTGATGGGCGACAATCTCTTTACAGAGTTCAAGGGGGTGATGGCTGAAAACTATGTCCTTCAGGCTTTGGTTCGCCAGTATGGCAGTCAGCATTATTATTGGACTTCTGGCAATACTGCAGAAGTGGAGTTCCTGTTGCAGGATGCTGGCAAAATCATTCCTATCGAGGTTAAGGCTGATAAGAATGTTACGGCGAAGAGCCTGGCGTATTACCGTAAGCAATATCTCCCTAAACTATCAATTCGCCTTTCTACTCTTAACATGAGGAAGGACGATGATTTGCTTAATCTTCCATTATATCTGGTTGATAAATTGAGAATGTTTGTGGGGAATATTGAGCTTAATGAATAAAAGGCAAGCCAAAAAGAGCTTTGGATTATAACGCTATTGCAAAAGTCTACTACGCTAACCCATTAGAAAAATGCTGTTAGCGTAGTAAACTTTTCATTTTTTCGCTTCTTCCTTGTGTGCATTCACATTTATCTTTTTCGCCTTTCTATCAAAAAAGATTCTGAAAAAGGTGTTACATTTAAAATATTTTGATTACCTTCGCAACCAGATACCCATTCTGCTCACGCCGAGTTGAAGCTTCCTCTCTTAGAGAGAAGGTTGAAACGAGGACTTGGGAGGGAGAGGTATCGCGACATAATATAAAGTGCGTTTACTATGCGCTTAGTTCTTGACTAGCTGAAACCTGGCAGTTTCAAAATCTTATCAAAGACTATGCAACGGTAGATGCTCTCGGGATGTGTATATTCACATCCCTGTACTGATGTGGCACCCTACGCAAGTAGGGTGTCCAATTCGGTATAGGGATAAGTGTATCATATCGGCGTGGGCTTCGAAGTTGTTCGTTTCGATAAGATGGGCTTGCCAGGGCCTCAGTTAGTGAAGCGAGCAACGGGCAAGTTCACGCTAACTTTTTATTGTGTGTTAACCAATTGTTTCACATTAAAAAAAGTAACTGGGCTAACAAGAATTCAAGTAGGAGAAAGAATATAAACTTAAAATTAAAAATTATGAGAACATTTACTTTTAAAGGGCTGTTTTTAACAGCGGTATTTGCGTTACTTTGGAGCTTGACAATTCAGGCTGCAGAAGATGGTTTGATTACCAAGCAAATCACCATTAAATTGAAAGAGGCTGGTACTTTACCTGATAGGATTGATGCAAGCAAGAAGTATCTGATTACCAATTTGAAGCTTGTTGGCGAGATAAATGGTACAGATTTTAGAATGATTCGTGAAATGGCAGGAAGTGATTATTATGGCGGCTCTACAGAGGGAAATCTCTCTGTATTGGATCTGTCTGAGGCGAAGATTGTAATAGGTGGTGGGGATTGTTTTAACGGTTATTCATGTTATACTTCTAATGATGTAATAGGCAATCGCGCATTCAGTGGCTGTAGCAGATTAACGAGTTTAACCCTTCCTGCAAGTATTACCAGGATAGGCGATGACGCATTCTGTTGCTGTAGCGGATTAACGAGCTTAACCCTTCCTGCAGGTATTACCGAGATTGGCTATGGCGCATTCTGGGGCTGTAGCGGATTAACGAGTTTAAACCTTCCTGCTGGTATTACCTCAATAGGCGATGACGCATTCTATGGCTGTAGCGGATTAACTAGCATAACCCTTCCTGCAGGTATTACCGAGATAGGCGGTAGCGCATTCAATGGCTGTAGCAGATTAACGAGTTTAACCCTTCCTGCTGGTATTACCTCAATAGGCGGTGGCGCATTCTATGGCTGTAGCGGATTAACGAGTTTAAACCTTCCTGCAGGTATTACCGAGATAGGCGGTGGCGCATTCGGCTTCTGTAGCGGATTAACGAGTATAAACCTTCCGGCTGGTATTACCTCAATAGGCGAGTACGCATTCTACGGCTGTATTTAGAGCCTTATAACTAACCATGATTTACTATGACTAACTAACCATAAA
>OQWI01000062.1_pt1 | contig 50783 bp, 44 predicted proteins | sample 1691551 | NCBI WGS metagenome assembly OQWI01 (sample SAMN03418259, study PRJEB22391) | human gut metagenome | biome: human-gut; feature: organic feature; material: feces | host: Homo sapiens | place: Tanzania | collected 2013-01
ATCCTACATCAGGGGGCTTTTTGTCTATTGTCCAGTTTTACTGGTTCGGTTCATACAGCATGCTTTTTTGCTTTCCATCACACTTTTCGATACCAGCCGTTCGCCTGTTCAATCAATCCCAGCTGCTCGAGCTGCCCAAGCCGCCGTTTAGTATAGCGCGGGTTCAGATGAATCTTCACCGAAATCTGCCGCAGGCTATGCGGCTGCTCGAGCAGCACGAGCATCGCATCATACCGCCTGATTCTGCGTGCCGTATGCGTCCTTGCGCGCTGGATATGATACAGCCGCCTGCGTTCCTCGGCATCCAGCTGGTCGGCGGCGCGCAGCGCCTTTCCCGGACGTGCGAGAATGGCAATACTGCAATCATCCTGCGTGCGCGGACAGACCACGGAAGCGAATGTGTCGGCCAGCTGCCGCTGCAGCACATCGGCGCGGATGAGACAAGCGCGCTGCATCACCTCGGTGAGAATGTCCGCGAGCGCGCGGCTCGGCTTGTGATACAGGCTGTGCTCGGTGCCGTCACTCATCAGCACGAATGCGGATTTGTCCCGCAGTTCGCCCTTGAACAGCCGCATGGTCTCGGCGGCCTTGTCCGAGGTGACAAAGGTGGTCTCATTCGCAAACTCGCCGTTATCCGGCGTGGACGCTACTTTGAGCGTATCGCCGTCCAGATACCCGATCACGCCGTCGCCGATATGCACCAGCAGGAACCGTTCCTCACTCACAGCTGCCAGCAGCAGCGTGCAGGCGAGATCGTGTATCTCGCAGTCCTGTTTTTCGGCTTCGTCGGTCAGCTCATGCCGCAAAACCGAGAGAATCTCCTGCCGGACGGCATCGGCATCCTCACATTCCTGATACTGCGCAAACCGATCCGCGATTAGTTCAGCGGCGGCTTGCACCACCCGTTCCGCGCCGAAATGCGACAGCCGAGCCGAACCGGCGCCGTCCGACAGCACAATGACATGCACGCCGTTTTTGTCCAGCCGGAAGGTCTTATCCTGACAGGGAACGCCGCTTTTCCGGTGTCCGCTGCCCTGTGCGGCACAGCATACCGATCTCCACATGTGATCGCTCCTTTCTGTTACAGCTCGGCCCAGCCCTTGATGCCCTCAAAATCGAGGGAAATGCTCTCACCGGCGATGGACTGGGATGTGGTGGAAACACTCTGGCTGAGCCACTCGAAGAACTCGCGGAATTTCAGTCCTTTCAGCTTGAGCGGCGAACGCATCGGCGAAAATTCGGCCAGCGCCTTCATATCGGCATGGGCGCCGATGCCGATTGGAAACACGGACAGCTTCTTTTCTCTTGCAAGGCTGTCCATACGCTGTTTGGCGCGTGCCAGCTGGTCGGCAGCACCGTTCGGCGCACCGTCGCTCATCAGCACGAACCACGGCTGAAAGTAGTCCACGCCGACACTGCGGAACTGCTCTTTGCGGCGTTCGAGCAGGTCAAGCCCCAGGTTGATAGCCTCGCCCATGGGCGTCATGCCGCCGGCCGAGAGCGTCGGTACCTCCGGCTGCTGGTCGAGACCGGAGAAGTCCCGCAGGCAGACCGGCTCCGTGCCGCCGAAGGTGATCACGCAGATATCAGCGGCGTACAGCGCAGTCTCGTCCTCCTTGATGGCCTGATAGAACTGGCGAACACCTTCGTTCAGTTCCTGAATGGGCAGGCCGTCCATCGAGCCGCTGACATCCAGACACAGGCACACCGGAACGCGGGCAGACGGGTTGCTGACCAGGTTTTTGCAATCAAACAGATATTTTTCGGTAGTATACATAGAAAACACTCCTTTAACGGATTGAATTGGTTTTAGGGAACAGGTTACATGCGGAACCACTTCTCCAGCGCGGAGAGGAAGGAGGAGCGGTCGGATTTAATCGGCTCATCGGTCTGCGGCTTCTCTTCGTGCGGCATCTGATAGGGAATGTTGCTGAAAATCGAGCCGCTTCGGCGTGTCCGGCAGACCTTGCAGCGGCGCGGCAGCTGAAAATCCTTCTTGTCGTAGGATTCCTTTTCGCCGTAGGTGATGGAGAACGGCTTTCCGCAGTCCGCACAGAGCAGCGTTGTGTAGACGGCGTTCTTCTTGTGGTAGCAGTCCGGGCACACGGTCCGTCTCGGCGCTTTTTTGATGTACTTGTGGTAGTTTTTGTACACCATCTCCTGCCCGCACTCGGCACAGTGATAGGTCTCGCCCTTGTTCAGACAGTCACCGCAGATGCCCTCCATTGCCTTGTCAGCCGGCACTTCATTGCCGCAGATGCGGCACTTGATGTACGCAACGTGCGGGTTCTTTTTCAGCCGGGTCGGGAACAGCTCCATCGACATGCTGTCGTGCTCGCACAGCTTGCCGCTCTGCAGCAGGTCGAGGTAATACTCGAACTTGCGCAGCCACACATCCGTGCTGAAACGGGTCTGCTCGGTGCTGTGCAGACCGCCCTTGCGGAAGGTCTCATAGAAGTCGTTCTTGAGGTAGCGCGGCAGGTGGCTCCAGCAGAAACGCCACATCCCTTCGGGAGCCTTGCCGGAGCAGCGTTCGCCGGAGGCGTAGGCGAAATCGCCGTTTAAGATGTTCTCAACCTGGTTTTCGCCGCCCTGCAGGGAGTACGGCGGCTTGCCGGGCAGCATGATCATGAACAGCAGCGTTGCAACGGCGAAACGCTCGTTGCCGATGGTGCGCAGGAAGGTCGAGAAGTCCTTGCGCTGGATCTCCGGTGCGGTGAAGTTGATGGTGCCGACCGGACACGGAAAGCCTTCGATCTGGTAGCTGTCGGTATCGACAAAGTACACCTCGGTCGGGGAGACAACCAGAATATTGTTCGGGTTGATGTCGCCGAGGATAACGTTGCGGTCGTGCAGGTACTTCAGTTTTTTCAGGATGGTGATGCACAGCGTCACCGTGTCCTGCTTGGTCCAACTCGGAAAATATTTTTTGAGCAGCTGCGGCTGAAACACGCACTTTTGCAGTTCGCGTCCGTGCGCCTGCTGCATCAGATAGCCGACAAAGTTGTATTCCTTGTCGTACAGCAGCGCCAGCGGAAAGCAAATGCCGTCGCAGCTGAGGTTCTTGCGCGCCAGCAGGCACAGCTTTTCGTGTCGGGTGCGATTCAACTTTTCCGTTTTGTAGATCTTGGCGACCATGCCGGGAATGCTGGTCTGGTAGATCGTGCCTTCACCGCCAGAGGTGATCTTGCGGCACAGCTGAATGTTCTTGCGGCTGCTGTCATGCAGGGCGATGACAGTCGCGCCTTCGGCCGGAACGGACGAAACCGTCCGGTTGCAGGCGCAGGATTTCACCTTGTCGGCCAGCCGGAAGCAGTCGTCCGGCGGCACAGCAGCCGTTCGGCGAACGGCGACAGTATTCGGCCTGCTTACCGGCGTTTCACGGCGTTTGGGTCTGCCGAAGATGCCGAGACAGCCGTTCTCGGTGATGCGCTCAACGCGGATGCTGCGCACGCCGTTTACCGCCTTGCTGCTGCGGATGTTCATAATGTCGGCTGCAAGATTGTGATCCTGCGTGATGAGCAGCAGATCATAGCGCAGACGGAAACGGGTAAAGACGGTCTGGAACACGTTGTCCGCGAACAGGCGGTCGTTGTCATCGCCGTAGATGGTGATGAGGTTGGCTTTCTGCAGGCGGTCAATGGTGCTGAGCGCTTTGCGGGCCAGCTGACTGCGGCGCGGGTCGTCGTGTTCGGGCGCTTTCGCGTGCTTTTCCACCTCGCGGCAGACCTGCAGCGGCACGATGATCTGCTTGTTCTCGCGCAGCAGAAGGGGAATGATGTTGCCCCAGAACGGATCGGCGTTTTCGCTCATCAAACTGCAGGTGTCGATGAAGATGAGATACTTCTTAACGGTCTCTTCGAGGTGCTCGGCAAATTTCTTTTCTACGGTATACAACATGATAATTCTCCTTTCAAATCAGTGTCCGCTCAGTTGCGGAACGGCATCGTGTAAGCGCCCAGCTGCTGCAGGTGAGCAATGCGGCTGTTCTTATCCGGATGGCTGCTGGCAAGTCTTGCGAACAGGCCGGTCTCGCGTTCGCCGCCGATGCGGTCAAGCAGTGCGCAGAGTGCGTCACCGAAGCCAAGATGGAACGCGAACTCGTCCGCTTCGTACTCGGCGGAACGGCTCGAGTGCATCACGAGGGTGGTGCCGACGCCGCTCCACACCCAGCTGCAGAAGCCGACGAACAGGATCATCATCGCGTGGCAGATCGAGTTCATCACGAGTGCGAATACGCCGTCTCGTCCGCCGACCAGCAGCGCCGCCAGATCGGCACCCCAGTGGATGAAGTTGATGAACAAGCGGAGCAGCAGGAGAACGGTGGTGATGATCATGTTGCCGATGGTGACGAACAGGATGAGGTCGGTGTCCTTGTGGGCGATGTGGCCGAACTCGTGAGCGAGTGCAGCCTTGATCTGCTCCGGCGGCATGCGCAGCAGTCCTTCGGTAATGCAGATGGTTTTGCGGCCGGTGGCAAAGGCGTTGGCGGACTTGTCGTCGTTTATGAACAGCTGCACATCTGCGGGAACGGACGGGTCAAGCTCGCGTGCACGTTCGTGCACCTCGCGGAACAGCGGCATGATGTAGTTGAGGTAATCGGTTCGGCAGATTTTTTTGCAGCCGGTCTGCAGACGCAGCAGCCACTCGCCGAACGGCGAAAGCGCAACCGCAAGGGACAGTGCATAGAGAGCGGCGCCGATGAGCAGTCCGACCGGAATCGGGACATCGCTGGAGTAGAATACGAGCGCGGAGCAGCTGCTGATGATAAGGACGTTCAGGATGAGGTAAATGATCAGAGAAATGTTGGATTTCCGCAGGATTCGTTTGAAAAGATCAATGAAATACATAATGATTGCTCCTTAAAAGTTGTTTTGTTCTCAGCTGATGTACATAGTATAGCATCGAGATGCAGGCCGGAGATTTCAAAAACAATAGAAAACACAGCCATGGACCGCTGACAGCTGGGTCTATGGCTGTGTTCCATTTTTTCGGAAAATATGGTATACTAAGGACAATACCGTACAATACAGTACATCACGGGGGAACGACATGGACGAAAACAGAGAAGAACGCTTTTACGACCTGTTAGAGGCCGATGAAAACGATGCGGAAGCGCAATATCAGATCGGTCTGTGCTACTTAAACGGCGACGGCACCGATAAGGATACCCAGAAGGCGGAAACGTATTTCCGCCGTGCTTCCGAACTGGGACATGCAGAAGCAGCGGAGATGCTGAGGAAGGGCAGCGAAGACGAGGGACAACCGCGTCTTTCCGGCATGAATATTGCCGACCTGTGTCTCATGGCCGAGGAAGGAAATAAGGACGCACAGTATGAAGCGGCAAAGTATTTCCTGGAGCATGACAATAAGACCGAAGCACAGCGATACATGAATATGGCGGCACAGCAAGGTCATGCGCTGGCTTGTTACGAGCTGGCGAAAACCATGCTACCAATACCGCTGCATGACGGCTGTGGACAGGATGGCGAGCAGCTTACTTATCAGAAGGCAGTTTCCATGCTGAAAAACGCAGTGGACTGCAGTTGTGCGCCGGCAGCGGAACTGCTTGCGGAATGCTATGCCTACGGTATTGGCATGGATCCGGATCTTAAGCAGGCCACAAAATATTTTGAGACTGCGGTTCAGTTTGCTGCACCGGAGGAAAAGGCTGAAAAAATGTTTCAGATGGCTGTGCGCTGTCTAAAGGGTGACCACGTTGCAAAAAGCGTGGGCAAAGCTTTCAGCTGGCTGAGAAAGGCTGAACTTGCCGGTATGACGGACGCACGCGCAAAGTTCGATGAAGAATATGCGCAGTATCAGAAGGAAGAAGATCGGCGTGCAGCACAGGAAGCAACACACGCGGAATATCAGAAGCAGCAGGAAGCGATCGCGGCAGAGCAGGAAGCGCAGGAGAAGAAGCGGCTAGAGGAAGTGGTTCGGAAAGGGAACGAATTTAATTATACTTCGTCTCCGCTTTTCAGCTATGGCTCTAACCGATATGCCCAGCAGACCAATCCCTATAAGGATACCCAATCCAAGCCCAAGCGCGAGAAGGGAAACATTTTTAAGGAAATTCTCAGCGTGATCACGGCGATCTTTGGCGGAATTTTCGGTTTTGTCGGCAAAATTGCCTATCTGTTTGAGGGCGGAACGTATGGCGGCTGCGGCTGCGCTTTTGTTCTGCTGATCATTGTCCTTATGATCGTTGCTCTGTTCCAGAGTATGGGCGCGTATATCACTGCATTCATTCAACACGCATTCGGATAAAACAACATCCCGACCATTGGTCGGGATGTTTTCTTTTACAGTTTGTTTAGAAGATCGTCTCTTTCGGCTTCCAGCTTTTTGATTTCATGCTGAACCTCAAAAATCTGCTCGGACAGCGAGCGGTGTTCCTCATGCAGGTTGTCGATAATATCCGCGCTTTGATGGATGGTATGCTTGCGGTACAGAATATGAAGCAGGTTGATCACCATCGCCAGCACGACAACGCCAGCCCAGATCAGGGTGATCTTCAGGCCGTTTTCCGCATATTGCTCGCCGACGGCAGCCACATACTGCGTTTGCACGATCAGCTGTTTCCAGTAGAGCAGCGTCAGGAGCAGATACACGGCTTCGATCACATAGCGGCCGAAGCTTGTATCCTGCCGATGGATAATGACAAGTCCGAAGCAGATGATTCCCAGAATCAGCAGGATAATAGCTGGTGCATCGACATTGTCGAGGGCGATGGTCGGCACATGAAAACAGATGGCACACAGGAATGTCCATAGTGCGCCCAAACACAGAATGATAAGCTGCAGGATGCCGGGTGCAACACCCAAGTCGTTGGGGTTGAGCGTTACTGTTTTGCGGTAATCGCGTTCGGTCTGATGTGACTTGCTTTCACTCTGGCGAAGGTCGGACAATTTCTTCTCCCACTCCTCCAACTTATATGTGACGGAATCAAATTTGGCTTGGATGTCTGCGTGTTCCGCTATCTGCCGCTGGATTTCTTCCTGCCTCTGCCGTTCCTTCTCCTCCGCGTCGCGCTGCTGCGCCGCGCGATAGTTCTCTACATCGCTGCTGAACTGCTCCATCGCATCAGCCGCACCGGCGTTTTGCGCGCGCTTGACGTAGCTGAGCGCCTTACCGTAGCTTTCCGGCACGCCGTTGCCGACCGCGTAACGCTCGGCCAGCTCGATCAGCGCCATCGGTTTTCCCTGCTGTGCGTACAGCTCGGCGGCCTTGACAAAATACGCCTCGGCCTGTTCCGGGTCGTTCTGCAGCGTACCGCGTGCGTTCAGATAGCAGTCGGCCAGCCGTTCTGCCGCATGCGGAATACCGCAGTCAAGCGCATTTTTGAAATACCGGATCGCCTGTTTTTCCTTCTCGAATCGGTCGTTCTGGTTGTCGCAGTTCATGGCCTGCTGCAGCAGGCTTTCGCCGAGTTCATCGCACGCCTGCCCGTTGCCCTGGTCAGCCGCGGCTTTCAGATAGCGGTCTGCTTCGGACTGCGCCATGCCGTGCGCTATGAAGTACCGCGCTGCTGCGTACTGCGCGTCCTTGTCGCCTTCCTCGGCCTTCATGCACAGTTCGAGGATGTCGGTCTCCGCAGGTTCCTCCGGCGTGTCATGATTGCCGCTTTCGAGCAGCGCTTTCGCCTGCTCGTGTCCCTGATTTGCGGCTCGTGTCAGCCACTTTTCGGCTTCGGCGGTGTCCTTCTCCGTGCCGTCGCCGTTCAGATAACACAGACCGATTTCATATTGAATGCTTGCGTCATCGGTGTTTTCTTCCATCAGATCATAAAAACGATCTTCTCTGTTCATTGGATGTTCCCCCTGTTTCTGTATTTTCAGACAGTGCTTTTCGGAGTACCGCCGCAAGCTCCTCCTGCAGCACCTTTGGTCCTTGCAGCTGCACCATTGGGCCGAGATACAGCAGCCGCCGAACGATCTCATGCGCGTCAAACCGGTACCACCGGAAGGACAGCTGCACCATATCGTGCGAGGTCTGCCGCGTTTCCTCGAACTGCTGGTTCTCGAACACGAGAAAACAGCGTTCGACGGCTCCCTTTTCCGGTTTGACGGCCAGCCGCACCGGTTCGGGCATGAGCAGGCGTTCCATCGCCTGTTCGATCTTCTCTTCCGGCACATCGCTCGTCTGCATCGGTTCCGGTTCGAGGATGTTCTCTAACTTGGCTTTGATCGTGCGGTCCTGCTCCTCAGAATAGAGGATCAGCCACCAACGGCGGTCAAACGCGCTGTATTCCAGCTTCCATGGCAGAGCGGAGGCGGTCTGCGGCGTTTTGTCATCCCGGGTGCGAAATCGGTAGCGGATGTTCTGCCGACCCCGTATCGCGCGGAGCAGCGTCCGAATTTTCTCCTGCTCCTGCAGGCCGCATGGCGCTGCATGCGGCGCATAACGCTGTATCGCGTCAAACGAATCGCTGCCGCCGCAGAACTCCGACAGACGGTCGTACAGGTTTTCCTCGAGCAGCAGCCGCGCCTCCGGCATGGCCAGCATGTACGAGAGCCACTGCTTTTCAGTCTGCTGCATCGGCAGGCGCAGTTTTCGGTAGTTAAGGTTCAGATAATAGCGATTGTCAGCGCGCTGGACAATTTCGTAATCGAGCAGCGGTTTTATGACCGAATCTGCTTCGGTAAGCCCTTTTTTTCTCGCCAGTTCAAAGGCTTCGCGGACGGAAACTGTCTGACCGCCTTGCAGCCGCGCGAGCAGCTCCAGCGCGAGAAGAAAGGCGCGGTTATAGTATTTATGGAACAAATTCACAGCATATTTCTCTCCAGATTTTCGAGCATTTGTGTCAGATGGGACGAGATCCGGCTGTCCAGATCGTGTTCTCCGGGCAGAATGCGCAGCCACGGCGCAAAGGAGCGCAAAAACGGCACCAGTTCACCCGGATCGTTGACATAAGCGCAGTAGTATTCCTGCCCGTCCTGTTCGATGATCTGTCCCTGCCGTATCTCGCGTTCGAACTGGGTGCGCATACCGGGTGCACTGTCGAAATGCAGTTCGGCACGGACCTCGGTTGTATCGCCGTAGGTGATGCGGCCCGAGCAGCCGGTGTGCGTGAACGTGTCGGCAACCGTCTGTACCGCGTGTTCCCAGACCTCCTCGGAGACCGGTTTGCCCTTTTTCACCGCATGGATGCTGCTGAGCCGCACCATCGTCGGCATTTCGCCGCGCATACCGAGCAGATACCAGCGGCCCAGTCGGGTGTCGATGCGGACGGCCACCGGCAGCAGCGTTACGGTTTCTGCCGCCGGCTTGACACGTCCCTGCACGGCCTTTTCGGTTTTCAGCCTGTCCCATTTGACTTCCGCTTCGGCGTGCTGCGCGATGATATCCAGCAGCTGATAGACCAGATCCTCGTCCAGGATATTGGCGTTTGTGTTATGGCGCAGCAGGAAAGGAGACGGATGCTCATGCGTATCGCCGCGGCGATAGCGCTCGTTTGCCACCTGTTCGCAGATAAAATATCCGGTTGCGCGAGGATAGCCGACACCCGAAGCAAAGGTGACGAAATGCTCGAACTGCATCAGCTCATCCTCGGACAGGATGCCGAGAATGTCCGGCGAGATGGCAAACCGGCTGCCGTCTTTGCACAGATAACCGGCGCTCGCCAGGTCTTTCAGGTGGCGCAGCACCCAGTTATACAGCGAACTGCCGTCGGCATCGCTTTTGCCCTCTTTTTCGAGTCGGCTGCACAGCTCGGGTGCGGCAGCCGGCTTCTGCGCCAGACCGTTCAGCATGGAGAGCGTCAGCGGCAGCTCCTTTTGCTCGTCCATCGTGTACAGCGAGTAGCTGCCGGACAGACCGTATTTTCCGCTCTCGGTATACAGCCGTTCCATCCGCGGGTACTTACGGCCGCCGCGGACAAGTGCGTTCTGTTCATCCTTCGGGAAGATATCGTAGATCAGCCGCAATTCCTGATCGTAGGATTTGACCTTGATGATATTCGCTGCTTCAAAATCCTCGCGCGAGAAGAAGCCGTATAAGTAGATATGACTGAGCAGGCTGCGAATGCTCTCGTACTGCCGCCGTCCTGTGATGTTTTTACCCATAACCCATCCTTTTTTCGTTTCTCTCAGAGTTTGAGCAGATTGGGATCCGTGTGGCCCTCCTGCTTTTCCTGCACCCGAATGACGATCAGGCTCATATCATCCGAGGTGCGGGACCAGAACACTTCGTTCATGTTCTTTTCCAGCAGAAAGCTGACCTCGTCCTCTTCCTTCTCTTTCAGCCAGCGTGCAATGGTCCGGCAGGCCGGAGCAGGCTCGCCGGTCGAAGTCTGATACAGGCTTTTCGCCGTGCCGTCGCTCATCATGAGCAGGGTGCTGCCGGCTTGGAGCGTGCCCTTCTGAATTCGCAGATGCTCGACCGCATCGTCGCCGGTGATGAACCAGGTTTCGTTTTCGTATTCGCCGTTTTCCGGCGGACTGAATGTGCGCATTTCGCCATTCGGCTCTACAAGAATCTGCACACCGTCTCCGATGTGACCGGAGATATAGCGGCCGTCCTCAGCGATGGCAACAAACAGCAGCGTGCACGCCTGGTCGTAAAGCGAATAGGGTTTGTTCAGCATGGCATTGGTGGCTTCGACCCATGCACCGGTTGCGACCATGTGCGGTTCGTATTCCCAAAAATCTTCAAAGCGTACGTTCAGCTTGCTTGCAACCGCAACGGTTGCCAGCTCTGCACCGATGTGGCTGTACGGACGGCTTCCGGCGCCGTCTGCGAGTGCAGCCGTGGTGTAATCATCACCGGCGAATACCGCTGTTTTGTCCTGACAGGGGATGTTATGCAGACTATGGTCCGAGCCGGTCACCCTTGCTAAACTGATCTTGAATTCCATACGGTTCACCTCTTGTAAACGGTCTTTACTTCACCCCATTCAGCGGTAGGATCGTACTTGACTTCCTCGCCGCTGAGCGATCGGCTGGTCTTTTGGATACTGCGGCTCAGCCAGCCGAAAAAGTCCATAAAGCGCAGGTCGTTCAGATACTGCACCTGACCGTCCGGCGACAGTTTGCCGAGTGACGTATACTCCGCTTTATCCGCATCGCCGACCGACACGCACAGCACGCTGAGGTGCTTTTCGTCACTTTCGGTCTTGAGCAGCCTGGCGGCCTTGTCCAGATCACGCATGGACTGGCTTTCGTCGCCGTCTCCGATCAGGACGAGCCATGGACGGTAATGGCTGACACCGACCTCGTTGTACCGCTCGAGACGCCGCTGCAGAATGGTATGTGCGGTGAACACGGCGTCGGCAAGCGGCGTTTCACCGTCGGCGTGCAGTTCCGGAATTTTGAGCCGGTCAGGCGACTCAAAATCGCATTCTACACGGGCCGAGGTTCCGCCGTAGCTGACAATGCACAGCTCAACCGAATCCGCCGCGATCGGATCGTTCTCCAGTTCCCGGCGAAAGCGTTCGAGACCCTCCATCATCTTGTACAGACGGCCGTTCTGCAGCATGGAATACGAGCAGTCCACGCATACGATGATCGGCGTGCGCGATTCCGGATTGTTGGCCAGTTCCGTAAGGCTGATCTTGCTTTCCTCCGGTGTCTCTACCGGATATTTGGGTTTTTTACTGGAAGCCATAGTGGTTTCTCCTTTCGTGCACGGCGGTTATCGGGTTCCCAAATGCTTGGCAAGGCAGCTGGAGCACCAGACGGATTTTCCTTTCATCCGCATCTCGCGGATCTGAGCCACGCTGCGGTTGTAGATGAAAGCGCCGCAGTCGTCACAGTGTTTGGCGCTCAGGCAGTCCGGGCACAGAATGTCTTTGTTCTTGCGTTGAAGGCTCAGGACTTTACCGGAGGTTGTGGCAAATTCCTTGCCGCATTCCGAGCAGGTAACGCGGTAGGTCTGGCGGTTCAGATTCTGCTGGATATCCCAGCAGAACAAGCAGAGCATGGGATCGTGGTTAGCCAGACGGCGTTCATAGACGTCCTTGCCCAGATTAAACGGTTTTCCGCATTCCTCGCAGACCAGATCGACCATTTCGGTGCCGCCCTCGGACACATCGGAAATATCCTTATACGAGTTCGGGACCAGCTCGTCCGTGCTGTGCCCGAGTTCGATCTGGCGGACATACTCGGTCATGGTCTCGGCCCACTCGGCGGCAGTCGAACGTTTTTTGTTGGTGAACGTGTTGTAGAACGGCGTTTTGACACGGCGTGTGGTGTGGCTCCAGATGTAGCGCGAAAAGCCGACAGGCGGGTTGAGTTTGCTGTTGGTCGGCTGATCCTCATCGTCCGAACGGTAGGGATACGGGAATGTACCGGCGATAATCGCATCGACTACATCCTGATTGTTGTTGTTGCGGCTTTCGTAGGGCGCTCTGCCAAGTGTGAGGATCTCGAACAGCAGTACCGCAAGGGAATACTGCTCATCCTGAATGGTGCGGGTAAAGCCGAAGTCCACTCTGCCGAGGCGTTTCATCTCTCGATGGCGTTCCGGCGGTGTGTAGCGCACCGTGCCGACCGGACAGCCGAAAGCGCCGATCTGGTAGCTGTCGCAGTCCACAAAGCTGACACTGCAGTCCTGCGCGACCATAAAGTTGCGCGGATTGATATCGCCCATCAAAATATCATGGCTGTGCATCTGCGCAAAGATAGACGCGATGTTGGCGGCGATCTGTGCCAGACTTTTGCGCGTCCAGCCGCGCTCGATGATGCGGCGCTGCCCACGACCGGGATGGAACACGGTCAGCGCCAGTTCGACACCGGCGGCACTCGGCATGAGAAAACCGACCGGAATCTCATCCTTCGTGTACAGCATCGCGCACGGCCAGCAAAGGCCGTGAATATGCGGATCGTGCTGCACCATGTAGTCCAGCTTGTTCTTGCGCTCGGTGTTCATCCGCTTTCCGGTGTAGATCTTGGCCACCAGATGTTCCGGCGAATTGGTCTTGAAAATCCGGCCTTCACCGCCTTCACCGATCTTGGACAGTAAGCGAATTTCAGAATAGTGTCCGTCCGGCCATGCAGCATTGAGCACGGTGCCGGTCGTGCTCAGCGGTGCCTTCGGTTCTGCGGGAGCCGGTGCAGGTGCGGGAGTCGGTGTGGATTTGGGGTCTCTCATCTCGGAGAGCATCGGACAGGTTGCACCGAATAACAGCAGCTCGGCTTCGTCCATCGGCTGGAAAAGCTTCACAAGAGCGAAAAGAACGCCATCAAGGCTCTGCGAGCGCTCAACGAACTCCGCTGTGAGCACGAAATTCTGCAGAACGGCCTGCAGCTGCTGCTCCAGTTTGAACATACGGCGCTCGGGACGGAGAGCCGCGCTGACCTCCTCCGGCAGACGCAGTTCATCCGGTTTGTTCTCGGCGAACTCCGAGGTATCGCCGGTCTCGTCGAGCTTTTCAAGTTTTTCCGTGGTCTCACGGCGCTTTTTCGACCGTTTTTCGGTCTGCTCGGCAAGCTGCCTGCGTTCTTCCTCGCTGCCGCGCGGACGGAGCACCGCATAGGACAGCAGCTCTTCCAGCTTTGTGCGGTCCGGATATTCGTAAATTCTGCCGTCCTTTTCATTGATGTTGTAGCTTCGGATCACGTCCTGGACGGCGGCGATCTGCTCCGGCGTCAGCTCGTCCGTACGGAATACCACGCAGGCAGCGTCATCCAGGTCGATCGGCGGCGCACTGAATTTCCGGCGGTACTCTTCTTCAATGCGTTCCCAGTACGCGCGGATTTCGTCCGCAAACGGAAAATCTTCTCTTTTGCACAGCGGTACGGTAATGCGCTCCAGCAGCTGAATATCCTGCTTTAAGCTGTTTGCTGTGATGTTTTGAATGCCCTCGATCGTGTCGTGCGAGTACTTGTTTCGCAGGTGAATCGCTGTTTTCAAGTTTGAGGTATAATTCCGTCTGTCACCCATCAAATTGAAATACTGAAAGAAATTATCGCTGTCTTTCGGGTGCACGTTCGGTTTGTCTGTATTGAATACGCGCTCGTGACCGTGAGCCAGATATTTTAATGTACACTGGTAATCAATCGCAGAATACGGATCAGACGGTACTTCATCCGGATCACCGTCATACTTGCTTTTTCTCAATAGATTATGGCTATAGCTGCCATCTCTTTTACTCTGCAGAAAAAGCCACTTCCAGAAATCTGCATCGCTTACACCGCTCTCTTTATTCGCCGCACGGCAGCCTTCGGCCAGAAACCGGCGCACGCCACCGGCTTCGATCAGGTTTTTACCGAACAGGTTGGCCATGCGTTTCTGCTCATAATCCAGTTCGATGCCCTGCTGTTGTTTTTTCGCCATCGTTTTCCCTGCCAATCCCTTTTTTGTGTTGTCTCCAGTTTATCATATATACAGCAGGATACTTTTCAATTTCGATAGAAATCGCGCCTGCCTGGAATGTTACAAAAATCCAATTTTAATTATAGCACATTTGCCTTGATGCGCAAGGGAACCGCAGGCGGGAAAATCGGCTTTTGTACCCGTGTTTTCTATCGTTTTTGAAAGAACAGAACGGCACTTTTGCGGTATACTGCAAATGCCGTCAAGGGATGGCGGCATTTCTTTACTCCTTTCAGAGAGACAGAAGATTATCCACACCAGAGTGCCATAGAAGGGAGAGTTTTTCATGGCAAAACGTTTCTTCAAAGTACGGAGCTGTATCGCGGCGGCTTTGTGCATCGCGTCACTGTCCGCCGTCAGTGCGCAAGCGTTCTCGGATGTTTCACCGAACGCTTATTACAAAACGGCGGTGGATTGGGCGGCCTCCGAAGGCATTACATCAGGCTCGGACAAGGACCGCTTTTCACCGGACAAGCTGTGCACGCGAGCACAGACGGTCACGTTCCTGTGGCGGGCAAACGGCTCGCCTGCGGTCAGCGGGAACAATCCGTTCGCTGATGTAACGTCGGAGGATTATTTCTATCAGGCGGTGCTGTGGGCCGTACAGAACGGCGTCACATCCGGCACCTCGGCAACTGAATTTTCGCCGTACAAGCAGGTAACACGCGCTCAGGTCGCCACGTTCCTGCATAGAGCCGCCGGCAGTCCGAATCCGCAAAGTATGGCCGGATTTGCGGATGTGAGCCGCAGCGCGTATTACGCGGACGCTGTTTCCTGGGCTGCGGCCGGCGGCATCACAACCGGTACGTCTGCGTCCGCTTTCTCGCCGGATAAGGGGTGTACCCGTGCCGAGATAACGACCTTCCTGTATCGCAGTAAAAACGGTTCCTCGCAGACGACAAAACCGGAACCCGTACCGGAACCGACACCTCAAGTGACGGAAAAGCCGGTCAGCGACCTGACGAAGCTCGACGAGAAGAAGGAAGAGACCAAGCCGGAGATCGTCGAATCAGACAAGACGGAGGAGACAAGGGAGCCGCATGAGACACCGTGCGTCACCGATGCGGAAGGCGCGTACAACGCCATCTATCAAGCGATCGTCAGCTACACAACGGAAGTGGACCTGCGGCAGTACCATGTCGATTGGAATACCTTCTACAAGGTGTGCAACCAGGCTATCGACGACGCCTATGTGTTCGACCCGGATGGTCCGTATCGGCATTTCTCCTTCGACACCACGCGCAAGACCAATAACGAGGTTGCTCGCTTGACGATCGGGTACGAGTATCTGAACGGTGCAGACGTTAATATCAAGCGAGAACAGTACAAGAATCTGCGCAGCGCGGTCAAGATCATCGTAGGCGAAGCTGTCACCGACGATATGAGCGACTACGACAAGGCGAAGGCGCTGCATGACTATCTGGTGCTGAACAACGAGTACGATATGCGCCTGTACTCCGGCAATATGCCGCATATTTCGTACACCGCTTACGGTGCTATCCTCGAGCATACCTCGGTCTGTGCCGGATACGCCTATGCGTATAAAATGCTGCTCGAAGAAGCGGGTATTCCGGCCGAGTACGTCCGCAACAGCAACCATGCGTGGAATATCGTGCAGATCGATGGTGAATGGTACCATGTGGATACCACCTGGGACGACCCGACGCCTGACCGCAAGGGTTATGTCCGGTACGACTACTTCCTGCGCAGCGACAGCTTCATGTCCCGCGATCATTCCGGGTGGACGGCGTCCCGCAAGTGCACCAGCACGAAGTACGACAACACGACCGTTCTGAATGACGAGGAGCAGAAGCAGCAGGAGGAACAGGAGCAGTACAACGCGCTGGTCGATGAAATCCTTGCGCAGATGCAGCAGCAGCTGGCGGCGATGCCGTATCAGGATGCCGAGTCGCTGCGAAACGCCGAAAACCTGACGAACGATGACGTTTCCTGCAAGATCTATATTCCTGCTGACAAGTATGAGTACGGACCGATGCGGAAGGCGTGGGAAAAGCTGACCAGCTTGAACACACGCGAGGATTTCGTCATCTGCGGTACGGCTAAAACGCAGAAGACCGGGGACAACCGGTGGTATTTCTCGGTGGTCCGCAAGGACATTCAGGCGGAGATTCAGCGCCGTCAGGACGAGAACTCGCAGGCGGTCTCCGAACAGGGTGAGCAGCTCATTGTCGAGCTGCAGCAGGCGATCAAACTCGGTGAAGCGGCGGACTACGTTTACAGCTGCCCGAACTATTCGGAAGCGGCCATCAAGTACGCCTGCGACCGCATGAACGCGGACGATTACAGCTTTGAGGACTATACCCACATAGACTACATGCTGTTCGAGATGCCGACCAGCGTGGAGATCCTCAATCACCGCTGGGAGCAGAACCGCATCAAAGAGTGGACCGAGGTGTTTGAGCAGGGTATCCGCAGCCGCGAGACCCGCATCACGGTTGACGTGCCGAGCACATATGACCCGGGCTTTACGCCGGTTTCCTCCGAGAAGGACTTCATTTCCTGGGGTGCGAACAACGCTTTCTACGAAGGAAATGTCGTGGACGGCATGGTAGCCGGTAAGGATTTCCGCAAGGTAAAGAGCGGGTTCAGCACCGACACCAGCGGCGAGATCAAGAGCTTTTTTGTCGAGGTGGAGTATCTGGACGCGCAGTCGTAAAACAAACAGGCGATAACCCAATAGGGTTGGTTAAACGAAGAACCGAGGGCTGTTCCGGCACATGTAATAGGAATGGCCCTCGGGTCCTTTGGTTGCGTTGGTGCGAACCGCGTGATATAATATTATTTAATAGATGGTTTCAAGCAGGTTCGCACTGCAATCCGCGGCTGATTTTACCGGTAATAGCGCTGCAATATCAAATTTTTGCAGTGATTATTATAACAAGTTACAGAAAAAACAGCTGAATAACTGAATTGCTTTATTGTTTTTTGTGCTGTTTTGCTGAAACATTTCATACCCCTATGGGGACAGCAACCGTACCGTTGTAAGTACCCGTCTGCTCGGCCCGGAAACATTTCATCCCCCTATGGGGACAGCAACGCGAGGAACCGCTGCTGCGAACCGCAGAACCAGAACGAAACATTTCATACCCCTACGGGGACAGCAATCACTTACTCAGCCAGCCAATCACCGTGCTTTCCGAAACATTTCATACCCTTATGGGGACAGCAACGTTTTACGGCCGCTACTATTGACCGACACGCGGGCGAAACATTTCATACCCCTATGGGGACAGCAACCCGGGCAACGATGATAATACCATCCTCGTGTTCGAAACATTTCATACCCCCATCGGGGACAGCAACCGCATAGCGCTTTTTGATCGCCGCCATCTGCTCGGAAACATTTCATACCCCTATGGGGACAGCAACGCCGCCATAGCTGTAGGGGATGCTGCTACCGCGAAACATTTCATACCCCTATGGGGACAGCAACATCCTCATCCGCTCCCAAAATCTCAACCACAATGAAATATTTCATACCCCATCGGGGACAAAAAGAAAACCGATATGTCCAATTCGACATATCGGTTTTTACTTTATCCGCTATTGTTATTCACATGTTACGCCGCCCATACCGAGCGCCGTTTTAATGCCGACACCCGCATACGATGCAAAGTGCAGCAGCAGGTTCGCCATCGTAAGATGAAACCCATCCAGACGGCATTTAAGCGTCAGCTCTCCGGTGAAGCCGGGAATGGACTGTCCTTTGAGCAGATAATCACGGCTCGACAGCCGGTACTCGGCAATGCGAAGTCCGTTTGCGATCGCCTGAATGCCTTCGCCGTCCTCGTCCTCTATCGGACAGACCTCCGCAAAACAGCCGTTCCACTTGTTCAGCAGATTTCGCATAATGAGCGGCACGGACGGCAGATTGACATAGCTGCCATCGCTTTTGAACGCGGTCGGCGTGAGAAACCGCAGCTTCATTGTGCGGTGCTCGGGCAGCTGCAGCAGCGTGTCCGCCGAATCAATATGCTCAATCTGCATCGTGTTGACCTGCAGTGATTGGTTTTCTCGACGCAGCCAGTAGCGGTCCTGCTGCTCAATGATCGGGGCCAGCACGGCTTCGCTGTCCGCACCGAGGAGATTTACATGCCAGATCACCTGCTTGTCCTGCACAGTGATACAGCTGCTGAGCGGCGTGATGCCGTCGCTGTGCATGCGCTCGCCAAAGCTGTGCGGTGCCAGCGACAGCAGCGAGGAATATAAATGGTATCCCCATTCCGGAAAAATACGCGTTTCGTGCTCCGGCAATAGGGTGATTTGGTAGTGGGTGATCATGTGATTTCCTTTTTTATCATGTCTTCGTAGTTTTTACGCTGATTGCTTCGTGCAGAGTTACCGTACTTTGTATTCTCACAGCGTTCTAGATAGGTCAGGGAAACGCAGGCCGGAAGCGGAACCTCCACCTCATTCGTATCATCTGCGCGGTTTGTAAACTTACTGCGCGGCTCGAGTGTCACCGCTCTGATCTCTGCAGTGGAATGACACTTCTGGGTCGTATAGTAATCCAGATAGCTTTGGTAGATGGCCTGCATTACTTCAGATTCATGTTTGAAATGAATAGAGGTCTTTTGCGCAGCGTATGTGACATCCTCTGTAAAGAACATACGATACCAGCGTTCTCTGGATGGATTAGCAGCACGCGCACCAATGTGTTTCCGCAAATCCAATATCAGTGCCGTCAGATCAGCATATCTATTCGTAAGACGCATTCTGCTGCTTTCTGCGTCTTCACGGGCATCGCCCATGTCCTTCCATGTTAAATCTTTTTCATTATCTATGGATACCAGCTTATTATGCTCTCCGATTTTTTTGTAAATATCTTGTTTACGCCGTGCCCATACAAAGTTGAAATAGTTCATATAGTCAGCCCGGGAAGGATCGTAGCGTTCCAATGTTTCGTTAAACACATTAACGATCAGCATGATGCCGTCATCCGCCCAATCTCGACTGTTCAATGTTTGTATCTTATTCCAGTCACGATTTAATTTGGAGATTTTGGTCCAAATTTCGCTTTTCAGACTGTCTTTCTGGGCAGTATGGCCTTTATCCGGAAGCAGCTTGTAAGCGCGGGCCGCTGCATTTAATGCATCTATAGTTTCCTTTTTGGTCTGTTCGTCCATTCTACTCACCTCAATCCTGCGAGATGATCTTCTCGATAACAGCACGCGGATTCTGGACTTTGTCTTCCGCCAGCAGACGAGTGATCTCGTCCATCTGGATGAGTGCGGTCATATCATTGACGCTGGGTGCAGCACCACCCCACCCCGGCTGACCGTATACCAAACAGCAGATAGAAGCATTATCTAACAGACGATATGCATACTGAATGGCCATGATCAAAAGCTGCGACAGCGGTTTCATACCATAGGTCATACAGGCATACAGCTTATCATTATCTTCTACCTTTTCAATCAGGCGCTGGAAAGTCTCGATATGACTGCGAACACCTGCATCAGCCGGAGCATTTACAATTTCTATGCCGCGCGGATAAGTGAAGCCGATTTCTTGACTCATATTCTCCACTTCCTCGCGGAATTTTTCGAGATTTGTTTCACAGTTCTGTACAGCGGACAGAATCGCTACAATGCGAATCTCCTCTCCAGGCTTAACGTAAGCGTGCATGGCAGTCATGATCGGGAAGTGGGTCGGCGTATCCATCTGCAAGTCGCTGTTGTCCACGGCCTGATAGATACACGCTTTCAGATCCTTGCTTCCCTGCAGAGGGATGATCGTAAAAAATGTTTTCATAAGTCTCTCCTCAAAGTTTCAGATTGTTCAGCGCATTTTCCATCACCGTACGCAGTGTTTTCAAATCCACAGCATCCGGCGCACGATAGCCATAGCGCTTTAGATATTCGACGGCCTGTTCCGTACTTTCCGTGCCGGTAGTCTGCGCATGATTGATCATATTGCGCAAAAGTTTGATATATAGATAATCTCGCGCAATGTTTTGGAGTTTATGGATTGTATATTTCGATTTCAACTCAAATGGAGCTGATGGGAAACAGGTCTCCAGATTTTCGATCGTGTATACCTGCATTGCATACTGATCACCGCTTTCCTTAGATGCACTGGTGTACCGGCTGGCGTTCAGCAGGTAACAGAAAAACTCATCGGCATCGGAGAACCGTGTTTTATCATCGTATTTCGGATTAAACAGGTGGTTCTCCTGCTTTTTCTGTACAATATTCTTAAAAATTTCTGTCGGAATACATTCGATATACAGGGTTACGGCCTGCTGGTACATATCCCGTTCCAGACACCAGCGGATCAGACTGCGGATTTTGAACTTCCGCTCACGAAAGATACTGTCAAATGCCGGAGTAAGCTGGCGAACGAGTGGATTATCACAGGATTTCACTTCATTCACTGCATGGATAAAACGCTCAAGACATCCGCTTACTTTGCTTGTCCTGCACAGTGTGATCGCCTCATTAAGCGCTTCGAGTGCGTTGAGCAGTTCGCCGATCCGTTCATCCTGCGGCTCTGCGCCGAAATACTTGCGCAGGGTGCGCACGTTGCCGAACGAACTCATCTCCTGCATGCCGCCTACCAGGTCGAACATGCGGAGCAGATCGGATACATCGGTGATCTGCTGGTTGTTAAAATCAGCGTATGTCGCACCGATCGTCTGATTGTGGTTATACGTCAGCACGCGGCTGAGAAGCAGCAGATACATCATCGTATTGCGCCACCCGCCGGTCGTTTCCAGCAGAATTTCATCACCCATGCTGTTTTTGCCCATGCCGCCCGGCTGAATCTCGTTCAGAACACGCTGCAGCGGACCTTCGGTAAACACTTCGTCATTCTGAAAATCAATAATCTTAAAAACATCGTCCGGTAATTGGATCTGCTTTTCTCGTGCGAACTCCAGAATATGCGTTTTGAAAAAGTCCAGCGTGCTTTTCTTTGCCTGCGGCGTTACGATACAGATGATCGACCGGACATCCGGATGTGCCAGCAGCATGGCCTTGACCGGCGCTTCGTTGGTCTGCGTGCCGGTGATCTTGTGGGCCTCGTCCATGCCAAGTACACCGGCCGCGCAGGAATAGTCCTGAGTCTTCCGCTTAGATTCATCCTCGCTCAGCAAGCTGAGGAATAAAATAATTTTTTTCGCCATGCTGACCTCACTTTTTCTTCTTTTTCGAGGATTTTCCGGTATTCGACGAATTCGTCTTTGCACCAAATTTCAGGAGCAGTGCAGCTGCTGCATCCTCTGCAGAATCATACTTCGGCGCATCCTTTTCGGCTTTCTCACGCAGTTCGGCAACCGCCGGCAGCGGATAATCCATTTTCTCGAACAGCAGCCGCTTCGGTTCCTTCTTCTGGTCGATCGTCAGATAATCCACCATTTCCGTATCCTCACGGATCGTCTTTTTCAGATAGAAGAAGTCCTTGATTTCTGGTCTATCATCCATTTCCGGTGCGGTTTTCGATTTATGATCGTTCATAAACTGCTTATACGCCTGGATGAATGGCTTACACTCTGCGGTTCTTCCTGCGCTCTCGAAGCCGGAAACCGAATAAAGTTTTGCAAAGTCAAACAGCCGCAGACTGTCCAGTTTGACGCTCATGCGGCCGAAGCCGTATGGCTTGCCCATGCCGATCGACTGATAGCAGCCATCATTCAGCACCAGCGACCATAGCAGCAGACCGAGTTCGTCTTTCTCAAGATTTTTGAAGCGAATCGTACCGCTGAACGTAGTTCCCTTCTTCATAGGACGCAAGGTAGTCAAAACCTTTTCATTGCCGCTTTGCGGCAGCGGGAATTCTACATCTTTAAGCCAATACTGCTTAAAACCGTTCAATGTAAAAGAATCATCCGAATAATGCTTGCCGCCTTGCACATATCCCTCAAAAAAGCTGGGCTTCGGCTCGCCAAGAACAGTTTTATACTCATCTGTAGGGGCAGCACCACTTGCGGCTTCAAAATCGCCAAAGGACACGCGCGAACGGTAAGATGTATTACTGCTTTTTTTGTTTTCGTCCTTAAAATTATGTGTAAACCCTAAAACCGCATGTGGATAGTCCAGTGAAAGCTCATTCTGCGAGGTAATACGCTTCTGCATTTTCCGAAAACGCTCGGGCAGTCCTTCCGCGATAGAATGCGAATGACCGATGCGCAGATAGCGTGCCATGCCGAAATAAATGTGCCCATCATAATTTACATAGAAAACCGGCTTACTCTGTCCCTCCTCCGGCAGTTTCCAGAACTCCTGATACGCTTTCGCCGTATTTTTTCGCGCTTCGCAGTCCGCCTGATAGGACAAGCGGTCAGCTTCCGAAATATCAATGCCGTGCTGATCTCTGTCGATCGGCGGAAAAACATACAAATGGTTTTCATCCTGCACCGGTTTACCAGTAAACAGCAGGATACCGCGTTCCTTGTCTGCCGGTGCATTTTCCGGTCGGTACAGTGCGGTGACATTTTTGCCGTCCGACTCATACGCGACTGCTTCTATGCAGGCATATTTTTCTTTGCCGAATACCTTTTCCGTTAGGTCACGCGATACGCGCAGTACCGGCGTATCTTCCGGCAGCGGATAGATTCGGTATAATCCGTTTTCTCGCACCAGATAACCCGCGTTGATATTGTGCGGTATGGAAATCGACTTGCCGCTTTTGATTTTCTCTGGCTTTACGCCGAGCGTATCCTGATAGTATTTGCGTAAAGGTTTGCGCGTACCGGTTCCAGCGATTTCGCGATAATAGATGTGGTAATCCTCCAAATCCTCATCCTTGAGCACCAAACCGTCGCCGAGAATCTGCATATTCTCCCTTACCATGCCGCGAATGGTAGAACCGGGAATCATATAGTTTCCGTTGGCGCCGCGGAAGAAATCCGCATTTTCCTGTCCGTCCGACACGAAAACCGGCGTTTCTGCGGTAAGCGTCAGATGAATCTCACCGGTGAGCAGTTCTGCACAAAGTTTATCATGCGCAGGCAGTTCGCTTACATCGGTATACCGCATAAACGGCTGACGCTCGGTAAACGGCACAAAGTTATATGGTGCACGAACGGTGTTTTCCAATGTTTTCGGTGGATAGTAGTTATCGTCCTTCGCCATTCGTCATTCCCTCCAATCATACAGGCAGACGGCGCTCACACCGGCCTGACCGTCCTCATCAAACGTCAAATATTCGCGCACGCTGATTTCACTGCCCAGATTGCCTTGTAATTCCTTATAATGCTTTTCGATGTACGGCATATCGTCCTGCAAAATCACACTGCGGGCCCTCAATTCGCCGTCCTCCCGGAAAATGCGGATTTCGGTATCGTGATCGAAAAACCGTGCTTCGAGCAGTTCGTCCCAGTGGATCTCCATCGGCATTTTGCCAATAACAACACGGCTCAGCTCGGTCACCATGACGAACTGCAGCTTTTCGGCCTGTTGCAGAGCCTGCTCTATGCTATCTATCCGTTTCATGTGCGTTCCTCCAGTGTATGCAGCCAGGCCGAAACCAGATTGTCCGTGTCGTTCAGCTTGCAGCCGTCCGCGCCGAATGTCATATCGGCGGTTTTGTCTCCGCACGCGATTGCAATGCGGGATACCTTAATATAACCGCGTCCGACAGCGCCGCCGCTGCCCAGATTATACAACCCCAGACCGAGATCTCGCAGCGCGTAGACCAGCAGCGCACAACCGCAGATATCATCCTGCGGTGCTGTGATGGTCAGCGTGACGCCGCTTTTCAGCGGTTCTTCGGTGAACAGTCCGCGGCGTATTACGCCTCCGGTGAATTTATTGATGCGGATACGCGAGATCTTCTGCTTTTTTGCCTTATCCAGCACCACATCGGTGAACCGCACTCGACCGGCAATACCGTTATCACCTTGTGCCGCACCGCGTCCGAACAATTCGTCTACGGCTTCCGAGCAGTCGAGCAAGTCGGCGATCGCCTTCACGCGGGCACGTACAGCACCCTTGACCGACGAACCCGGCAAAACCGCCGTACCGTTCTCCTTAATGTTCTGAATAATCTCCTTGCGCGTGTTATGCTCATCGTATTCAACACGCGGAACCGAACTCTTGATCAGAATACTGTCCGCAACGCCGTTGACTGTGAATGTACATACACTTTCCGTGCAAATCTCCGGCAGTTCAAGCGTTTGGCCGTCAAATTCATCCTGCAGCCAAGCCTCCCGGTCGGCCTTGTCGGTCATGTGATAGGTCTGGCTGCGGACCGTCAGCGAAACCCGTCCGAAGCCGTTGGATTTCTGTGCGCCCAAACGGATCTCACCTGTGTGCAGCGCACCGAGCATCTGCTCGATCTGCGCCGGACCGTCGGTATCGCTTTCCACGCCCATCCATGTCAGCGTGAACTGCATCACGGTATTGCGTGCAATGTGGGCTACATCGAATTTACCGCCGTCTGCCGCAGACCCCATTTTGCCGTTGATGCGCAGGCGCGGACGAAGCTGAATCGTGGTATCCTCCGCCGATTCCACTGCTTTTTCCTTGATTTCCATATCGGAAACGATGAGCTGTCCGGACTTTTCCTGTGAGCCGAACAGCGCATTTGCGGCGTTCTTCTCCTGCTTTTCCAGCCAGCCGCGCAATGCGCCGGCCAGAGAGGCAGCCTGCAGGAATGCCTGTCCGTCCCGGTGGCGGAGTACGCGGTCGATACTGCCATCCGAAGGACCGGTACGCAAGGGCGTTTCCGTAACTGCCGTTACCTCATAACGAACTGCTTTATCAAACGTTGCCATGGCCTGCGTCCTCCTTTCGGCTGTGATCGAACAGGTCGCAGAGCAGCTGTACCCGTTCCGTTGTATCCATATTTTCCATCCATGGTTCTGACGGATGAGACAGCACTGTGTTGACCAGTTGCTTCATTTTCGCAAACTTGCTGGACGTTTGTTCACCCTTTTCCGCATTATGAGCAAAAAAGCCGTTCAGTTTTTGCAAAATATCGGCTTTGTGCTTGTGTTCCTCGCAAATGGCCTGGATAGAGCCAAGCTGGCTGTCCGAAATATCGCCGGCGAATTTCTTTTCACACTGCTCCATGATCCATGTCAGACGCTTACGGCGCAGTTCAGCCATATTCTGTCGGCGCGGTGCAGCGGTGTACTCCACCGGCTGTTTTGCCTTGATGCTGCCGAACAGCGATTCGGACAGGAACAGCACCTGTCCGAACCCTTCTGCGCGGCGCAGACCCAATCCGCTCTGCTCGATGGCGGAAAGATGTTCCTCATCCGGCGATGCACCATCAAAGCTGATTTTGAACAGGCTGCCCGCATCATACATGCGGACCGCCGATGTGTGGCATTTCCACTGCCGATTAAAGCCGCCGTATTCGGAGACCGAAGTGCTGCTGAATTCAGAATTTACGCTTGCAATCCCCAGTTTTTCCGCGAGCACATCCCAGTTGATACCGCACGGCTCACCGTACTCGTTGGCCATGCCGAGCGGCGACAGCGCCAGCATATAAAGTACCTTGTTCTCGTTGTGCCGCTGTGCTTTGCCGTAATGTGCATACGCCGGAGCCTCACAAGCCTCGATCGTCATGCGGCATTTGCCCATGCCATCGTAACGATCGGCGCCGATCCAAACCGTACCGCACAGCACCTCGGCCAGCTTGGGCGCAAGGGACGCATCATCAAGCAGAATATAACCATCAAACCGCTGTCCTGCGTCAATGCTGCGCGTCTGGAAAATCAGCTTATCCGTTCGCTGGATGCGTTGACTGCCGCCGGTTCTGGCGTTCCAGTAGTGCAGCACGCCGTTTTCGATCGTGCAGAACGAACCAACATCAGCACGTTTGGAGCCTTCGGAAATTTCGCCGTTCTCTAAAACCGAACGAAAATCGCTGCCGTCCTTCTGCTCATAAAAACCCTTGAGGGACGGGAGAACCGCCGGATTGTCATTCTGCACCGGGAATGCGCTTAAAAAGCGCGTTTTCTCGGTCAGCAGTGCAATTTTATTGGCGGAAAACCAGTCCGGATAACGCTGTGCGAGCAGACTGGCCGCCATACCGCGCACAGCCGCACCGGCAATGTATCCGTGCGTGTCCCAGCTGTTTTCGCCGGAACGGTTGTAGTCGGTCATGCTGACCGGCATTTCCGTGTAAAGCGTGTAATGCAGACAGTGGGTCTCTCCAACCGCCGGAAAGGCAGTTTTCTGCGCTTTTACCGGCTCTGCAGTAACTTTTACACGACCGAAACCACGGCTGCGCATCGTGCCAAGCCACTTGATGCCGCGCGCGGATTCCCGCACAAGAGACACATCCTGTTCCTCACAGAAAATCCTGCCGGTAAAGGTCTGTCCTCTGCAGACGCATACCGCAGAACGCAGTGTGCCTGTCTTTACTACATCGTTTTCCAAACTGGTAAACGTGCGGTGATCATAGCAGGTTTCACTCTCCTCCGGCTTTTCTTCGAGCGTCAGCGGTGTCAGGTGCAGACGGCGGCCGCCTGCCGTACCCGTCCAGCCTTCCTTGCCGAGCAGTTCCTCTACTGTATCCATCGAGCCGCCGCTCCACTCGAGCAGATCCTGCATGCTCTCGCGCAGCAAGCCCTTGAAAGTAGTGCCTTTGAGATACGGATAGCCGTTTTCGTCCTGACAGACCGCGATATCCTCACCGCCGGGAATGCTGTGACCTGAGCCGAAAATCGTATCGGAAAGCAGCTCCAACCTGACTTGTAATTCTACCTGCCTGCTCATGCCTTCCCCTCCAGTCGCTCAAAGTGATCCATCATTTCGATCGCATCAAAAAACAGGCAGTGAGAAACCGGTTCACTGCCATTTCTGCTGCCGTCATCAAAGGTGCGGAACGGCTGCTTGTCGATCGCTTTGCCGTTTTTCAGCATAGCGGCAAATTGGGCATACTGCTTGTCTGCCGTATCAAACTGCGCTTCAAATATCGCGCGGAGCAGCCTGGTTATTTCACTGTCCTGCAGCGCATAGCGGCATTCCAGATCGCCCTGCTTGATGGCACCGCGCAGCTCCTTGAGCTTGCCGCGCGCAATTTTTTCACCGCATTCCTGCACCGCCTGCTTCATCTGCATACACATACCGCGCACGAAATCATAGGTGCGTACATTCATTTTCGTGCGTGCGGCCTCGTCCATTTTGCCCTCGAGCACCACCACCGGACGTAATTCCATGCGTTTTCCGTCCTCGGTTTCGTAGTCGCTGCGGATCTCACGGAGATTCTCTTTCAGCTGACCGAATTCGATATGCCAATCCATCGCAGATACCGAACCATCTCCGCAGAGCGAAACGCCGTACTTCTTCGCGCTGCTGCACAGTGCCTCCGCCAGATCATACGCCTGATGGAACGGATATTTCAGGTGTACCATAGCTACGCCCGCACAGGCCGCATAGGTTTCACCGTCCTGCGGATTGGTCTTTGCGGAAAGGTGCTTCATAAACCGTTCGGCACATTCCAGACCCAGACAGCCGCGCGCGACAAAGCACACATCATCACCGGCGAGAATGACCGGACGTACCGGAAGAATGCCGGTGTTTCCTGCGGGATTGGCGGCCTCGTAATCGGCCACCTCTGCCGCCATTTCCCGAAAGGCGGCTTCAAAATCGTGCTGAATGCCCTCGCTGAAGCAGCGCAGCTTGTCGCAGCAGGCGTCCCAGCTTTCGGTTTCTGAATCGTACAGATTCTTTACACGCTTGCCCATCGAGTTGCCGTCCACATGAACAACTGCAATGAAGTTCTCATCGGTCCGGCCCTGCAGGTCTGCAAAGTCCTTGGCGAACGCCCAGCCTTCCGGCGGGTCGATTGCGTTCGGCGCGGTAAGCGATGCAGCTTCCGCTTTCTTCTCAATGCCGAGCGAGGTCAGCCGAAAAGATGCCTTTCGCAGAGATTTTTTCTGCTCGAGCGCTTCGGACAGCCAAACCAGATTCTGACCCGGTGTCGCCGGTTTTCCGTTCTCGTCTGTCTCCCGATATTCCATCTGCTTGGCAAACAGCTCAAGGCCGTCATACTCGCGCATGGCCTTCTGTGTTACCTGCTCGGCAAAGCGTGTTGCCGTTTCTCTGTCCCCAAACTGGAGAATGGTGTGTCCGCCGCCTGCGTACACAAAATTCTCACGGCTGTTGTAATATTCCGGTGCAGCCTGCTTGAAAAATTCCTCGCTCGTCACATAGCGGATGATATCCGAACGTGCCGCGTTATCCCTTAGGTGGATGCTTGAAAATATATAATCCTGCTTTCTGGAAACCTCCAGAATCAAAAGTATTTTGCTCAAGGTACTGCCTCCTTTCGACATGATTTCATTATAGCACGATTTGGTAAATGTTCAATAATATTCAACAAGTTCTTGTGGGTGTATCCCGGGGGTTATTGTGTACTTTGCCCTGTTTCGGGTGAAGGAAAAGCGAAAACAGACATCACCTCCTTCTTATATGGATTTTCTATGTTACGCGGTCAGTCGTCGGTCGCGATGGAAATGATCTTCACGGCCAGACCGATCACAGCCAAAATCGTCTGCGGAGTCATAGGTTTCACCTGCTTTTTCGTTGGATTTGCGCACTTTCTGCGGCTTTAGTCATCGTTTGCGATGCTGATGATCTCGGCTACCAGACCGAGGATAGCGATAATGCCCTGAGGCGTCATGCGGATTCACCTGCCTTTCCTGCTGTGATTCGGAATGCCTGTCCATCTATGTATGTATCACCACTCCCTGTTCCATTTCCTGAGGATTTAGAACGGCTCATCGGCAAAGCCGCCGATAAAGCCGATGATCGAGCCGACAGCACCGCCGACGGCTGCGCCTGCCGCCGTACCGACTTCCGCGCCGAAGAACGTGCCGACCGGCCCGAAAAACGAACCGCCTACCGCACCGACACCGGCAACGACCGCGCCGCCGATTCCGGCACCGGTGGTGCCGCCCATAGCCGCACAGGATGCGCCGTTGGCCATGCGTCTTGCAAATTCATTCATGCTTCCTGCCTCCCTTCCTTTGGATTTTCAGAACGTGTCAGTTCTTGTCGATCGTGTCGATGATCTCGGCTACCAGACCGAGAATAGCGATGATCGTCTGCGGCGTCATATCTTTCACCTGCCTTTGCTATGTATTTGTTTCAGGAGGATCAGTCCTTTGCAGTCTCCACCTGCTCTGCGACGAACTTCACAGCTTCAATCACCATCGCAATCGCGGTGATGATAACGCTCGGCTTGATATCTTTCATGGTGTTTTCCCTCCCTTCACTTAGTTATCGTCTTTCACACGCGGTTTTTCACACTTCCCGGGAAATTTTTTTGCTCACTGCGCCAGACCCAGACTGATTGCCGCAGCCTGATCGACCCGGCCCATCATTTCCACATTCAGGCTGCACAGATAGCGGGATAAGCGCGTTTTGTCGATCACGCGAATCTGCTCGAGCAGAATGCAGGAATTTTTCAGCAGGCCGCTGTCCGTATCGCACCAGACGTGTGTCGGCAGCGGCTTTTTCATGCGGCTGCTGGTCAGCGGCGCCACAATGACGGTCGGGCTGTACCGGTTGCCCATATCGTTCTGCAGCACGACCACCGGCCGTTCGCCGTTCTGTTCGTAGCCAACGCCGCCGTGCAGGTCGGCGAAGAACACCTCGCCGCGGCGGATTGCGGTATGTACGCTCAAATGCTTCACCTCTTTTTCCCTTTCTATTTCTATATCGGCGGATTTCCGACCGATTTCACACTTCACGGAAAATTTTTTTCGGAGAACAGGAAAACCGCCTGTTCTCCTTTTTTATTACAGCCGTCTGGTCTGCAATTCGAGTTTGACGATCTGCTGCCAGTACAGGTGCTCGAAGGCGATCTCCGGCTCGGTCTGTCCGTCGGCCAGGTGCAGCGTGCGGCCGGTGAACCTGCGTCCGGATACCGACTGCAGCACCGGGCGTTCGTCCGCGAGCGTTACCAGCTCGGCGAGCAGCTCCACCGGCAGTACGGCGGCGATCGCATCGGCCTGTCCGAGCAGCGGGCGCAGTACGTCCGCCTGTTTTACGGTTTGGGTGTACAGCAGCACCTGCACCGTATCGCCCAGCACGCGCGCAAGGTCGCGCAGCTGCGGGTCGGTCATGGTGTGGCGCGATATCCATAACACGGTTTTCAATTTTTCACCTCCCCTGCTGTGGATTTAGGTCTGCTTAGTAGCAGATGGTGTCTTTCACCCAGTCGAGGAGCGGATTGTCCTCGCCAAACAGCGGGAAATCCAGCCACGGGTCACGGATTACAAACATACGGTTCACCTCCTGTCCTTTCTAAGTCCTTCTGTATAGGTATCAGAAATTTTTCGGCGTTTTTCACACTTCCCGAAAAAATTTTTTTGAGAAGGTTCTTTGCCTTACACAATGTTATCGGTTGGAGCGGCGGTGCTTTTCACACTTCGGGCAAAAAAATAAAACCGACCTGTCAAAATTGACAGATCGGTTTTTTGCTGTCCCCAAAGGGGTACGAAGTATTACTCTCCTTTTTATCTTTAAGTAGGATCAAAGATGGCAGGTTGCTGTCCCCCGCAGGGGCGCGAGTTGTTACGTCGAACAGATAATCATCAAGGCGCAGCACAACTGGTTGCTGTCCCCCGCAGGGGCGCGAGTTGTTACATACCAGTAAGAAAAAGTACGCAACATTAGTACCGTTGCTGTCCCCCGCAGGGGCGCGAGTTGTTACCAGAAATTGCCCACTTCGATTCCAACCTCAGTTGTTGCTATCCCCCGCAGGGGCGCGAAGTGCTACTCATGGAAACTATTATGAGCAACAAAGAAGCTGAAAGGTTGCTGTCCCCCGCAGGGGCGCGAGTTGTTACAAGGAACTATTTCAATCGCCCGGCAACTTCTCCTGATGTTGCTGTCCCCGCAGGGGCGCGAGTTGTTACACTTGGCAGCAGCTGCATTTCGCATTAAGAACCGTTGCTGTCCCCCGCAGGGGCGCGAGATGTTACGAAAAACTCGATCGAAAGCTGCGCAGTTTTCAAGTTGCTGTCCCCCGCAGGGGCGCAAGTTGTTACTTGCTAAAGGAGCGTCGTATGAGTATGCGCGAGTCGTTGCTGTCCCCCGCAGGGGCGCGAAGTGTTACTTTATTGTTATTATAACACGAGGTTCGCACCAAATCAACCGCTGCTGCACATCCTCTGCCTCCCGGACTCAAAACCTTCAAGTTTCGCCACCGGTTGCAAAACTCAGCGTCATAAATTATAATAGAGGTATCAAAACCTATATTCAAAACTTACGGTGTCAAAACCGGGAAAACGGGGGAATTTACATGATATTCGGCTACGCGAGAGTATCCACCAAGACGCAGGCGCGCGACGGCAACAGTCTGGACGCGCAGCAGGCGGCGCTGACGGCGGCGGGCGCGGAAAAAATCTACACGGACACCTTCACCGGCACGAAGATCGAGCGTCCGGAGTTTGACAGGCTGCGCGCGCAGCTGCGGCGCGGCGATGTGCTCATCGTCACCCGGCTGGACCGCCTCGCGCGGTCGGTGTCGCAGGCGTCCGGCCTCATCACCGAGATGATCGACGAGGGCATCACCATCAATGTATTGAACCTCGGCATCCTGTCCAACGACTCGGTGAACACGCTGCTGCGCAACGTGCTGCTGTCGTTCGCGCAGTTCGAGCGCGATATGATCGTGCAGCGCACGCAGGAGGGCAAGGCGGTCGCGCGCGCCACCGACCCGAATTTCCGTGAGGGCCGCCCGCCCAAATTCGACACCGAGCAGCTTGACCATGCGATGGCGCTGCTTGAGGACCATTCCTACGCGCAGGTTGTTAAGCTGACCGGTATCAGCAAGTCTACGCTCATCCGCGAAAGGAAGCGGCGCTGTCAGTTCGGCGAGCCGGAAAAATAAAGGAGCCTCCATCGCCATGCGTGGAAGCTCCTTTTGGGTAAAGTAGGGTGATATGATTTTCAACAACTGAGATCTGAAAAACAAACAGGAGGAGACGGATATTTGTTTATCCGGTCATGAAGATTGGGTAAATACACGCTGATCGCTGGAGCGGTTTCATACCTGCTGTCTCAGACAGTGTATTCACGTATCACAGGCTTGCGGCAATATTCCAAATAACCTGCAGGGCATTCTTCACCGCGAGTAATACGTTTCGTACGTCCTCCTCTTTATCGCGATATGCCATGTCGCGACAATCCTTAATCGTTCCGTCGATGGGATCAAATCCCATCGTCCAGATGTCAGTATAAGGACTGTCCACGGAAATTGATCTCTCAATGCCAACCTGATTCAGGCTGAAAAACTGATTGGGCGCCAGTGCTTTCATGCGTTCATATACACCGTATCCATTTGCACCGTTGGCTTCGGTAAACGTCAGGAGCAGCGTTGTCAGGGCATATTCCATCGTTGCTGCTGCACGTTCATTGCCCAGTTCACGCGCCCGTTTGTTCAATGGCTTAATCAGTGTCATGTACGGCAGCACGCTGCCGAGCAGCTCACCGCCATTCTCTTTCGCGATAGCTGGCAGATATTCTGCCGCATATTCCAAAAGCGCATAAACTGCGTTTACATCCGCTTCCGTGCAGCCGAGGTTCTCCGCTTTTTCCAACAGAGATACCAGCAGAATCACCATAGATTTTACGCCGTTCTCCGGCAGAGTACCTGTCGACAGCACTGCAAGCGCCTTTGACACTTCAACATCTTCCAGACTGGCGTTTTTTACGATCTCTCCCATGGACATCGTAAGCTGACAGGTGCCTGCGGCATCCCGGTATTGAATCCACTTTCCATTGCCATAAGCACAGGCGGCAATATCTCTCAGCTTGAACAGTCCGCTTTTCAGCGACTGCTCTGCTGCAATCGTGCGGGGCATTCGTTTCAGCATAATTTAACTGTGTCTCCTTTCCTGCGTTTACGGTTCTACATTCGTTCTGCGCAGTTCATCCTGCACTTCGTGAATGTCTAATTCCAGCGGCTTTTTGTTCTGCGCAACACACATTGCGGCAACAATACCCATAGCATGCCCCATATTCATTACAATCGGCATTACGCGATAGCTGGAGTGTGCCTTATGTGTACCCGAAATATTGCGTCCGTTCAGCAGAATACCCTCCACTGTTTTCGGTACAAAGCAGCGCAGCGGGATCGTATACGGCTTCGGCTGCTTGAACGCCTTGTATTCGCCATTGGCATCCAGTCCGGCGCCTTCTACATTGTGCAGATCAAAGAAGAAATTCGACTTGGTAACTACCCAGTCTTCAAAGGTACGAGCCTGCGCAATATCCTGCTCATTCAGCTGATAATTCGCCTCAAACCGGCGGGTTTCACGCACACCGATCACATCGGCGCTGTCGATCAGATAACAGCCCTCATATCCCGGCACATGGCGGCGCAGAAATGCAATAATCTCGGGAAGCTGCTTTCTGCATACGTATTCAGCACGATTCAGATCTCTTGCATTGGTGCCGTCCACATCGGTCATATTGCTCATGTTGACTGTGACAACGCCGGGGAGCGACGAAGGATACAGCAGGATATGACCTGCCGGAGAGGGTAATTCCTGACGACCGAGTGTTTGCAGATCGCCTTCCGGCAGCTGGACCGTATCCTCAAAGCCCCAGAAGAACATGGCGCGATCCATATCCACGCCGGCAACCTTGAACATGATCGTCATCGGCTGCATACCGCCGTCCGTCGAGCGTCCCTTTTCAAACGGAACGCCCGCACGTGCGGCTACGTCGCCGTCGCCGGTCGAATCGATCACCATTTTGCTCAGGATCGCTTCCCGGCCGGATTTGCTCTCTGTGATTACACCCGCAACGCGGTTTCCATCCATAATGACATCGCTGAAGCCTGTGTACAGCTGTACATTAACGCCGGCCTCCATCAGCATATCCAGCATCAGAATACGCAGTTTTTCCGGATTGATGACCTGCTCCGCTTCACAGTCGCGTGCCTTTTCGCGCAGCTCTTCAAAGCAGCCGCCGTCCTGTCTGCCGGTCCAATGACTCATAATGCCCGTGGTTGCCACACCGCCGACCGCGCCGTATTGCTCGATCAGCATCGTTTTTCGTCCCATGCGTGCTGCGTGCAGGGCGGCGCCGAAACCTGCGGGGCCGCCACCTACAACAAGGACTTCCGTTTCTGCCACAACCGGGATCTCCCGGCTCGGCTCAGTATAATACTTCATCTGAAACTCCTTTTTAATTTAACTCTGTTTTTTGCTTTTTTCTGTCCTTTGCTGCCTTGTAGAAGAACATTCCAATCGAAAGCACAGCCAGCGCAAGGAACAACAGGCTGAACGGCCGTGTTACGAAGATGGACAGAGAATTGCCGGACATTACCATCGAGTTGCGGAAATTCGTTTCCACCAGGTCACCAAGAACTACACCGAGGATGATCGGTACAACACCGAATCCAAGCTTGCGCAGCAGGAACGAAAATGCGCCGATGATGACCGCCAGAAGTACCTGAAATGTGCTGGCTTCGCTCGAATAGACACCGGTAATGCAGTAAACAATGATGATTGCGCTCATCAGCTCATAAGGAATGCGTGTGATATTGGCATACAGCGGGGTAAACACACGACCGATAATCAGCATCAGGATATTGACAATGACAAGACCAATCATAATGCCGTACAGAATATCGCCGTGCTCCTTGAACATGGAGGGACCGGGCACCATGCCCTGCAGCATAAATGCACCCAGAAGAATTGCCGTACAGCCGTCACCGGGCACGCCCAGTGTTGTAAGCGGAATCAATGTAGAACCGGTCGTTGCATTATTGGCAGACTCGGTTGCGGAAACGCCTTCGATCTCGCCGTGACCGAAATGATCACGGTATTTGGAAGTCTTTTTCGCCTGATCGTAGCTGATAAAGGCTGCAATGCCGCCGCCTGTACCCGGGATAGCACCCACAATCGTACCAATCAGCGAAGAGATCGTCATTGTTTTGAGGCAGCGCTTGATCTCTTCCCATGACAGCTTCTCATGGTCCAGCTTCAAATGCTGCTGACGCGTTGCATCTGTACGCGGATTATAATTCGAGCGGCTGAGCAATTCAGCAATTGCGAACAGACCGACCAGCGTAACGATCAGCGGGATACCGCCGCCCAGTCGACGGACACCAAAGGTAAACCGAAGTGTACCGCTGACCGAATCCTGTCCCAGCAGTGCAATGAAAATACCGATCAGACCGCCGAGCAGACCCTTGATGATATTGCCGTTCGAGATGCTTGCAATAATAGACAATCCAAACACTGAGATGCAGAAATACTCCGGAGGGCCAAACATCTGTGTGAAATGTGCAATGCTCGGTGCAGCAAACAGCAATACCAGCGCACTGAACAGGCCACCGAAAAACGAGGCATACAGCGCCATCGTCAGAGCCTTCAGCGGCTTGCCCTGCTGTGTCAGTGGATAACCATCCAGCACAGTCGCTGCGCTCGAGGGCGTACCCGGTGTATTGATCAAAATTGCAGTAATGGAGCCGCCGTATGTGCCGCCGCAATACAAGCCAAGCAGCAGAAGCATCGCCGGGATCGGTTCCATACTATATGTAATCGGCAGGCACAGGATGATCGCAATATCCGCAGTCAAACCCGGAATGGCACCGATAACGATACCTGCCAGCAGACCGATTAAAATTGCAATGAAGCTCTCTGCCGAGGCCATCAGCGCCAAACCGGTCATCAAGTTGTTTAACATATGCGCTTCCTCCTTCTTATGGCAGAGTCACGCTCATTGCCTGAAATGCAAAGTACGCAACAATTACATTTGCACTGGCAATCGCATAGAACCACCATTTTCTCGTACCGAAATACAGCAGAATGCCATTGGAAAGCAGCAGCGAGGAAATGATGAATCCGATATGCGGAAGCAGCAGCGCGTATGCGATCAGCATGGCAATATAGATTACCGGTTTCAGCCGCAGCAGATTTTCTCTGGTGAAAATGGCTCCTGAAATTGTGTATTCGGTCTTTTCCTTGGACAGGATACCCTGCACCAGCAGGATCACGCTGCAAAGTATCATGCCGCGGATCAGAAGCGTCGGAACTGTTGCAGCAGTCACCGCGCTGGTTTCATACGTCCGGATCTGCGATGGTATCAGAATATGCAGGGCAACAGAAACGATCAGGAACAGAACGCCTGTTATCATATTCGAATTTAGCTTTACTTTCAATCTTGTCACCTCTCATACCAGATTAAAAGGCAATACCGCATAATTTTCGCAAAGCACCGCGGCAGCGCGACCGGAGCCTGCGCAAGGAGCCGCCGCTTTAATTGTGCGGTGTTGCCTTAAACAGACCAGCCTGTTACTTGATCAGCTCCACGTATTTGTCCATGCTGTCCATCTGATCCTCGATAAACTGCGTTACTTCGTCACCCTTGGCATCCCACAGCGGATAACCCATCTCGTCCATAAAACCGGTGAACTTGGAATCGGCATATACATCATCGAGCATTGCATTCAGTTTGTCTACAATCTCCTGCGGAACGTCCGAGCGAACAGCCAGACAGTCCATGCCGGCAAATTCAACATCAACACCCCAGTCCTTGATGGACTTTACTTCACCGTACGGAGTTTGAACCGTTTCCGGATAGAAAGTTGCGACCGCCTGGATCTTACCCTCTTCCTGATGCGAGTAGTATGCCGGAGGCGTACCCAGACCGCAGTCTACCTGACCGGAAACCACTGCATTGATCGATTCTGCCTCGCTGCCCATAACGACCGGCTCCGCCTCGATACCAAGCGACTTGAACATTGCAGAAGAAACAACGTACTGGTCACCGCCCGGGCCGGAGGAAGTTGCATACGTGATCTTATGCGTTTTACCGTAGTTGATCAGATCATCAAGCGTCTTCATGCCGGATTTCTGCGGATTAGTGAGGATCATCAGCGCAACCTGACGCATACCGCGCAGCATAGTGAAATTAGAAAGATCATAGGATACATCGATGTACTTCGGAGTCAGCGAAAATAACGGACCGTTGGTGACGACCATAGTATAACCGTCCGCATCCGCATCCATGGCATCCATCATGCCGATGGTGCCGGAAGCGCCTGTGTGATTTTCTACAATGATCGGCTGATCAAAATAATTCTTGGCCACCTCCGAGATCTTGCGGGAGATGACATCGGCACCGCCGCCGACGCCCCACGGACAAATGATTGTTACCGGACCATTCGGGTAATCATCCGCACTTGCCGCAGCACCGCCTCCCTTTGCAGTGGAACCGCCGCAGCCCGTCAGACCTGCCAGCAGCAAGGAGCCCGCCATCAGCATAGCCATCAATTTTTTTCCTTTCATTTTCTTTTCCTTCTTTCTTTACATAATTTGAAACGCTTTTTCGCGTTTGCATACGTATTCATTTGCGAAGAATAAAAGAATTATTCTCCTGCTGAGGGACAGAATGTGTCTCGGATGATCAATTTGCTGTCCAGTATATACCGGTAGGTATCCGGCAGTTTGTTCGATGCCATTGCCATGACCCATTCTACTGTTAAATTGATAATCCTGTCATAATCTATTGCTACAGTGGTTAAATGCGGCGTAAACCAGCTGCCCATCGGGATATTATCCGAACCAATCAGAGCCACATCATCCGGCACCTGAATGCCCTGCTCGCGCAGTGCTTCCAGCGCGCCTAATGCCATCATATCGTTCTGCGCAAAACACGCTGTACCCGGCTGGAACAGTTCAATATGCTCCAAAACCTGCTGCGTAGCCTGCTTCAGGTTGTAATCTGCATGCAGAATGTGCGTATCTGACAGCTTATGTCCATGCTGATGCAAAACACGTGCAAAAGCTTCATGTTTATGTATAACGTCGATTCGATCCTGCGGTCCGATAATTTCCACAAATCGTGTATAGCCAGCTTCGCAAAACGCCTTGCCGACCAGACCGCCAATCTGTGAATGGCTCGGTGCGATCATATACGACTCATTCAGTGATTCATTCGTATCGTAAATATAGATAAATGGAATTTTTGTTTCATGCAGCAGGCTTTTGACTCGCTCACCCACCTGCGGTCGGTTAAAGATCAGGGCATCAAACCGTCGATTGCTGATACTCTTTTCGATGGAAAAAAACTCACCGTATTTCCCCTCATCAAATACCGGTACCAGATCCAGCCCTTCCTTTACAAGCTGCATACGTATGCGATAGTAAATGTCACTTTGAATATAATGGTTTGCAAAGCCGGTAAAATCCTCTGAGAATACATATCCGATCACACCGGTGCGGTTGGTTTTTAACCCCCGTGCGTTGGTGTTAAACTGAAAGGAGTATTCTTCCGCCAGCTTTTTGACTCTTGCCTTGGTTTCTTCTGAAACCAGCGGACTGTCATTCAGGCAACGGGAAACCGTTGATTGCGACACACCAGCTAATTTGGCAAGTTCGACTGAAGTAATCGTTTTCAACTGTTTTCACCTCTTTGCATACGTATGAATTGCTTGTCTTATATATAGCACATTTGAAAAATAAACACAATAGCCAAACGAACATTTCCAACTATTTCGTTAGTATTACCCAAATTCTTATAGCTGGTTTTAGTACTCTTGCTTGTACTGAAACCAGACCGGACCCTGTTCGAGCTTCAGGAGCACTTTTTCCGCACGGCAGTTTTACAGGCGGGACGGAAACGTGCTGCTTACTCCATCCACGGGTCAATAACGACCTTCATGCTTTCGCGGGTCATGCTGGCCTTCACGGCCTGCTCTGCCAGCGGAAAGCGATGGCTGAACAGACGCTCCCACGGGAAGGTATCCTTGTGGCGCAGCATCATTTCCATCACGGTTTTGTATTTATTGTGCGTGTGATTCGTCATGCCGACAATGCGCAGCTTGCACGGATTGAGATAAACGGCCACGGTATACTCTCACTTTTATCGCCTGTATTTCCGGTATATTGTCCGTATATCCTGTATTTCATAACAGAATTTCATCATAAAGTTAAAAAGTTAAAAAGTTACAAAGCTATAACTTTGTGACTTTTCAACTTTAATATTTCCGGAAGTTACGCAAAAAACTGATCGAGTGCCTGCCGTACCAGTTCAGACATATCGCAGTCGCGGTGAAAGGCTGCCGCCTTGAGCTGCTTATGCTGCTCCGGGCGCAGACGCACGGTCACCTGCACGGTGGAGGCTTTCTTCTTCTCCGCAGTCGGCGCGGCAGCGGTTTCCTGTGCCGGCTGCGGCTCCTCGTCCTTGCGGCCGATCATATTCTTGAACATTTCCTCTGCACTGAGTCTTGCCATTACTGTTCCCTCTCCTTCTCCACAAACTCCTTGACGAAATTCAGACAGTCATTCACAAAATTCCGGCTGGCCTCGGAAACGCGCTCGCCCTTGGTCTGGGCCTTGCTCTCGATGTAGTCGAACACATTCTCCTGCACAGCCTGCGCTTCCTTGATGATCACGTTGCTGCGGATGGTCGTGCGGTAAACGTCCGCGCCCATGTAGTCCGCGATCTTCTCGGTCAGCTCCTGAATGGTCTTAGTGACGCGGGTGCGCTCGGTGCGCGTGAGCAGCACGCCGTCGATCCTGAGCGCCGGATTGGTGTATTTCTTCACCGACTTGTAAGTATCATACAGCTGGGTAATGCCGGACGCCGCAAAGGTCTCCGCCATGGTCGGGATGAGCAGATAGTCGGCAGCGGTCAGCGCGTTCACGGTCAGCAGGCCAAGCGACGGCGGGCAGTCGATGAGAATGTAATCGTATTCCTCGGCTACGCCGGTCTGCTCGTCGCGCAGCTTCTCTCGGAGCGTCATCTCTTTGCCGACATTGTGCAGCTCCTGCTCAATGCCCGCAAGGATGGTGTTCGCCGGAATGATATCGCAGCTGGGCGTGTGCTGGATGGCCTCCCGCGCCGAGACCGTGCCCTTCATGACCTCGTACATGGTCGCGCTGTCCTGATTCTCGGCAGCTACCGACATTGACAGGTTGCCCTGCGGGTCGCAGTCGATCGTCAGCACGCTGAAGCCCTGCTTTTTCAGACCGGCCGCCAGCGTGCCTGTCGTTGTGGTTTTCGCAACGCCGCCTTTCTGGTTGGCCAGTGCAAATATCGCAGACATGTTCTCCACCTCTTTCAACTTTGTAAAGTTATAACTGTTTAACGTTACTCCTATTATATACCTGTGCAGTTACAGCGTCAAGACTTTGTAACTTTATAACGTTATCTCTTTCTATAAGTTCAGAGATTCGTTCAGATCGTGTATTTCTCACTCTTTTCTCTCCTTTTCTGTCAGGAAGATTGAGTAGTGAAGTTTGAATAAAGAAGTTTTAGTAGGTAAGGATTTTAGTATATCAGCCTGTTTTGCATCTGTTCAAAAAGCATCTTGTCTTTCAGCATACTGCCCGTAAACAGAGTACCCTGTAAAATCAGGGTAATGGTATGGCAGACAAAGAAAAATGACGGCTTTTCTGCCGTCATCGGTGTTTTCGTCTGAAAATATGATTTTCCGGGCACGACCATAAGCCATGAGGTCAATCATGGCTTAAAAGGTTATTCGGTTTCCTGCGAATGGCGTTTTGCTTTCACGCGCTCGAGCCACTCCAGTTCCCAGTCAGCCAGCGGCTGCTCGGGGGTGTCGGTGCTGACCGGCTCGGCCTGCGAAGGCTGCAGCAGCTTCTGATGGTAGGTATACAGGGAAGTCTGTAAGTACGCAACCGGGTTTTCGATGCGGCCGAAGTCGAGCGTGACGCTGTTCAGAAAGCGTTCCATGCTTTCCTGAGAAATACGGCGGGAGACCTGTTCGCGGTTTTCCTTCGTAACTTCAGCGCCCTTGATGAACAGCTTGTCCGCGTGCTTGATATTGCAGACCGCCGATACAACCGTTCCGGTCAGCTCGCTGCCGAACTGACGGCGAAGCGCATCGGCGTTGATCTGCTGCTCAATCTGCCTGCGCAGTTTGCGGCGGACGGCACGCGGCTTGTCCTTTTTGTTCACACACACGTTTTTACGGATGCGGGAAACCTGCGTTTTGATCTTCGCAAGGAAGCCGTCGATCGTGGCTACGGTGGAGACAGAGCCGTCGATGTGGTAATTGGTCAGATACGGTGTTTCGAGATCGGGTGTCTCGCAAAGCTCATACTCGTAGGTCCAGTGATTCTCCTGACCGGAAGGGAAGCGGTGCTGTTTGAGCAGACCGGAAATCTTGAAGCGTTTCCAGAGCGTCGAGAAATGTTTCACTTTCTCCATGCAGAACGCACGGATTCCCTCGGGACGGAGAACAAAGTCGGGAATCTTCATCAGATGGCTGACGAGGGCGAACAGTCCCTTGCTGGCAAGGGAAATGGTCTTGTCGCGCAGGACCGAGGTGGAAATGTTGGTGTAGTCGCGCTGTGTACCGGAAATGCAGGCAACATCACCGTTCGGGCGGTCGATGGACGGGGAATAGACGAAGTCCACCGGCTCGGACGGGTGCTGCATCAGGTTATAGACATGACAGAATGCACCATTTTCCGCCTGGGAGAAATAGTGCTGCAGGTATCCCTTTTGCTTGAGCTCCTTCCACGCCGCATTCAGCAGGTAGGCGCTGTCCGAGCAGGCATAGCCGAGACGGCGCTTGCTCAGCGCGAAATCCGGCAGGCCGACAAAAGACTTGATGACGGCAAACAGACCCTTCGCCTCGAGAGAAAGCGTTCTGTCGCGCAGAACTTCGTTATAGATTGTCGTGTAGCCGGCTGCGGACATTGCTTTCCCTCCTTTCCGATGGTCGATTTTTGCAGAAGAAACAAAAAATCGTCTGATGCTCTCACACCAGACGATTGAAAAACCATGTCTAAATTCGTATCAAAAATCGAAAATTCGTAATGTTGCACAAGTAAAATGTGCCGTTTCAAGCAGAAAAATTGATTTTTGTCGAAAAACGCGCGTCTTATTGACATAACCGCTTGTTGAATGTATAATGATTATACAGTAAGCGGTATGCGCCATTTGGTTCGTCTGGAGAATAAACCATTGAAGCGCGTTACTGGTCTCAGGCTAGTGAGATCTTACCGCCCGCTGGTGGTGACACACCAAGTGGCGGATACCGTTTATCAAAGAGCTGATGCTTGCCGGCGTCGGCTCTTTTGTTTTCTGTAATTAAGAATACCATGGAAAATAAGGAATGTCAATCTTAATCGGGAGAAGTTGAAAAATCCTCGGAAGAGCTGGGTTTTTTAGAATGAATCCGGGTTTTCCGGATATACTTGCAATGCCGCCTGATATGCGGTATAATATCAGTAAACGAATGATGAGATTGCTCACTGAGCACACGAAAAGCCCCGGAGGTCACGACTCCGGGGCTTTTCTATTCCGTTTTGGAGCAGGTGGCTTAGGCCTGAGGCTGGCTACCAGTTACATCTTGCCGTCCAGCCATTTGCAAATGTAGTATGCTGCTACACTTGCCAGAACGGAGATTAAAAACGATGAGATAACGCTCACTAAGTACACCCCCTTTTTCTACCTGTATAGGGGTGGTAGCTTGTACAGTATACCATGAATGTCGGATTGCAGCAAGGAAAGCCGGATTTTGCACTTCTCAGAATAAAAATGGGATATACGCGCGGCGCTTGATCCATGCCGTGCAAACGGTCTCCTTATCATCTGCGGCTGCCCGGAGCCGACCGGCATTTCCTCGATCAGCCGCTTGGATGGGGCGATACGCAGGATATTTTGAAATGAAAAGTCCTGAGATGTCCGGAGCAGTTTATTCCGGATGTCTTAGGACTTTTATTTTGTGCAGTTATAACGTTGGAAAGTTACAAAGTTATAACGCTATAACGTTAGACTGCGATGCATTTCTATTTTGGCATATATTATACTTGACGATTCTAAATGTATTCTGTATACTGTATACATTGAATTGAGTAAAGGAGTAGTAGAATGGCTTTACAGGCACTCAAGAAAAGGGAGTCTTTTTCGGATAAAGCCTATCATATGCTGCGCGAAGCGATTCTGACCGGAGAACTCAAGCCGGGCGAACAGCTTACCGAAGAAGCGCTTTCCGCACAGCTTGGCATCAGCCGCACACCGATCCGATCGGCGCTGCAGCTGCTCACCGCCATGCGGCTTACCGAATGTGACGCACGCGGACGCATTATTGTCAGCGATGTAATTGACTCTGAGGTGCGAGATGTTGATTTGGTTCGGCTGCGGATTGAACCGCTTTCGGCGCAGCTTGCTGCGGAACGCGGCTTGACCGAAGCGCAGATCAAGGAGCTGCGCGGCTACTGCCATACGCAGACACGCGCTGCGGCCGAAAAGGACCTGACCACATTTTTCGATTACGGCTATCGCTTTCACAACCGGCTGGCTGAGTTTACCGGCAATCACTTTCTTGCGGAAATGATCGGCCGCGCCTCGATGACGGCTGTCCGGTATCTGATGAACAGCGAGACCCCATCGGTGTTTATTGACAACTCCGGCGAGGAGCATGAACGCATCCTCGAATACATTATTGCGCGCGATGCCGCCGGAGCCGCTGCCGAGATGGAGCACCATATCCGCAGCGCCGAGCCCAGCTTTTTAGAATAAATTTTTAGGGCAATACCGCATAATTGAACAAGAGTGATTTGCGCAAAGCACCGCGGCAGCGCGACCGGAGCCTGCGCAAGGAGCCGCCGCTTTAATTGTGCGGTGTTGCCTTAGAGCATATAAAGGAGAATGATATCATGGATCACGTTAAGCTGATTTCCAAAGAGCAGATTCAGAAGGTTTTAACGATGGACGAAGCGATTGCTTTTGTCGAAGCAACCTATCGCGCGCACGGCGAAGGAAAGGTGCTCATGCCGGCAAAGATCACGCTGGATACCGGCGAGAGCAATGACTGGCCTCCGTACGGCGGCTCCTACAACGCAATGCCTGCTTACATCGGCGGTGATCTGGATATTTCCGGCGTAAAGTGGGTATGGGGCTTCAATGATAACCGCAGCAAGGGCATTCCCTATATCGGCGGCATCATTCTGCTGAACGAAGCACGCACCGGCGAAGTTCTTGCCATCATGGACGGCAGCTACATCACCGATATTCGCACCGGCGCTTCGGCAGGCGTTGCTTCCCGCTATCTGGCACGCAAGGACAGCAAGGTGCTCACGATCATCGGCGCGGGTGTACAGGGCAAAATGAATGCCCGTGCGATGGTTGCCGAAATGCCGTCTATTGAGGAGATCCGCGTTTCCGATATTCGTCCGGGCGCTGCGGAGGAATATGCAGAGCAGATGCACGCTGAGCTTGGTGTTCAGGTAACGCCCTGTGCAACGAACGAGGAAGCCTGCCGAAATGCGGATATCATTATCACGGTTACCATTGCCAACGAACCGCTGGTTATGCGCGACTGGCTCAAGAAGGGCTGCACCGTTCTGTCCCTCGGCTCGTTCCAGGAGCTTGACGAGAACATTCCGCTGCACTGCGACAAGCTGATCGTGGACAGCTGGGCACAGAATGCACATCGCGGCGAGCTGCTGCCGCTGGTACATGCCGGCCGTCTTGGCCGCGAGGATGTCCATGCGGAAATGCCGGATATTGTGGTAGGCAAGGCATCCGGCCGTGAAAACGATGAGGAGATCATCTGCGCCAGCATCATTGGCATGGGTTCTACGGACATCGGCACTGCGGGTTCGCTGTATAAGCAGTATTTTGCAAACGATGACAGTCTGCAGAGCTTTGCTTTCCGTACCTATAACAAGTAAGAAAACGGAGGGAACCCTATGGCTCGTCTTTCCAATCTGTTCAGTCTCTCCAAATGCATCGAGATTGTGCAGGCCTACGCACCGTACTACCTGCAGGGCATCGTTTATACCGTTCTGCTGTCGATCCTTGCGATCATAGTCGGCTTTGTATTCGCCCTGCTGCTGACGCTTATGCGCCGCAGCAGGATCGCACCGCTGCGGTATATCAGCATTGCCTATGTTGAAGTGATCCGCGGCACACCGATCCTGGTGCAGCTTATGCTGATTTACTACGGTCTGTGTACGCTGTTCCCGGTGCCTTCGGTAACGCTGTTCGGCTTTATTGATACCGCCATGTTCATACCGGGTGCGGTTTCGGTTGCGTGCAATTCTGCCGCATATGTTTCCGAAATCATTCGCGCCGGTATCCAGGCGGTGGATAAGGGACAGACCGAGGCGGCGCGCTCGCTCGGCATGTCTGCCGCGCAGAATATGCGCTTTATTATTCTGCCGCAGGCGGTCCGCAACATTCTTCCGGCGCTCGGCAATGAGCTGGTCACCATTATCAAGGAATCCTCGGTCTGCATGGTCATCGGCATCCCCGAACTGATGTACAACGCCAACATTGCCAAGGGCGCAACGTTCCGGGTCATGGAATCCATCGTACCGGCGGCTGTGCTGTACTTCCTGATCACATTCACCCTGTCTAAGCTGCTGATGATGTGTGAGAGGAGGATGCGGCATGAGTGAGGAAATTATTCGCGTCAGCGGTCTGGTCAAGCGCTTCGGCGGCGTGACCGCCCTCAATAATGTGGATCTCAGTATCCGCCGCGGCGATGTTGTCGTTATCGTCGGACCCTCCGGCAGCGGCAAATCCACGCTGCTGCGCTCGCTCAATCTGCTGGAAACGCCGACGGAGGGCACGATCCTCGTGGACGGTGTGGATATTACCGCAAAGGGCATCAATATTGATCTGCACCGCAGAAAAATGGGCATGGTATTCCAGCATTTTCACCTGTTCCCGCATTTGACGATTCTCGAAAATCTGACGATCGCCCCGAAGCAGGTGCTCGGGCAGAAGGCAGAGGAATGTGAGCCGTATGCCCGCAAACTGCTTGCGCGCGTCGGTCTGGAGGACCGCGCCGATGCCTATCCGGCACAGCTTTCCGGCGGTCAGAAGCAGCGCATTGCCATTGTGCGCGCGCTGTGCATGAAGCCCGAGGTTATGCTGTTTGACGAGCCGACCTCGGCGCTGGACCCGGAAATGGTCGGTGAGGTGCTGGACGTTATGCGCGGACTCGCCATGGAAGGCATGACGATGGTTGTCGTTACGCATGAGATGGGTTTTGCACGCGAAGTGGGCAACCGCGTGCTGTTCGTAGACCACGGTCAGATTATCGAGGAAAAGCCCCCGCAGGAATTTTTCACGCACCCGGAATCACCGCGCCTTCGCGATTTTCTATCCAAGGTGCTGTAAAAGCTGTTTTTGATAAAGAAATACCGCAGCATGGGACCGGAGTCTGCACAGGGCGCTGTGTGTATCCGGCGCACTCCGGCTGTGAAGCACAAGTTCTAACCCCAATCCGAATGCCATTTTGCGCCGCAAAAAAGGTTTGCGGCAGTTCAAAAAAGAAGGAGCACTTACCATGAAAAACACGAAAAGACTGCTCGCGCTGGCGCTGGCCGGCTCTATGATGTTCGCTTTTGCCGGCTGCGGCTCGGCTTCCTCGACTCCGGCAGCCGACAGCGGTGACGCGGCGGACAGCACGGCCGGCGATACGCTGGTACTGGCTACCTCTGCCGATTATCCGCCGTATGAGTTCCACAAGCTGATCGACGGCAAGGATGAGATCGTCGGCTTTGATATTTCGCTTGCACAGCTCATCGCGGACAAGCTCGGCAAAAAGCTGGAGATCCGCGACATCAGCTTTGATTCCTGCCTGATCGAGCTGAATATGGACAAGGCGGATATTGTAATCGCCGGCATGTCCCCCGATCCGGATCGCGATGCGGCGTTCTCGGACATTTACTATGATACGACCCAGTGCGTTCTGGTCCGCAAGGCGGATAGCGCCAAGTATACGGACGTTGCTTCTCTTGCGGGTCAGACCATCGGTGCGCAGCTCGGTTCTGCGCAGGAGAAGGCCGCAAAGGCAGAGCTGCCGGATTCCAATCTGGTTTCCCTGCAGAAGATCCCCGATCTGCTGCTCAACCTGAGCTCCGGCAAGAGTGAAGCCGTTGTAATGGAGAAGTTCGTTGCCAAGACGTACCTGCAGACCTATGATGATATGGAGATCGCGTTTGATCTGAAGTATGATACGGACGGCTGCGCCGTTGCCGTTAAAAAGGGCAACGATGAACTGCTGCAGCAGGTTAATGAGATTGTAGATACCGCCATTGAGGACGGTACGCTCAGCAAGTACATTGATGAGTCCGCACAGCTGGCTGCCGGCGAACTCGGTTAAGGAGGAAATGAATATATGCCTTCTCTCAGTCACCGCGTACAGACATTTACCGATTCGGTAATCCGGCGCATGACCCGTATCAGCGATGAATACGGTGCGATCAATCTGTCCCAGGGTTTTCCGGATTTTCCGCCTCCGAAGCCGATCACGGATGCGCTCAAGCGCATTGCCGATGAAGGCCCGCACCAGTATTCGGTCACCTACGGCGCCGAGAATTTCCGCGAGGCGCTCGCACGCAAGGCCGCTAAGGGGATCGGCCGCGAAATTGATCCGGAGGAAGAGGTCCTCGTCACCTGCGGCGGCACCGAGGCCATGATGAGCGCCATGATGACCATCTGCAATCCCGGTGACAAGGTCGTTGTGTTCTCGCCCTTTTACGAGAACTACGGCGCGGACGCGATCCTGTCCGGCGCGGATCCGATCTTCGTACCGCTCGTGCCGCCGGATTATCATTTCGATGCTTCCCTGATCGAAGCCGCCTTCCGCGATGAGGGTGCAAAGGCGATCATCGTCTGCAACCCCTCCAATCCCTGCGGCAAGGTATTCACCCGGGATGAGCTGATGACCATCGGCGAACTGGCGAAAAAATATGATGCGTTTGTCGTAACGGATGAAGTATATGAGCACATGGTATACGCACCGAACGAGCATATCTGCATGGCCTCGCTGCCCGGCATGTGGGAACGCACCATCACCTGCAACTCGCTGTCCAAGACCTATTCGATCACCGGCTGGCGTCTCGGCTGGCTGATCGGCCCTGCCGAAGTTGTAGAAGCCGCGAAAAAAGTGCATGATTTCCTGACCGTCGGCGCACCGGCGCCGCTGCAGGAGGCTGCGGTTGTCGGCCTTAATTTCCCGCAGAGCTACTACGATGAGCTGCTTCAGATCTACACCGAGAAGCGCGATTATTTCTGTGACGGTCTGGACCGGATCGGCATTGACCACAATGTGCCGCAGGGCTCCTACTTTGTCATGGTGGATATCAGCCGGTATCTGAAAAAGCCGCAGTTTTCCGGTTATACCGATCTGGAATTCTGTGAATGGATGATACGCAATATCGGCGTTGCTGCGGTACCCGGCTCGAGCTTCTTCCGGGAGCCGGTCGGCAATCTGATCCGTCTGCACTTTGCCCGCGAGAAGGATACGCTGGATGAGGCGCTTTCCCGTCTGGCAAAGCTGGAGGAGCTTTGAGACTGTCGAAAAACTTCGTTTTTCCGACAATCTGTATTCTGACTGTGCAGAACATGAGTCGTCCGAAAGTATGAAAACCAGCGCTATCCTTGCGCAGCTTCTTGGACGCGCTGCACCGGTGCATGCCCTCGGTTTTCATGCATTTGCGCCGCAAAAACGGACGTTATCGACAGACTGAAAGGAGAAACTGCAACCGCAGTTTCTCTTTTTTTATGCTGGTCAGAGTGTAAAGTTGTAAAGTTACAAAGTTGCAACGTCACAAAGTTACAACTTTTTGTTCTGCTCACCCGCCAGATACCGTTTGAGCAGAAACGCGCAAAAGTACGGAAACGTATAAATATCGTCACTGAACCCGACATTTCCGGCGGTAAATTTGATACCACAGTGAATATCCTCATACTTATCGCTGGTGATGAGCGTGCGCAGAGACTTCGCCGTGCCTCTCTGGGCCTTGACCTCGACCGGAATAAGCGCGGATGCCGTGCGGACGAAGAAATCCTGCTCGAGCGTGGAATCCTCGCGCTTGTAGTAATACAGCTGATACCCGGCCTTGACCAGCGCCTCGCCGACCACATTCTCATACAGCGCACCCTTGTACACGCCGAGGTTTTTGTTGGCGCGCAAGTCCTCCTGCGCTTCCTCATCCAGCATGGCAACGAGCAGACCGCTGTCCGCAAAATACAGCTTGTACTTTGTGTCGTCATAATTGCCCTTGAGCGGCAGTTCCGGGAAATTCAGGCAGTAGCAGATGTTGACCATACCGGCGTCGTTCAGCCACTCAATGCAGCCGCGGTAATCGCGGAAACGCGCGCCGGACGCGACCTTGGAAATCTGGAATTTTTTGTTGTCCTTGGCAAGCTGCACCGGGATGTGCTGAAACACGTTCAAAATGCGGGTCTGGTCCATGCCGTCCGCGTATTTGCGGATATCCTCCTTGTAGTCGGCGATGAGCTGGCGCTGGGTTTCGAGTGAGCCTTCAAACGTGCCCTTTTCGATGAACTCGCGGACAACGGCAGGCATGCCGCCGAGGATGCAGTAGTTGAGGAACTGTTCGCCGCAGACCAACATTTCCAGCTCGTTGAACGGCGTCAGTGTGCGCATGTGCGTCAGCATATCCTCAATAAAGGCGTTGTCGTAGCCGCCGGCCCACAAAAATTCCTCAAAATCCAGCGAGAACATCTCGTAATCGGTCTTGTAGCCGACGCTGTTGCTCTCAATTTTACGGTAGTTGAGACCGAGCATGGAACCGCTGCAAATGACGTCGAACCGGCCGTCGATCTTGAAGAATTTGAGCGCGGTCGCAATGTCGGGAAATTCCTGCAGCTCGTCAAAGAAAATCAGGGTTTCACCCTCAATAAACCGCTTAGACGGGTCGATACGCGAGATATTTTTGATGATATCCGCCGCTTTGTAGCCGTCTGCGGTGATCATTTTGTACTTTGGCTCCTCCACGAAGTTGATCGTGATAACGCTCGTGTAGTTGCCCTCGGCAAAGCGCTGAATGGATTCGGTCTTGCCGACCTGCCGCGGCCCTTTGACGATAAGCGGCTTTTTATCCGGATTTGCTTTCCATTCCGACAGAAAAGCGTCGATTTTGCGTTTTAAATAGAGCATTTGGTTTCACCTCTTATGAGGGTATTATACCCCGACAGAGGGAGAAATGCAATTGTCTGCACAAAATTAAAGGGAGAATTTTCGGTTGATTCACATTTTGTGAGCGAGTTATTATAGATAAATCACATTTTTAAGGATTGTATACCGCGTGACAGAGGATGCGCAGTATCAGTTGATTCGGTGTCAGCCTCGTGCTATAATGACGGTGAGTAAAGCACATGCCCCTGCGGGGGACAGCAACCCGATAACCAGGGATGCGTTTACGATATTCTTGATGTAACAACTCGCGCCCCTGTGGGGGACGGCAACTTCCACAGGCTTTCGTCTCGCACCCACGGTTCCGGAGTAACAACTCGAGCCCCTGCGGGGGACAGCAACGCATCCATGTGGCTACGGGGATTATCTATTCCAAGTAACACCTCGCGCCCCTGCGGGGGACAGCAACATATCCGGTACTCCGAACATACGGAGCATTTCTACGTAACAACTCGCGCCCCTGCGGGGACCACCCACAAAACAAAAAAAGCATGCATACTGAACTGCCCCAATTTATACGGACAGCACAAAAAAGCCCCAATGTAGGAAATATTAAGTTTTAAGCGGAGTGGCGCAGCGTTAGC
>OQWI01000064.1_pt1 | contig 49669 bp, 50 predicted proteins | sample 1691551 | NCBI WGS metagenome assembly OQWI01 (sample SAMN03418259, study PRJEB22391) | human gut metagenome | biome: human-gut; feature: organic feature; material: feces | host: Homo sapiens | place: Tanzania | collected 2013-01
TAACCGAGTAAGGTTTTGCCAAAAACTCAAAAAGGCGCGAATTATCGCCGTTTTACCCTTTGGTGATGGTGTCGGTGTCATCGATAGTCACATCTTCCACCGAAACTCCGCTGTCTTTGATATGCTCGATTTCGGGAGCGTCGTCGGGCGCGGCTTCTTTATGCGCTGCCGTGTTTGCGGACTTTCTGTAAATGACGAATTTCTGCCAGCAGAATTCCAGAACGCCGTTGATGAGCATTACGGTTGCTTCTGCCAAAAGTTTTGCTCCCTCACCTCCGCCAAGCGACGACGATACGGCGTGAACGTACCAGGTCTGGAAGGGATAAAACGGGACGTAAAACAGGAACGCGAGCGCCATTGCGACGGGCACGTTCTTTGCCGACTTGAACGTGAATTTGCGGTTCAAGGTAAAGTTCCACAAAACGGACAGCGCCAACGCAACCGTGGTCGCCACAAACAGCGTCTTGGGCATCACGGTGATGAAGTTGATTGTGCCCCAGTCGAGTTTTTTGAAAGCGAAAGTCATTATCGTGAACGATAAGAACTGGATAATTCCTGCGCTTGCCGTGCAAAGTAAGTATTTGACGGCTTGCCAACGAGTGCCGTTTTTCTCGTTCATTGCCTTGAATTTCGCCTTTCTGTCTGCTTTTCTTTGTGCCTTTTCTTCGGGCGTGAGTTTTTGTTTTGCCATACTTTCTCCTTATTATAACGGGCGTCTGATTGCAGTGTCTTCCGCTTCGCCGCAGCAGTGAATGTGCATATTGTTCATTACTCTGAATGCGTCGGCGCGAATATGGAAGCTTCGCAAGCCGTTAAGACGGACTTTCAGGCGCATGTACAGCATAAGACTTTTGCCGTTGTCGGGCGGGGGACATTGTGACACGAAGCAAGCGTACGCCGCTTTTGTTTTTTCAAAGTCTTTTTTGGTGATTTTGACGAATCTATTGGGTTTACCGGTGAAATAGTACGCCAGAACCGTTGGTTTTGCAATTTGGGTTGCCCCGACGCTTTTCATCATATTGACGTTGCTGCACATAAAATACGCCTTTGACACCGCTTCTCCCACGCGAAGATGGTCGGGGTGGCTTTCGGGGTACAGTTTGTGGTCGGGACCGATCACGACGTCGGGCTTAATTTCTGCGATGACTTTTGCGATTTCGATGCGGAGCGCGACTTCGTCGTACATTCCTCCGTCCTCAAAAGGCAGAAATCTGACGTCCTTAACACCCAGAATTTTTGCAGATGCCAGTTGTTCGTCGCGGCGGATTTTAACAAGCGTTTCGGGCGACATGTTTTCGTCTTCCGTGCCGAACCGTCCGTCGGTGCAAACGAGATAATATACGGCCTTCCCTTCGCGCGCAAGCCTTGCGACGGTGCTGCCCACGGCAATTTCGATATCGTCGGGGTGCGGCGCAACGAACAAATACGTCTTGAATTTTTCGATTTTCGGAACGGGCGCGACCGCTTTTATGAGCAATCTGTTGAGTAACATAACTTTCTCCCTGGGCAATCTTACAATATTTTAACACACGATATTTGTTAAGTAAAGGCTTTTCAAGAAAATGTGGTTTTCTTATGAAACGAAACAAATAAAAAACATCATACTGTCAATAGGACACTCTTGCTGTATAGATGACCATTTTTTTAATGAGAAATTGTCCGGTATCCGGGTTGAGTGTGTTTTGGATAAGAAAATTTGCTTTTAATAACGTACAATGTTTATTCGGTTTGTTTTATTATGAATTTTACATAAATAGTTAAAGCGTTCTTGACGCGGTTACCCTAACTCTAAAAAGTCAGAATTTTGATGCTATTAAGCTCCACAAGTACACAGTATCTTGTGGGGACCCCGCGTGATTTTCTCGGCGGGTATCAAAATACCAACGCCCATAAAACGGCGAGAATTTGATGAGATATACTCTCCCCTAAAAAGTCAGAATTTTGATGAGATTGCGGGGTTCTTGACGGGTTCGTGCGAGGGCGCGTACGCGTCGCACAACTTCGCTTTTGAAATCACGTTTTCGCAAGCGATAACGCTCACTCTTTTGCTTGTGTGCGACTTTTCCCCAAAAGTACAAAAGTATCTTTTGGGGTCCCCTTTTCTCACGATTTTTCGGGTTCCCGAAAAAACTCAAAAGGTCGCAAAATTATGACTTTTACAAAAAATAAAGGCTACACCGTAATAGTGCAGCCCTTTGTGTTGTTTTTTACGTATTACTTATTTGTTATACGTTTGCGGATTGATGATCTGGATTTCAAAAGCCTTGTTCTTTGTATCTTCGGAAATAAGGTTTTTGTTGTAATCGCTGTCTGTTGTCGGGTCGGATTCACAGAAGTTGACGTAACCTTTGATCGAGAACGTCTTTCCGTAGACTTTTCCTTCGACAGTTGCGGTGCCGTACGTTACGCGGTCGCCGTCTTTCTTCGTGCCGATGATGACTTTAAGCGCGATGTCGTCAATGATTTCCGCATTTGCGCTTGTTCCTGCCGCAGCTATTTCCTCGACTTTCCAGCTGTTTGCCGTCGTATCGAAATACGGGACGTAGGTCTTTCCGAGGCGGTATGCCTGACGGAGCAACGAACCGGCTTTGCCGTCGATATAGTTGCTTTTCGTATATTTCGCGTCAGCAGGTGCATTATTGAGTTCGTCTACGATTGCTTGTTTAAGGACGTCGGGCGTGTTGATAAGCACGAGTTTGCCGTCTTTAAATTCGAACCCTTCATCGGAAAGATATTTCACGTTGTTTTTCTTTACGGCGTTTTCAAGCTCTGCATAAAGCACGTACGGGTACAGATATTTGTTGCCCGCGCTGTCTTCGACCACTGCATAACCGTATTTTTGCATTTCTGCGGTCGTTTTGTGTGTCTTGAAGTGCTCTTCACCTGCTGTCACATATCCTTCCGGACGGAGCAACATAAGCTGTTTGCTGAGACCTTGCGCGTAAATTCCGCGAGCCGTCAACTTGTAAAGTTCGGTTTCGAATTCCTTATAAACCGCGACCGAGTCGTAAGTCTTGCCCGCGGGAACGACTTGATACTTCGTGAAGTATTTCATTGCAAGAGCGACCATGCTCACCGCGTCGATATTATTGTTGTTGTATTCAAACAAGTTTTTGAACGTCGTCGCAAGGAGTTTTTCGCCGCCGATAACGAGCGAGTTGTCAAGGCCGTCCGCCTGATTGATGCCGATAAGTCCGTACACTGCGGGAATGATACCCACTTTGTCTTTAAGCAACAGGTTCATAATAACGTCGCCAATCGTGATGTCGTTTTCCGCTGCCGCTTCGGCTTTGTGCGCCTTATAGTTCACGAACAAGCCGTTGCCGTTCTTATTGATAAGGTAGTTGACAAGTTTCACGAAGTTGAGCCCTTTGACGTGCGCTTCGCCGCTCGTTACCAGATGATTGATGGATTCATTGACACTAGCAAAGCTGTAAGAAACGTTATATTTCTTATATTTGTCGCCGGTGTAGGTTGTCTGTTCTTCGGCGGTCAAAAGGACGTAGGTGTTCGTTGCCTCATCAAGGCGATACTTGCCGTTTGCGTCTTTTTCATAGACCGAGTACAGGACGCCGCCGACTTTATCTGTGTCGTCCGCAGCATAGAAGCCCCATTTGCCGCCAACATTCTTAAAGCCGTTGATGCCGATTGCGCCGTTTTTACCGAGCGCGACGCACATATCGAGAATCGCGGGGAGAACGCCTTTGTATTCTTCCATGATTTTCGCGTCAAGTTGCAGGTCGTAATCGGGGTTTTCCGGTGTTCCTATGTTGGCGGAATACAGTTGAAGTTTTGCAAACACTTTATCGTTTGCGGTAATCGTTGCGACCGCGCGAGTGTTTTGGATATTTACGAAATCGAGCGTGCCTTTGATATTGAGTTTCAGCGTTTTGGGAACGGTGAGTGTTTTCGTTACCTCGTCGTATTTCAGATCGTCGCCGCCGACTTTGATTTTCAAGCCGCTGGCACTTGTATAATCGTGTGCGACAAGGCTCAGAAGGTCTTCGCCGAAGTCGAAATCAAGACCTGCGTCGATATTCATTGCGCCGTATTCGTCTTTGTTTACAGCCGTCGTGGAAATCGCGTCTTTTTCGTTTCCGATTTTAAGGTCGGTGATTGCAAGTTCGATACCGAAAGTCCTGTTTTCCGTACCTGCGGGCAGGTTAAGGTCGAGGAAGAATTTGCTCATCTTGCCGATGCTGCCGTTTGCGCCCTTTTCCTTTTCAAAGCCCAACTTGATTGCGCTGTTTTTCGTCACGGCAATGCTTTCGCCAAGGCTGAAAGGATTGAGCGCGATCGTTGCGGAAAGTTTTTGCGACAGGTCGTTCTTGACGGACGTGTAACCTTTGTTCGCTTCTTGGAACTGACCGTTTTTCCAGGTGTACCAGGTAGGTTCGCTGAACAAGTTGCTTGCAAACGGTGTGCCTTTTAAGTCCGCGGTAAGAATGCCCTGAACGTCAAGGGTTTCGCCAAAGTAACTGTAAAATTTTTCTTTGCCGCCGAATATATCCGAAAGCATGTTGTTGATCGAAATGCCGCTGAAAGAAATGTTCTTTTCAAAAATCGTGTCGGCAAGGGTTTTCACAACGTGTGTGCCGTTTGCGGCTTTTTCGTATTCTCCCTTAACTTCGTTGTAGTTGTAACGATTTCTGTTTGCCGCATTGACAAGCGTGTCGCTGTACGGCATATACTCTTTCTTTACAAACGTGTTGATAAGCCCGGTGATAACTTCGTTAAGGTCAAAGTCGCCGCCGTTGAAAGCTTCGACAACGCTCTTTACGATGTTGTTTTTGAGCAGCCCTTCGATCTTGGTGAAAAGCGCGTCTTTGACGGTTTGTCCGTTTGCGGTCTTTTCAAGTTTCGTAAGGTCAACGCCGACTTTGTTCCCTGCGATCGTTGCGTAAAGGAAGTCGTTTTCGTAAATAAGGCGGAAAGAATCAACGCCGTTAATGCGCGCGGACACGTCGATATAAGTTTCGTTGTCGGAAGTAAGCGAAACCGCTTTCGAATATCTCGTATATCCCGCCTGCGCGGAGTTTGCGGAATCGAACGGTACGAATTTCGCAACGCAGTTGCCGTTTTTGTCGACAACGTAGTTATTGCCTTCTTTCGTTACTCTGATTTCGCCTTCTTTGAGTTCGGTCGTGTCGGTGAATATCGTCACGTCATTGCCCGAAAGCACGTATGCGCCGTTTGCGTCGACGATATATTTGTCGATGACGTTCTGACGGTCGAGAAAACCTTTCAGAGCAAGTTCGATCGGCATTTTTTCTGCGACGCCGCCGTCCTTTTTAAGGGTGATTGTCGCGCCGAGGCTCAAAGCGATGTTTTTGCCGTCGGCAAGTTCAAACGAAGTGCCGTTTGCGATTTCGTTTGCGCTTTGGAACATCGTGTTGACAAATGCATTCATCGAGGCGCCTGCTTGGTTGCCGCCGGTTCCGCCACCGCCGCCCGTTCCGCCGCCTTGGTTTCCGCCACCGTTGCCTTTATTTTTGCAGGCAGCCAGAACGCCGACGCACAAAACGAGAACGCAAACTATTGCGAGAACTCGCAAAAAATTCTTGTTTTTCATTTTTGGTCTCCTTTCGAGATTTAAATTGAACACGCACGCGGACGTGCGTATATCTCTACATTTTACATTTTAATATTTATTGGTTTTCTTGTCAAGGCTAAGTCGGGATTTCCGCCCGACGCGCGCCGTTTCGGGGTTATCGGCAAATCGTTTTAAGGTAATTTTTAACCTAAACGTTACAAATGCGCCCGCGTGTAATATTTTGCGAAAAACCTTTACATCTTGTCCTTACGTTTGTATAATAATCGTTAGGAGGAATTTTATGCACGATTCGCACGTTCACAGCATTTTTTCGGACGACGGCATGGAGGCGGTCGAAGACGTCGTTGCGACGGCGCTTTCTCGCGGTTGCGACTATGTCGCAATCACCGATCACGTCAACCGCGATTATCAGGTCATCGGATATGACAACCCTCAAATAAATATGTCGGCGTACGTCGCCGCGATGCAGAACTTCAAACGCCGCTTCAATAAGAAAGGCTTCCGCCTTGCCATGGGCGCGGAACTCGGATACCTTAAATCGGCAAACAACCTGTATATCAAAGACCTTGCCGATATCGACTTTGACGTCATTATCAACAGCGTTCACTGCGTGCTCGGCAGCGAGGTCTATTACGCGGAATATTTCAATAAGTGCCCCTATAAACACTTTGCCTATCTCGAATACCTGAAAGCCGTCCGGGAAAGCGTCGACGCGCCCTACCCCTACGACATCATCGGCCACATCGGCTATATCCAGAGAAACGCGCCGTATAAGGAGCCCGATATGTTTTACGAGGAGTTCTCGGACGTCTTTGACGATATCCTCACCGCCATCATCGAAAAAGATAAGTGCCTGGAAGTTAACAGCAAAACTTATCGCGGCGGAAAAACCACAAGCGAGTTTTCTTTGCGACACCTGTCAATCCCCGACGTCGACGTCCTGAAACGATACTACGAACTCGGCGGAAGGAAAATTTCTTTCGGCAGCGACGCACACCGCACAAACAGCATCGCTTATAATTACGACAAAATCGCGGCGGCAATGAAAGAAATCGGCTTTGAAGGTTTCACCCGATACGTGAACCGCGAGCCGGAACTTGTGAAGTTTTGATAAATCGAAAACAAAATGATGAAAAAACCGTCGCTTTCCGACGGTTTTTTCGCGCTTCACGATTTATAAAACGCTTTTCGTCACGTTGAACTTTACGCCGTAGGCGTTTGTGACTTCGTGATACTCCGCGTTTTCAAAAAGTCCGCTCGTGCGGGACACGACGTAATCCGCGCACTCAAAAAGGGGCTCCGAAAATCCTTTGTCGATATGATATATTTCGAGCAATCGGCGGGCGGGGGTTTTAACCTTTGTGTTTCTGATTATTGCAAATAATTTTTTCATTTCGTTCACCTCTTGATTGCATTATTACATACAAAATATGACAATGTTTTGCATATTATTGAAAAATGTTTGAAATTTTTCATTTTTTTCGCAAGGTGAATTTTTGCAAAAAGAAACGCCCCGAAAATCGGGACGTTCCTTTGATTTAGGTGGAAAGATTACTGTCGTAATCCGATAATAAGCATATTATTAGCCGACTTGGACGCTGGCATTGCCGCTGACTTGTACAACGTATTTGCCGTTTTCGACTTCCGGCTCACCGGGGATATATTTTGCAATGCCGTTGATGTCGACGTTCACGTTTACAGAGCCCACAACGACAACCGCCGCCGTACCATTGATTGCAAAGTCGTTTTTGTCAAGGTTGGTTGCGTTTGCATTCGAGATAACGTTTGCAACGACGTTCACTTTAACGGTTTCTTGACCTTCTTTCCCGACCGCTACGTCAACGTAGACTTTCGCGCCGTGTTCGGTATCGCTGATTTTGCCAAGTTCGACTTTCACGTTGACCTTGCATGCGTTGTCAACACCGACGTTAACTTCAACCACAACACCACCGTTGTCGTTGGACCATGCCTTGACGTTTACGCCAACACCGTCAACTTTAAGACCGGTGCCTGCTCCAAATGCGAACACCATTGTATCTTTCTCTTTGTCATAAGTGCAGGTTCCGCTGATTTTGACAAATTCTTTTTCGCCGTGCATTACAACCGCTTCAAAAGCATAGTCGTCTTTGCCGTTGATGTCTGCGTCTTCCTTGGAAACTTCGCCGTCTTTGATTTTCTTTGCGTTGATGTAAATCGTCGATACGTCGGATACATCTTTGCCTTCGGCGTCTTTATAAGTGACGGTCACGAGCATTTTGTAGTTGTATCCGTCTTTGTCGGACGAGTTAATTTCAACTTTGACGTCGTGATCTTTGATGTACGCCTTTGCGTTGTTTACGTATTCGTTAAGATATTTTGCAAGTTCGTCGGTTGCCGTGCTGATACCGGGGATTGCGCCGATGCCGTTAATGGTGAAATAAGGATCAACGTTTTCATCGCCTTCCGCCGAAGCAGTGCCCGCTGCCGAAGAGTTCATCGCGACTGCGATTGCCGTGCCGAGAGTTTCGGCGTTGTTTGCTTTTGCAGGTGCGGTTTTCTTATCCTTATTGCAGGCGGTAAGTCCGACCGCAAGAGCCGCTACCATCGATACTACAAGAAGTATTGCCAGGATTTTCTTTTTCATATTGAGTAAAACCTCCGTGTTTTTCAAATTGTTTTCGCAAAGTAAACAATCGACGAGCGCGTTTTATTGGGATTTTACAAAAAATTTTTTATTTTTTTACTCCACGCAAGTACAAAAGTATCTTGCGTGGGATTTATAACAAGGTGTCTTTCAATAAAAAACCTTACCGTTTCCGATAAGGCTTGTTTTTATTTTTATATTGTTTATTAAATATCAAAAATACTGTTCGATGTTTGTTCACTCGGGTTCAAAATGTTGTTGATTAAATCCGTGATATACCTGTCGTACATCGCCTTGATTTTCGCAAAATCGATGTTTTCAAGGGAGATACGGATTTCCGCAACTTTTGCCTGCAAATCGGTCAGCCCTAAAAACTCGCACATGCTTTCGATATTTTTAAGGCTTTCGATCATTTCGGCGTAAGAACCCTTTGTAAAGTTTTTGACGTAGTCGCTACTGCCGATATTTTGTCGTTTGATTTCTTCTTCCGCATAATTATAATAAACGTCCGAAAACAAGCTTCTGTCGCCGAACCAGGATTCTTCCAGCAAACTCTTTCTTTTGGCAAAAGCGGCGGTTAATTGTTCAAAACTCATTGATGAAGTTGCGTTTTGCAAATATTTCTTCGCTTGGTTTGCAAGGTCTTCCTTTGAAATCGTCTTTATCGACAGCGAAAAGTCAAACGCCGTTAAAAGTCGTTTTACAAAACTTTCGGCGGTCTCGCCGGAGACGGAAACGGAAAGCCCGTCCGCGTCATCGACGAATTTGAGCGTCCGCGCGGCTTCGTTGATTTTTCTTGTCGCAGCGTCAAATTTAAGCCCTTTCAATTCGCCGGAAAGATGCAGTATCATGTCGCCGTCCACATTTTCGGCGCGCACCGTTTCCACGGTTTCCTCGCTGTTTAACGTGAGCGTGATTTTTGCGCCGTCGGTTTTTTCGTCCGCCGCCGCCGTCGCTTTGTCCGCGCCAGCAGAAACCTGCACGTAATAGTAATTGCTTATCGGCGAATTATCTTTTTTCGGCGCGAACATAACGCCGCAGGTAATCGCGATTGCCATAATCAGCACGCACGCCACGGCGGACGTCGCGATTCTGAACGCTTTGCTTGCGCCCGCTTTCTTTGTTTTCGCCACGGGTTTTTCGATATAGGAGGACTGCACGACGTTGTCGTAAACGCGCGGCGTAATACTTTCGATTTCGCTTTTTAATTTGTTTTTCAAATCTTTGTTGTTCACGCTTGCTCCTCCTTTAAGTATTTTCTGAGTTTTTTAAGGCTGTTGTTGTACGTCCAGAGTACCGTGCCCACGGGTTTTTTTACGATTTCAGCAATCTCGCGATGTTTGAATCCCGCCACGACGTACAGCATAACGATTTGCGCTTCGTCGGCGGTCAGCACCTTTTTCATCGCGTCGGTGACGGTGGTGTCGGCAAGGTCTTCGACGCTCTTTTCGCCGGACACGGGTTCCCACTCCGAGAAATCCGTCGCGGTCTCGTACTTCGCGCGCTTTATGTGGTTGAAGGCGATGTTTTTGCCGATCTCGATAAGAAACGCCGCCGGATTGCCCGATTTGTAACTTTGCACGCTTTGTCTGAAACGCACGTACGTATCCTGCATAAGGTCTTCGGCAACTTCCCTTCTCCTTACTATCGACAATAAATACGAAAACAAACCTTTTGACGTGAGTTCGTAAAACTCCGCAAAAGCGGTTTCATCGCCCGATTCCTTGATGCGCGCTATTAAAATGTCAAGGCGTTTATTATCCAAACGGAAAACCTCTTTTATTTAATAGGCATATTATACAAAGTCGGGAAGATTTTTGCAACCGATATAACCCTTGCAACAAATAAACAATCGAATCCCTTTTTTTATTTGACGATTTTTACATTTTTTCGGATTTTGTCAAAAAACGGCGGATTTTCCAGGTTCCGCCGTGTTTTTTCCAAAAAGAAACCCCGGAAAAATCCGGGGGAGTTCTTTCTTTTTGTGTTTGTCAGCCTTGGATTGCTCCGACGGGGCAGCCTTCTGCGCAAGCGCCACAATCGATGCATTCGTCGGGGTTGATTTCGTATTTACCGCCGTTTTCGGAAATAGCACCTACCGGGCAAGTGTCCGCGCACGCTCCGCAAGCGATGCATTCATCACTGATTTTGTGTGCCATAGTAACGTCTCCTTTTCAAATTTGTCTTATTTGGGTTTTCCCCTTTTCATTATATTACCACACCGCCGCGGAATTTGCAAGGGTTTTCAAATTTTACTTGACTTTTATTTAGACAAACGCGCGAAAACAATATATAATAAGGATTATGAAACCGTTGTACGACAAAATCTGCGAATACGTCGCAAAAAATCCCGCGCGCTTCCATATGCCGGCGCACTTCGGCACGGGCGATAATCCGCTTTTTTCAAGCGCGAAATACGACGTGACCGAACTCGATTTTTCGGACAATCTGCAAAATCCGACTGGCGCGATACTTGAAAGCGAAAAGGAATGCGCGAAAACGTACGGCGCTAAAAACTGCTTTTATCTGACCCCGGGCAGCACGACGGGGGTTTTCATCGCAATGAGCGCGATACGAAACCGCACCGACGAAATTATCGTTGCCCGCTCTTCGCATAAGTCGGTTTACGCGGCGGCAAGAACGCTCGGGTTTAAGGTAAGATATATTCCGTCGTCTTTCGACAAAAACGGAATCCCTTTGCCCGTGACGGAAAAAGACGTCGAAACCGCGCTTGAACAATATCCGTCTGCGGGCGCGTGCGTCATAACGTCACCGAATTACTTCGGCATGACCGCGGACGCAAAAAGTATATCCGCGCTTGTGAAAAAACGTGGCAAAATTCTTTTCGTGGACGAGGCGCACGGCGCGCATTTCCCGTTTTCAGAACGCTTTGAAAAAGGCTTTTCGGGCTTTTCCGACATCTCCGTTACAAGCTTTCACAAAACCTTGCCCGTGTATTCGGGCGGGGCGGCGTTATTTTGCAATAACGATACTTTAACGGACGATTTGTTGCGTTTACGTGCCGATTTTCACACTACAAGCCCGTGCTATCTTACCCTTGCAAGCATGGATTATTCCATTGACGAAAGAAGAATATCGGGCGAAAAAAAGTATGAAAACCTTTTTGAAAAGGTAAACTTATTAAAAGAAAAACTGCCCGGGAAAATAATTAAAAACGACGACTTCACAAGGCTTGTCGTAAGGTGCGGGGACAACGGGTTTTCGGCGCTAAGACAAAAAAACGTCGTGCCCGAAATGACTTTTTACGATTTGGCGGTCTTTATATTGTCTCCCGAAAACGAGGAAAGAATCGACGATATTTACGACGCCTTAAAAGACGTGAAATGCGAAAGCGCGCGTGAAATTCCGCCATTGCCCGCGCCTGTTTTCAAAAAAGTAACGGGCGGCGGCGCGTATCTTCCGCTGCACGACGCGATAGGTCACGTGTCGTTAAGGGAAGTCGGGACGTATCCCCCGGGCATTCCCGTCGTCGCGTACGGCGAAGTAATTACCGAAAATATTGCCGATTTTTTGAAAGACCGCGACGTTTTTGGTTTTGTAAACGGCAGATTATATGTTACAATAGATAAGTAGAATAATCAACGGACATCATTATGAAAGGAAAATTTATCACTTTTGAAGGCGGCGAAGGCGTCGGAAAATCCACGCAGGTTCGTCTTCTTATGGAATATCTTGAAAAAACGTCGCAACCCGCCGTTCTCGTTCGTCAGCCCGGCGGCACTCCTATTTGCGAAAAAATTCGCGAAATACTTCTCTCGCCGGAAAGCGCGGATATGACGCCCGAGTGCGAGGCGTATCTTTACGCAGCGGCGCGCGCGCAACTTTTAAGGGAAGTCGTCATTCCCGCCCTTAACGAAGGAAAAATCGTGATTTGCGACAGGCACGTCGACAGTTCGGTCGCCTATCAGGGCGCGGGACGCGGACTCGGCACCGACGTCGTGAAAAACATAAATGCAAAAGCAATCGAGGGCTGCCCCATCGACGCGACGGTTTTCATCGACCTGCCCCACGACAAAATGTTCAGAAGCCGCAAAAAGGCGGAAGAACTGGGCGACCGTTTCGAGGTGGAATCGGGCGATTTCCACGCCCGCGTTTACAAGGGCTTTTCCGACATCGCCGACGAAAATCCGGAAAGGGTGATCCGCATCGTCCCATGCGAGTGCAAGGCCGAAACAAGCCGGCATATTATCGACGCCCTTCGCGAAAAAGGACTTATCAGATGATTGAGTTTCAGGACGCTCTGAAAAAGAGCCGCGCCTACAACTTAATAAAACACGATATCGACACGGGCAATTTGTCGCACGCTTATATGGTGATTTCGCCCGACGTTTTCGCCGTGCAGAATCTTTTCAGACTGATTGCGTGCGCGGTATATTGCAAGGACGCCTGCACGACCTGCCCCGTTTGCAAAAAAGTGCTGAACGGGAATCACGCCGACGTGAAATTCATCAACGAAGACGGCAAAAAAATCAAGGTCGAAGACGTCGCCGCCCTTATCGAAGACACCGAGACGAAACCGTTTGAGAGCGACAACAAACTGTACTTTGTAAATTCCGCGGACAAAATGAACCCCGCCGCGCAAAACAAGTTGCTGAAAACTCTGGAAGAACCGCAAAAAGCCGTGAGCATATTTTTGGGAGTCGGCAGCGAAAGCGCGATTCTGGACACGGTGAAGTCGAGAACGAAAAAAATAACCCTTGACAGGTTTTCCGCGGGCGACATAAAAGCCGCATTGATAAGTTCGGGCGTTGCCGTCGGAAACGCGACGATTGCCGCCGCCTGCGCCGACGGTATGCTGTGGCGCGCAAAGGAAATTTCGTCAAACTCCGCCTTTTCGGAAACGTTCGACCGCGCCATATTCATACTCAACAATCTGAAAAAAAGCAGCGATGTGGCGTCGTTTTTGAACGATAAAACCCTTGATAAGGATAATTTGCCCGTTTTTCTGGACGCGCTCTCAATCGTTCTTCGCGATATGATTGCGGCAAAAACCGACAAGAACCTTATCATGAGCAAACATAAGGAATGGGAAATCGAAACGCTGTCGAAAGGCTTTTCGCTTGACGCCCTTTCCAACATACTTTATCTTGTCAACGAAGAAAGAAAAAAATTGAGTTTTTACGTGGGAAGCACCGGCGTTGTCGAAAACCTGCTTCTCGGTATTTTGGAGGTTAAATATAAATGTCAGTAACGATAGTCGGCATAAAATTTAAGAACTCGTGCAAGGTGTACTATTTCAGCCCCGAGAATATTTCGTTTTCGGAAGGCGACGCGGCGATTGTCGAAACGGCGCGCGGCACGGAATACGGCGAAGTCGTGCTCTCGAACCGCGAAGTCGACGACAAAGACGTCGTGCAACCTTTGAAACCCGTTTTAAGGAAAGCCACCGACGCCGACAAAAAACATGTGGAAAAAAACCTTGCCATGCGCCCAGAAGCCATTCGCATCGCAAACGAGAAAATCGAAAAACACAACCTTAATATGAAACTTGTGGACGTGGAATACACTTTTGACCGTCAGAAGATTATCTTTTACTTCACGGCGGCGGGACGAGTCGATTTCCGCGACCTTGTCAAAGACCTTGCGGGCGTGTTCAGAAACCGCATCGAACTTCGCCAGATTTATGAACGCGACGACGCGAAAATGCGCGGCGCCCTTGCCCCCTGCGGACGGCCGTGCTGCTGCAACACCTGTCTTCCCGACTTTGCGAAAGTTTCCATCAAAATGGCGAAACTGCAAGGACTGTCGCTTAACCCCACAAAAATCAGCGGCGTTTGCGGACGTCTTATGTGCTGCTTGAAATTCGAGAACGATTACTACGCCGAAATGTACAAAAAAATGCCCAAGGTCGGCAGTCGCGCAAAAACTCCCGACGGCGAAGGCGTCGTGGAAAGCAACGACATCTTAAAACAGCAGGTCAAGGTCAAAATAATGGACAAAGACGGCAGTTTCGACGTCAAAACCTATGACCTTAAAGACGTGTCGGCACGCGTGCATCAATCGGTGGAACCCGACGATTCTTCGGACGACGAGGAGCTCAAAAAACTTGAAGATTGATATATAAATATATCTTTTTTGGAATACAGTGTCTATCGACAAAATATTTTGTGTCGAACATGAGATATTTTTGTTGACAATTTTCTTTTATAAGTTTATATTACGGGCTATGAAATCAGAGAAATCGAAAAAAATTTTAAGTCGTGTCGGGTTTTACGGTCTTTTGCTATTCTTCGCACTGCTTCGCGCGGTGGCGTCGTACGTCTTTATTGTCCCGAACGCATTTGCCCCGGGCGGCGTAGGCGGTATCGCGAGTATCGTGTACAACGTCGTCAATCTGTACGATCATAAACTTGCGGAAGGCGTGTTCAACCCCGCCGTCACGATTTTCGTGCTGAATCTGCCGCTTGTTATCGCGTCGTTTTTCACGCTCAACAAACAATTTGCAATCAATACAACCGTCATCGTTTTGGGATATTCGGGCTTTATGGCACTGTTTTCCGCACTTAAACTGCCCGTATTTCAAGGCTCGGGCATGGAAAGCAGCCTGACGATTATTTCGGCAATCGCGGGCGGCGTCATTTCGGGCGTTGCGCTTGGCGGCTCCCTTCTTACGAACAGCAGCGCGGGCGGCACGGATATACTTGGGAAAATCGCAAACAAGAAAAAGCCCGAACTTAATACAAGTTGGTTTATTTTCCTGTTTGACAGCATCGTCGTTTTGCTGTCGGGTATCGTCGGTCTGCTGTCGGCAAAAGGCATGGACGCGAACACGACCTTCGTCAAAATCGCTTCCCCGATATTTTACTCGTTCATCACCCTGTTTTTGACAAGCGAGGTTGCGGACGTCATCACGACGGGTACGCAATCCAGCGTCGTGTTCAATATCATCACCGATAAGGCGGAAGAAGTCGGCGACGCAATCGTGCAAATCCTGCACCGCGGAGGCACGATAATCCACGCGGAAGGCATCTATACAAATTCCACCAGAAAAATCCTGGTCTGCGTCGTGAAGAAAAAGCAATCCGCCCTGCTCAAACAAATCATAAAAGACGTCGATCCCGACGCGTTCACCTATATCAATAAGGCGAAAGAAGTCAGCGGATTCGGCTTCCGCAACAATCAATAACAGCGCACACAACGATATAAACCCAAAACAAAAGCACCGAAAAATCGGTGCTTTAATTATGCCATAGGCAATGCGGTTATATTTGCTTCGCAAGTTTAATTTGCTTTGCAAGTTATATTGGTGTTTTGCTCGCAATGACATACTTCCCTAAAAAGTCAGAATTTTGATGAGATTGTGTTTTTCTCGGCGGGTTCAGAAAAATCCAGTGTACTTTGGCGTACACGATTTTTCGGGTTCCGCCGAAAAAGCAAAATATCGCAAAATTATGACTTTTTAATAGGTTTCATTGTGGGGAACAACAACACATCCCTTATCGTCTCCGCGCCCGTAACAAGCATTACAAGACGGTCGACGCCGACGCCTAATCCGCCCGTCGGGGGCATACCGTATTCCATTGCGGTGAGATAATCTTCGTCGATGTCGTTGGCTTCTTCGTCGCCCTGTTTTTTGAGTTCCGCCTGAGCCTCGAATCTGCCGCGCTGGTCGATGGGATCGTTAAGTTCCGAAAAAGCGTTGGCGTATTCCCTGCCGTTTATGAACAACTCAAAACGCTGGGTGTAGCCGGGATGATCGGGATCGCGCTTTGCAAGCGGGCTGATTTCCACGGGGTGTCCGGTAAGGAACGTGGGCTGGACGAGTTTATCCTCGACGTACGCTTCGATAAACAGATTGAGAATGTCGCCTTTTTTGTGGCGTTGTTCGTATTCGATGTGGTGTTCTTTCGCAACCGCCCTTGCTTCGTCCAGTGTTTCGATTTTGTCAAAGTCGACACCTGCGTACTTTCTGACCGCCTCGACCATCGAAATTCTTTCAAAAGGTTTGTCAAGGTCCAAATCCACGCCGTCGAAGGTGATTTTGCCCGTGCCGCAAACTTTGTTTGCAACGTGTCTGAACATTCCTTCGGTGATGTCCATCATGCCGTGAATGTCGGTATATGCCTCGTAAAGTTCCAGCAAAGTGAACTCGGGATTATGGCGTTGATCCATACCTTCGTTTCTGAAAACTCTGCCGATTTCGTAAACTTTTTCAAACCCGCCGACGATAAGGCGTTTAAGATAAAGTTCCAGAGCGATACGAAGGTACATATCGATATCGAGCGTGTTGTGGTGCGTAATGAACGGCCTTGCGTTCGCGCCGCCCGCGATGTTGTGCAAAACGGGGGTTTCGACTTCCAGATATCCTTTTTCGTCCAAAAAGTTTCTGATTTCGCGAAGAACCATACTACGTTTCACGAAAACCGACTTGACTTCCGGATTGACGATAAGGTCAACGTAACGCTGACGATAACGAAGGTCGGTGTTGGTAAGTCCGTGGAACTTTTCGGGGAGCGGCAAAAGCGACTTTGAAAGAAGTTTCACCGAAGTAACGTTGACGGTGGTTTCGCCCATGTGCGTCACGAAAACTTCGCCGGTAACGCCGATGATGTCGCCGATGTCGTATTTTTTGAATTCCGCATACGGCTCGTCGCCCAGAACGTCGCGCTTAAAGTAAAGCTGAATCTGACCGTCGCCGTCAAGGATATGCGCGAAACTTGCCTTGCCCATAACGCGTTTGCTGACGAGTCTGCCGGCAAGCGACACGGTTTTGCCCTCGTATTTTTCAAAATTATCGACGATTTCTTTGGACATCGCCGTTTTTTCGAAGCGGACTTCTCTGAAAGGATCTTTGCCCGCGTCCTGCAAATCGCGCAGTTTGTCGCGGCGAACCTTGATAAGCTCGCTTAAATCTTCCTGTTGTTCGTTGTTTCGGACGTCGTTTTCTGCCATTTTGACCTCTTATGCGTTAATGCTTAAAATTTTGAATCTTGCTTCGCCGCCGGGGGTGGTAACGACGACTTCCTGTCCCTTTTTCTTGCCGATGAGCGCGCTGCCGAGAGGAGATTCGTTGCTGATAAGATTTTCTTCGATTTTCGCTTCCGAAACGCCGACGATTTTATATTCGAGCTTGTCCCCGAATTCCAGATCTTGAAGTTTTACGATGCAACCGACGCTGACGGTTTTGGTATCGATCGTGCTTTCGTCGATAATCGTGCAGTTGCTGAGCATTTCGTTGATTTCACGAATGCGCTTTTCAAGGAAACCCTGCTCTTCTTTGGCGGCGTCGTATTCCGCATTTTCGCTGAGATCGCCGAACTCACGGGCGATTTTGATTTTTTCCGCCATTTCTTTGCGACCTGTCGAACTGAGTTCGTCATATTCGCGTTTTAATTTGTCGTAGCCTTCCTTGGTTAAAAAAACTTCTTTTTCCATTTTTCTTCTCCATAAAAAATCAAAGGCATATAAAATATGCCAATGTCTATTGCCCTATTATACTTGCGACTTTTCGTTTTGTCAATGGTTTTGACCGCCTTACGGGCGCGCTATCGCGCCAAAATGCGCGAAAAAAGACGAAAAACGGCAAAAAATGAAAATTTTCGGGGCTTTGTTATCAATAAACTGACCGTCAGTACAAAATTGTACTTTAATACAAAAATCTCTTTACAACCGTATTATTTTAGTGATATAATCAAAATATATTAAAAGGAGATTTTATGGCACCATTGGAAACGTCGCGCCGTCTGCGCAAAAAAAACAACACCCACAAAGCGTTGTTGCACGCGGCGAAAAAACTGTTTGAAGAAAAAGGTCTCGGTAACGTTACCATCGACGAAATATCGGAGGCGGCGGACGTATCGCGCAGCACTTTCTTCACACACTTCAATTCGCTGGACGACCTTATGGAACAAATCGCGGCGGAAGAAATCAACGACCTTGTTTCGGTCTTTGAAGAATCCGAGCAGGAAGTTTCCATATCGGCGCTCATCGACAAGCTCGTCGACGACACGATACCTTACCCTTACCTTACGGGCAATCTTTTAATGCGCGGTATCCTGTGCAAAGGCGAAAGCAGTTTCTCGAAAATTTACGATATGGCGGCGGAGCGCATAAAAACGCACGCGGCATACGCGAAACTTCTGGAAACGTTCACCCCCGAGGAACTTTCGGCATATATCCTCGGCGCATATTTCGGAATTGTTTTTCAACGCTTCATCAAAAACAAACCCTTTGACGACGTTGAAATCAAACAGTCAATCGATAAATTTATTAACTACTTAAAACGTTAGGAGGACTTCACTATGAGCAGAAACGGTTACGCTTGCGAACAAGGCAAATGGCCGAAAGCGCAAGACATCTACAACGAGTTGCACGAACTCACGAGCAAACCCATCTATTGCGTATCGGACGCAGCGTATAAGGACATCGTCGAAAATTACTTCGACAAACAATGCGCGAAATCCAAAGCAATCACCACCGAGGCAAAACAATATATCCCCGGCGGCGTTCAGCACAACCTTGCTTTCAACAAACCCTTCCCCATGTGCATGGTAAAAGCCGAAGGCGCATACCTTTACGACGCGGACGGCAACAAATACTTCGACTTCCTGCAAGCGGGCGGCCCGACAATCCTCGGCAGCAACTTCCCCGAAGTTCAGGAACAGGCGATCGAACTTATCAAATCCTGCGGCCCCGTTACCGGTCTTTTCCACGAAGCGGAACTTCTGCTTGCAAAAGAGATCAATAAACATATGCCTGCGTGCGAAATGTTCCGTATGCTCGGCTCGGGCACAGAATCCGTCATGGCGGCAATCCGCGTATCCCGTTGTGCAACCAGAAACAAACGCGTCATCAAAGTCGGCGGCGCATATCACGGCTGGTCCGACCAGATGGTCTATGGTCTGAAAATCCCCGGAAGCCGCAACCTTCTTGAAAGCCACGGCATTCCCAAAGGCTGCTACGGCTCCACCGACGAAGTCCGCCCCAACGACCTGAAAATGCTGGAAGGTATGCTCAGACGCAATAAACTTCGCGGCGGCACGGCTTGCGTCATCGTTGAACCCGTGGGCCCCGAAAGCGGCACTCGCCCCATTGACTTCGATTACAACCAGAAAGCCCTTGAACTTGCCCACAAATACGGCGCGCTCTTCATCTTTGACGAAGTCGTTACCGGTTTCCGTATGGGTCTTGGCGGAGCGCAAGGCTTCTTCAACGTCAAACCCGACCTTACCATCTTCGGCAAAATCATCGCCGGCGGTTATCCCGCAGCGGGCGGCGTAGGCGGCAAACGCGAATACATCTCCCTTATGGCGGCGGGCGTCGCGGGCCTTGGCAAAAAAGCGTACGTCGGCGGCACTCTCGCGGCGAACCCCTTGTCCGCATACGCAGGATATTGCTGCATAAAAGCCATCGAAAAATACAACGCTTGCGAAAAAGCGGGTATTGCGGGCGACAGACTTGCGGCAGGCCTTAAAGCCCTTGTCAAAAAACACAATCTTCCTTACGTCGTTTACAACCAGGGCAGCATCGTTCACCTTGAATGCACCGGCGCAATGAGCTTCGATTACAGCAGTTTCAGCTTCCTTAAATCCGCTTTGGGACTTCTCAAAAACAAGCCCGAAATGGAAGCCCGCGCAGAAGCCATGAAAGATATGGGCGCAGCGTACATGGCAAACGGTATCGTTACCCTTGCAGGAAGCCGTCTTTACACCTCCATGGCGGACACCGACGAAGTCATCGACGCCGCGCTTGAACGCTTTGACAAAGTTTTCGCTCTCGTAAAAGCACAAGGCACGCCCGAACTTCAACGCAGTTTCGAAAAACCCAAAAAGAAATAATCGTTAAAACTTGCGGGCGGTTTTTTCCGCCCGCTGTTTTTAATAAGGAGTCGTTATGAACGAAAAACTCAAAAACACAATGGTTGAGTACGCGCATAAGGTTTACGACGAAAATCTTTTCGGCGCGCACACCAACAACATCAGCGCAAGAGTGGATTCGGAAAGTATGCTTATCACCAAATCGGGGGTTAACTTCAAAGATTTGACCGTTGAAGATATCATTGAGGTCAAATTCAACGAAACCGACAAATGCCCCTCCGACACTCTGAAAGACGCGCTTTTGCACGTTAAACTGTACGGCGCGCGTCAGGACGTCGGCGCGATTATGATTACTTCGCCCGTGTTCGCACTGACCGTCGCAAATAAAAAAGTCACCATTCCGCCCGTTCTGGACGATATGGCGCAAATCGTCGGCCCTACCGCAAGAACCGCAAAAACCAACGACATCTTTGGCATTTCCAAGGCGCTTAAAGGCCGCGGAGCATGCCTGCTTTCGGACATCGGTATTCTTTCGACAGGCACGACGCTCAACGAAGCGTTCACCGCTTGTCTTGTCCTTGACAAAGCCGCCCATACCCTTATCATGGCGCAAGCCGTCGGCGGCTGCAAACCCGTCGGCAAAATCGGCGCGGTGCTGGAACACGTCGTGTATCGCAAAAAATACAGCAAGACGAATCAGGAAGCGCTTTTGAAAGCCGAGCGCGAATAGGAGGTTTATTATGGCATTTACCGAAAAAGAATTAAGACAAATGGTCAAAGACGCAGGCGTCAGAATGCTGGAAGAAAACCTCGTGCAAGGCACCTGGGGCAACATCTCGATCCGCCTTGACGAAAAGCACGCGCTTGTCACCCCGTCGGGACTCGATTACGTCGTTATGACGCCCGACGACCTTCCCGTCGTCGATATCGAAACGCTTGAATGGACGGGTCCCCGGAAACCCACAAGCGAAAGGAAAATCCACGCCGCTATTCTTCGCGCGCGTCCCGAAATCAACGTCGTTCTGCACAGCCACCCCACCTGGGGCGCAACCTTTGCAAGCACGCACCTTTCACTGCCCGCTTTCAACGATAAAATGAAAAAGTATCTTCTGGGCGACGTCCGTTGTGCAAAGTACGGCCTTGCGGGAACCAAAAAACTTACGAAAAATACCGTCGCCGCAATGGAAGGCAGAAACGCCTGCTTCCTTGCAAACCACGGCGTTTTCGTGTGCGGGAAAACCCTGGAAGACGCTTTCGAAGCGTGCCGCGCTCTGGAAGAAGGCTGCAAAACTTATATCGAGCAAAAGACCGTCGAAAAGGCAAAAGCCGACAAATACACGACCGAACTTTCGCTGGAACTTTTCAAAAAGACTTATAAGAAATAATTTGACACAGCAGAAAGCCGCGGAATTTCCGCGGCTTTTTCGTTGCCTTTTTGTAGGTTTTTGTCGGCTTATTGTCCCCTGCCGATTTCCTTAAATCTTTTTTCAAGCGCGGCAAGTTCTTCCTTTGACCTTGTCGCTTTCAGGTAATCGACGTACTTTCTGGCGTCGGAAATTACCGTGGCGTTTGATAATTTGTCCGCTTCTTTTATCGTATAGTTTTTCCCGATATTTTTCATTGCGTGACAATATACAAGCAGTTTCTTGACTTTATCAATCGAAATTCCGTTGTCAACTGCCATTTTTGCAAGTTCGCGCTCCGAATACTTGCTGAAAACCTTTTCTTTCGCGACTTCGTTTTCGTAAAATTCAAGGTGGCGTTCGCCGAAAACATCGTAAAGCGTTGCGGCGTTTGCCGCACCGCGATTTTCAAAACCCGCGATGAAAAACACCGCCGCCGTCATCATAAACAATAAGCATTTTTTCATATCCCTGATAGCGTGTCGGAAAATTAAAAGAATATACTAATTAAAATAAAATTGCTTTTTTCAAAGAATAATGATAACATAAGCGTATGGACGAACAAAACGTAAAAAACGAAAAGAAAAAAGAACTTCTGAATATTTATTGGTTTTTGCTTATGGTGATGGCGGCGGTAAGTCTTGTCAACCTGCTGGCGATTTCCACGGACAGCATGAAAGCCGCCGCAATCGTGAACGTCGTCCTACTTTTTGCAATCCCCCTGACCTTCGTCTTGGGATATATCGATTTCAGAAATTTCGCGCCGATGAGCGTCAAAAAAGAAATTGCGTACGACGCGACGGCGGTCATCGCGCTTTTTATCTCGCTCATTCACTTCAACGTCCGGAACTACACTTTCATGCAGGACTACACCGACGAAAACACTTATATCATATGGGTGTCGGTGTTTGCGGCGTTGTACCTTGCAATCGCTTTCATTTGCCTAATTCTGACGTTTCTGAACTTCCACAGCAGAAAAAAACAAACGAAATATTACTACGCGACGGCGATTGCGTCGATTGTCAGCTGCGTGTTCCTTACCGCGTTCAACTACAACACGACGGTTACGATATTCTGGGCGCCGCTGAAACTTATGGGGATTCAGGACGGCTTCGTCGTTGACCTGGGGATAACCGTCCTTGCCCTTCGCGTTATCGTGGAATACGGCATTTTCATTTTCCACGCCGTGCGCGAAAAGCAAAAAGGCGGGCTCCCCGAGGGTGAAGAAACCGAATACAAAAAATGCGTCTTTATTCCGTCGGTTATCGCCGTCGTGTTTATGCTTGTCAACGTGATTGTCCTTCCGATAATCAGCGGTATGCAAAACTTTTATCCCGATAAAAAGCAAGGACTTTTCATCGCGTACGAAATTGTCGAAAGCATTTCCGTCGCCGCCCTGCTTGCGTCGGGCATCGCAATCTGCTGCTTCAAGAAAAAGAGCGAAAAGTACGGCGAAATTTATTTAAGGCAAGGGCTTGCAAGCATAATCTTCGCGCTCGTTTACGCGATTATGGACTTTATCCCCGTGGGCACGCTTATCGGCGGAAACATTATAAAGGCGCAAATCGCGTCCGACGTTTTCCATTCGTCGATAAAAATCGGCGGGCTTGCCATTTACACCTTATACGTCGCGCTACGTAAGCCCCTGAACGAAACCCTGAAAAAACTTGACGAAGAATACGCCGAAAAACATTCTACCGAAAATTACAGCATCTGATTTTTGCGGACGGGCAACCGTCCGTTTTTTCACGGCAATAATACACCCCTTAAAAATGGCATAAAAAAAGGCACGCTGAACAGCGTGCCCTTTGCATTGTTGAAGATTATTGTTTCTTCTGATCGTCAAGATACGTGCCTTGTGCGTAATATGCAACCGTGAAGAGCTGTGCCGAAAGTTCGTTGCCGAATTCGGGCGCGCCTTCGATGGACAGATATCCTTTTTGCATATAAGGAATCATCTCGACCTTGCTCATGAGAATTTCAAGAGCGTGTTTGGGAGAGTCGAAGCGCATGCACACGAAAGGTTTGCAACGTTTGCATTCGCCGCGTCCCGAAACGGTCTGACCGTCCTTAACGCGGAGCCAGCCTTGGAGTTTTTCGTGACCGGTAACCGCAAAGGCGTACACACGGTCGGGGCTACCTTCCGTAAAGTGCTTGACGTCGGGATGTTCAACCCTGTTAAGTTGGCTGACGCCGACGGTAAGAAGGTTGATGTAAAGCAAGACCAAAAGTTCCTGATCTTCGGGTTTTTCGGGAACGTCGGTGGCTTGCAGAAGTCCCGCCATTCTGAGAAGCGTCATAAGGATGTTCACGAAAGTGGGAAGGTGTGCGAGCGCGCCCTTGATTTTGGGAAGCGGCATACCTTTTCCGGTGAAGAACAGAATGAACTTCTCGGGGGTTGAAAATTCCAGTTCGATATCAGGATGGGGGTGGGTTTCACCGGTGTGAGTTTCCCACTTGCCGTCCTTGACAACGAAGTGCGTTGAAAGTTTTCCGGTCTTCTTGAATTCCGGCGACAAAACGCTGATCTGGAAAACGAAGTTTTTACCCTTGAATTTCTTTACGAATTTCGGATCGTTTTCCGCAACGGTTTTTGCCAAAGGAATCGCGGCGAAGAAGAAAATTCTCAATGCATACTTATCGCCTTGAGTCATTGCCATAATACTATACCTCGTCTACCCAGTTTGCGCCCTGCGGAGCAAGTTTGACGGCTGCGCCGGCTTTTGCGGATTCCGCTTTGACGGCAGAGCCTTTGACGCCTTCTTTTTCGAAGTCCTGATTGATGACTTCAAGAGCGTTTTTCACGATGCCTTCCGCATCGATTTCGTGCATAGCCATAAGGTCTTCGTGGAGACCGATTTTGCTGAACTTGTCTTGGAGACCGAGTTTTCTGAACGCGCAAGCCTTACCTGCTTCGATGACGACTTCCGCAACCGCGCTGCCGAGACCGCCGATAACGGTGTGGTCTTCCGCGGTGATGATACGACGAGTGTCGTTGACCGCAGCAAGGATTGCTTCCTTATCGATAGGTTTAATGGTGTGCATGTTCAGCACGCGAGCGTTGATGTCGTGGTCGTATTTAAGGATCTTCGCAGCCTGAACAGCCTGATATACGCAGCTGCCGCACGCGATGATGGTGATGTCGTTACCTTCGTTAAGGAGAACGGCTTTACCGACTTCGAAGTCGTAGTTGTCGTCCGCGTAAACGTTGGTGTCGAAACCACGGTTAATACGAATGTAGAAAGGACCTTCGGTGTTTGCAGCCGCTTCGACCGCTTTGCCCGTTTCGATACCGTCTGCGGGGCAGATAAGCGTCATGTTGACAAGCGAACGGATAACCGCGAAGTCTTCGATTGCGTGGTGGGTGGAGCCCGCCTGTCCGAACGACGTACCGCCGTGCGTGCCGATGATTTTCACGTTGACGTTCTGATAGCAGATGTCGGTGTGAATCTGGTCAAGCGCGCGGAGCGACGCGAAGACGGAGAAGGAAGACGCGAAAGGAATGAATCCGCATTTCGCAAGACCTGCCGCCATGCCGTACATGTTCTGTTCCGCAATACCGACGTTAATGGTTCTTTCGGGGAATTTCGCCGCGAAGTCGCCGATTTTCGTCGAGCCTTTAAGGTCGGCGGTAAGAGCGACGATTTTGGGGTTTTGTTCGCCGAGTTTTACAAGAGTTTTGCCGTAAATTTCGGCAGTTGCCATTGATGTGCTTTCAAGCGCAGTATATACTAATCCGCCAGCCATAATTAAATGCCCTCCTTTTCAGCCACAGCGATTCTGGATTTCTTGTATTCGTCCAGATCGTGCAAGCAGGTTTCATACATTTCGTCGTTGATGGCGCCGTAGTGCCATTTGAAGTTACCGGACGTAAGTTTCATACCTACACCCTTGATAGAGTCGGAGATGATGCAAACGGGTTTGCCGTTCGGTGCTTTCTTTGCGTATTCGATAGCGTCGCAAATTTCGTCGAAACGATGTCCGTTGATGACTTTGGTGTCGAAACCGAAAGCGGTCATTTTGTCCGCAAGGGGTTCAAGCGCCATAACGTCTTCGGTGTTGCCGTCGATACTGAAATGGTTGCGGTCGATGATAACGACGCAGTTCGTGAGTTTGAAGTGCGAGATTGCCATGAACGCTTCCCAGCAGGAACCTTCGTCAAGTTCGCCGTCGCCGGTCATAACGTACGTGGTGTAGTTTTGTTTGTTAAGACGTGCCGCATAAGCCATGCCGAGAGCAAGCGAGGGGCCGTGTCCCAACGAACCGGTGGACGCGTCAAGACCTTTGACCTTATTGCTGTCAAGGTGCATTCCGAGACGGCTGCCGGTAAGGTTGAAGGTTTTGAGTTCTTCTTTGTCGACAAGTCCGAGGTCGGCGAACATACCCGCAAGGAAAATGCCGATGTGTCCTTTGGACACGATGCATCTGTCGCGGTTGGGATCGTCGGGGTTCTTCGGGTCGAAATTCATATACTTGTAATAAAGAGCAGTGAGGACGTCGGCTGCGCTCATGCTGCCGCCGATATGCCCGCTGGAACAATGCGTGGTGTAAAGACAAAGTTTGCGCAGTTCGTCAGCCTTTTCTTCAAGCCTTATCCACTCTTGTTTAGTTAAAGCCATAATTGATTCCTCCTAAAATTATTTAATGAGTTGTGCCTGGGGATAGCGTTCACGCACTACTTTGTACGCTTCGTCCGCAACTTCCCAAGTGTATTGGATGTCCTCATTGCTGAGTGCATAGTTGATGAAGTGATTGTGGTGGCTGGTGAAGAATACGCCGCGTTTTACGCACTCGCATACCCAGTCCTGATGGATAACGCGCGAAGGAAGGTCATTCGCAAGGCGCAGATAGAACATACCCGGTTCGCCTGTGACGCGGAGGTCGAATCCGTTGTCTTTTGCGATTTCTTTAAGGCCGTCGGTAAGTTTCTTGCCTTTCTTTGCGTTTTCTTCGGTAGCGTTCAACGCTTTTGCCTTGCGAAGGGTTGCGATACCCGCCGCAAACGGTACTGCCGAAAGCCAGTAGCTGCCGGTGTACGCGATGTCGGACGTCGCGTTGAGAAGTTTCTTGTTGCCGCAGAGGCACGATACGTTGTATCCGTTTGCGATTGCCTTGCAGAAGCAGGACAAGTCGGATTTAATGCCGTAATGGTAATCGGAACCGTTGATGTCGATACGGAAGCCCGCGCGTACGTCGTCGATAATAAGAACTACGCCGTATTTGTCGCAGATTTCGCGAATCTTCTGCCAGTATCCGGGGGCGGGCAGTTCGTTATCCGCAAAGTTACCGTGTTGATAAGGTTGCGAAATGAAGCCTGCGATTTGTCCTTCGTACTGTTGGCAGAGAGCCTCGAATTGTTCGGGATGGTTCCACTCGATATAAAGGTTGTTGCAAACGTCTTCTTCGATGATGCCCGAATAGCCGAGTTTTTGCGTCCAGGGAGATACGCCGTGGTACCAGCCTTTCGTCAAAACCATTTTCTTGCGTCCGGTATAAGCACGCGCGATCATCATCGCAAACTGCGTGACGTCGTTACCGTTCTTTGCGAAGAATGCCCAGTCGGCCATATTGATGGTCTTGCAAACTTCTTCCGCAAATTCGACGGTGATATCGCTGATAAGCGTGGTGCAGTCGCCCTTCTTTCTCTGAGCGGCGGCGGCAGCGTCGACGTCGGGATCGTTATAGCCCAGATAGTTGGGGCCGTAACCGCACATATAGTCGATGATTCTGTTGCCGTCGATATCGTATATGTACGCGCCTTGCGCGTGATCCATATATAAAGGATACGACGATACGGGAACCATACAGCCCTCGGAAGGTCCGAGATGTCCGTAAATACCCGCGGGGATACAATTCAGAGCCCTTTTGAAAGTGGCCTGGCTTTTGGTAACGTCAATTATCTTTTTGGGTTCGTAAACGAGATTCATAATTTCCTCCTATCCGAGATATGCGCTGACGAGGTTGAGCATCTTTGCCATTTGTTCCAGCATATCGAGACGGCCTCTTACCTGGAAGTCGCCGCTGCCCATACCGCCGAAACTCGACGCGTCGCCGTTCAGCAAGTCGTGCGCGAATTCCATGTTCGAGAAGAACATTTGTGCCGACCAGTCGTCGATTGCGCCCTTTGCTCCGTAAAGTTTGTGGTCTTTGACGGTGATGTTGAGTTGCGGACCGCCGGGGATACCCGCAGCGATCTTGCCGTCGCACATACGCTTTGCACAAAGTTTACCGACCTTATCGCTGTTTGCGACTTCGCAGAGTGCGAACAACGCGGTGTACAGCGTGAGCGTCGTGTTGATTTTGAAATATTCGGGATCTTTCAGAAGTTCCGCCTTCTTGTCCGCCGCCGGTTGCAGATAATACGAGAGCCTGTCGGCGAGTTTCGTGAATTGATTGAGAAGGAATCCTGCTTTGAATACGTTGTAGAAAATAGGTATGACCGTTTTGGGTTTACCGTTAGCGTCCTTGGGCGGATCGATAAGGTTGTTGAAATGCTCCGCCGAAGTGAAGAAGAGTTGCAGTCCGGCGTGTTTTTTGCCGCGATTGAAAGTGCACTTGCCGTGATCGAAATCTATGGTTGCGCTTCCTACGTCGGGCACGTTGAACTGTACGGAAAGTTTGGTATCCTTGATGATGTCGGCGGACTCTTTGTCCATTGCACACAAATCTTCAAGGTTCCTTAAGACAGCAAACAGATTTATTTTTGCCTTGGTGATGTTGTCCATAGGATATCCCCCTTTTTATAGAATTTAGTAACTTAATCTTACCATAAAACCGCGCCATTTTTCAATCCTTAATCGGATAAAAATATTATTTTTTACACTTGTCTTGTTTTGTATGGAAAAGAACGTGTGTTTTTAAGGCGATTTTTGACAAAACGGCGCGTTTGTATTTTCTTTTTTAATAAAATCGTATGCGCGTTTTTCCCTCTTTTGCCTTTTTCTTTTGCCGGGCGGCGGAAAATTGTTGCAAAGTGCGGCGATTTTTATTATACTTATTGTAATAAATCTTGGAGGATTTTTATGTCATTATTAAGCGCTGCTTTCTTTGTCGATGACTATATCAAATATTTATTGTGCAACCGCTTCCCCGGCAAAGGGCTTACGGAAGTGAAAGATATCGTCTATGACGAGGAACATCCCGACACGGGAAAACTCGATATTATTTACGACGAAAAACAACGCGGAAAACTTACGGAAGGAAAGTTCCCCGTGTTCTTTATGATTCACGGCGGCGGCTGGATCGAAGGCGACAAAAAAATGCGCCGCGGCTATTGCCAGCATATGGCACGCACGGGCGCTTTCACCGTCAATATCAGTTACGGTCTCGGTCCGAAGTACCGCTTCCCCGACTACATGAAACAGGTCTACAAGGCTCTGCAATGGGTTGTCGCCAACGCCGACAAATACGGTCTTGACCTTGACAACTTCGTCATCTCCGGCGACAGCGCGGGCGGACACCTTTCCATGGTGACGATAAACTGCCAGAATCACCCCGAATATCGCGAACATCTGGGACTTCCCGACGTCGATATAAAAATCAAGGGCGCGATTCTCAACTGCCCCGCAATCGACTTCGAAGGCAAAATCATCAACCTGCCCGTTATCCGCACGATGACTTATCACTGCACCGGCATCAAACACTACAAAAAACTTAAATCGGAGTACGAATATTACAACGAATTGCAGGTATTTCTCGGCGTCGAGAAACCCTTCCCCCGTCTGTTCCTTAACAACGGCATTCAGGACGTCTTCACGAACGGCGGCAGCAAGAAACTGAGAAAAGCACTGGAAGCAAAAGATATTCCTTACGAATACTTCTGCGCGTGGGAACCGCTCAACTCTTTCCACGACTACAACCTGAAAACGTGGATGCCCTCGGCGCGCATCGTCCTTAAAAAGGAAAAGGACTTCCTGTGGCGCGTATATCAGGATAAATAACGAAAATCCGCTTTGCGGCAAAAAACAAACCACCGAGTTTTCGGTGGTTTTCTTTTGTGCTTTTCGTGTTTTCGCGGGTTTTATTAAATGCGGGATTCGATATATTTTACGACGTCGCCGATGGTATGAAGGTTTTTCACGTCTTCTTCTTCGATGGTGATGCCCCATTCGTTTTCGGCGTCCATCAGAAATTCCACGATGTCCAGACTGTCCGCGCCGATGTCTTTGATAATATCGGAATCTTCGGTGATTTTGCTTTTGTCGATGCCGAGTTGTTTTTCAAGCATATCTTTAATTTTATCAAGTACCATTTCAAAGTCCTCCGTTTCGGAATATGTTTTATTTTACTAAATCTTTTTCGATAAGTCAATCGAGATCGACGAAAATAACGGGCTGTTCTTCCGCGACGACCGTGCCGACGTATCCCGCGAAAATGTTGAGCGGCGTTGCGACGACGCGCTTGCCCTCGTAAAACAAATCGCCCGACACGTCGTTTGACCTGACGCCCGAAAGCCCCTCGCTCGTGAGTTTGAGATAGGCTTCCTTTCTCGTCCATACCGCAAGAAAAGTTTCAAGGTCTTGGACTTCTTTCGCCTCGCCTTTCGTGAAAACGTTTTCGACGACTTTCTGATAAGCGCGGGGACGGAACTCCTCGATGTCGATTCCGACTTCCGTCTGCGCCATTGCGACGACGACAAGCGCGCCGCTGTGCGAAATCGAAAACCTTACGTCGGGATAATCCTTGAAATAAGGTTTGTCGTTGTGGTTTTTAAGCTCGGTAAGTTCGCCTTCGAGTTTGGTTTTTTTCATGGTTTCAAGATATTTCGTCAGGCATTCTTCCAGAAGTTCACGCCTGTCGTACTCACCGTATTTTGCAAAAATAATCATTTCTTTCTCCTTATATCAAAAATGCGGCACACTGCAAAAAATGCAGTTTACCGCATAATTTTGGTTGTTTAACCTTGTTTTTGTTTTTCTTTCTTCTTGCGACGAACGTGGTCGGGACGATAAATAATGCTCCTTTTATCAACCGTTTTTATGAATATCGACGGCAGGAAGAAATTGTGCTTTTGCTTCAAAATTTTGTCGGCGGTTTTCATAATGCCCGCCCCGTCTTCACGGGTGAGCGGCGCGGAAAGATGCGACGGCCAGAACACGTCGTATCCGTCGATTTTCAAAAGTTTTTCCTGCGTTTCGCGGTATTCCTCGATTGACGTCGCGTGCGCCAGAAACATCAGCATAAGCGGGTTGAAAGTGTCGCCCGAAAACATTATGCGGTCGCTCCTCGACAAGAAACACAAGCAGCCTTCCGTATGTCCCGGCGTCTCAAAAACTTCAATCTTTTTGTCGCCCAGGTCAAACGTGAACCCTTCGCAAATCGGGATAAGCTCCGGCTCCTTTTCGACCTTTTTCATGACCGCGTCCTTAAACTTTATGCACTTGAAAAACATAAGATAGCGCATAATGATTATGTAAAACTTGCGGTACGAAAGGGTTGCTTCCTTTACAATGTCTTTATCGCGTCTGCCGACGTAAATTTTGTCGAACTGCTCGCGGCCGCCGGCATGGTCGACGTGTCCGTGCGACAACACCATATCGTAAGGTTTCCCTTCTACAAGCCTTTCGATGACCGCCTTATAGTCGCCTACGCCCGTGCCGCAATCTATGCAAAGCGCGCGCTCGCTGCCCACGATCACGAACATTGTCGAAAGGTTGTATTCGTTGATTTTATAGATTTTCGGCGCGACTTCCTGCACGTCGTAATCTTTCAGTTGGGTTTTTAACGTTTTGTCGACGCTCATAATTTCACCTCGCGATATATTATATCAGTCTTTTTCTTAAAATACAAGGCTTAACGAATATCTTTTATACTTCGCCCGGCTGTTTCGGACGGTATTTGCCTTTTTCGTTGAGATAATAGACTTTCTTCCCGTCCTTCCCGTCGCCCACGACATATTCGCCGAGTTCGTTTGTCCCTTCGCCTTCACCGATAATCGTAAGGTCTTCTTTATATAACCACTCTTGTACAGGGGTTGCCACGTCATATTCTTCGCCGTCTTTTGCGGCTGTCGTAAGGTCGATTTCCGAAAACAACATTACGTATTCATCGCCCTCCGGCAAATCGGCTATATCGGGAACGATAATCATCTTTTCCGCCGTATCGGGAAGCGTGATTTTGCCGTTTTCGATTTTCTTGTCAGTCCTTTTTCCGTCAACGAAAACGATGTAGTCGCTTTCGTTTGCTGCGATTATCAGTTTGTACGTTTTGAGTCCTACGCGTTCGATTGCGTCGCCGATTACGACGATTTCTTCCGACACTCCGTCTGAAAACCCTTCGGCTGTCGCGACGACTTTCACTTTGTTTTCGCCCTGTTGAAGATGCGCGGAAATATCCGCCGTTGTTTCGGTAACCGTCAGCACCTTTTCGCCGCCGACGTAAACGTCGTACGCCGTTGCGCCGAGCACTTTCGTCCAGCTTACAACGCTCCCGCTTGCAGTGGGTACGGGTGACGAGAGCGCGCCCGTCTTAACAAAAGTCGCCGTTCCTTCCGCCGACTCAGAATACCAGCCGTTTGCGTTTGCGACGACAGTTATCGTGTAAGTTTTCACTTCCGCAACGTACGGCGAAACGTCAAAACTTTCTGCGGCTACGTTTTTGGAAATTATCCTGCCGTCGATTTTTATCGTGTAATCGACCGCGTTTTCAACCTTTGTCCAACTGACGATTGTCCCGTTTACGGCAACCGTCGGCGTTTCGAGCATCAGGTAATTGCGGTAATATATCGTGGTTACGTCGGAATAATCGTAATTCCCGTTCGAAAGCGCCTGCACTTTCACCGCGTATTCGCCCGCTCCATGCTTTGCAACAAGTTCCGAAAGGTCAAAACTCGTTCCCGAAAATCTTTCGACCTTTTCAATTTCGGTTTCCATAAAAGTTACGACGACCGAGTATTCGTTTGCGCCTTCCGACTTTGCCCAGGACACCGTTTTGTTTTCAACCAAAAGCTGCGGGCTTTCAATAGTTTTACGACATTCGTACGTTGTGGTCGCCCACTCGCCCGCGTCATATCCTTTTCCGCCCGTCGCGCGTACTTTTATCGCATAATCCGCAGGAACGGACACTTTATCTGTCAAATCATATTTGTTATCAGTTGTTTTTAATATTTCGCCGTTCACGTCGATTTCATATCCGCTTGCGTACGAAACGCTGTCGAATGATAAAATCACTTTCCCGTCGACGCTTGTTATCCCGACGTTTTCCGGGGTGCCGAGTTGCATCACGTTGTCGTAAGAAAGCGTTGAAAACTTGCTGTCGTAGGTCAAACGATTGTCGCCGTTTGCACGCACGTTTATTTCGTAATTTATCGGTGAAGTCAGTACGTCGATAAGTTCGATTTCTGTTTTGGTCGCGGATTTTAAGACGGACACGCCGTTTATCACGACGTCGTACGACGCCGCTCCGTCAACCGCGGAAAACGACAATTCCTTGTCGGCGGACATCGTAAGATTTTCGGGCGCGTCAAGCGCGCGGCCGATAACGAGCGTGGTTTCGTAAAAGTCGGACGAGCGCGTTTCGTCGGCGCAAATCGTCCTTATCTTTACCGAAAATTCGCTGCCGCTTTCGACGTTAATCATCACCGCCGTTACGTCCTTTTCGACAACGGTCGTCTTTCCGTTTACAACGACTTCATACCCGTTGTTGTAGGGGACGTTTTCAAAGGTCAGATAATAGCTTCCGTCACGCACGGTGACGGAAAGATTTTCCGGCGGCATCGTTTTGCCGTCGTTTGCAAAAGCAACGTCGCTTGCGCCAAACTGCGCAAAGACGGCGACAAGCAGCATAAACACCACCGCCGCGATTACTTTTTTCATTTTTTATTCCTCCGCATTATATATAATTTCGACCGAACTCGGCTTATAGCCGTCAAGCATGGCCGTGATTTTGATTTTTGCCGTGGTTGTGCCCTTTTCCAGCACGTCGGATAACGCAAGCGACTTGTTTTCGTCAAGCTTGTCCGCGACGTTGACGCCGTTGATTTCGACAAGGAATTTCACGTCCTTTTCGTGGGAAACGGTCAGAACGCCGTTTTCGATTTTTGCAACGGGCGCGGAAAGCGTGCCTTTGAAGGTATATTCCGCCGCGAAGGACATATCGCTTTTTGGGCGGTCGCCCGTCGCACGGACGGAAAAAGTATATGTGCCGTTTTCTGTGAAAAGCGTATCGACGCAGACAAGTATGCTTTCGCCCGAAGACTTCTTGTCCAGTGGCGTTTCAACCTTTTGCCCGTTCATAAAGATTTCGTAACCGCTTGCCGCAAGCACCTGTTGGAAAACAAAATAAACCTTGTCTTCTTCGATGAGCATACCGACGTTTTTCGGCGTATCGTACGGGCGGACGTAGTTTATGTTTATTGCGCTTTCGTTCTCGCCGAAGCCGTCGCCCTTAACTTTCACAAGCACGTTGTGCGCGCCGTCCGACACCTTGTAATCCGCAAGGGAAACCGCCTTGTCGGAAGTAATATTAAACAAAAATTCGCCGTCGATAAACACTTCGCACCTTTCGGCGTTTTCACCTTTGACAACCGAAATACTTCTTCCGTCAAAAGATATTTCGGGCTTTGAAAGTCTTTTCAAAAACACCGCGTTTATTTTTGTGTTTTCGGATTCAATCGTATGTTTTAGGGTTTTATCGTAATGTTTCGTCCCGTCAATCTCAAAATATGCAAAAACAAAGTTTTCGTCGTCGCTTGCGGAAACCGTGATTTCTTCGCCGAACGCCGCGCTTTCGGGTGCCGCGACCATGCACGCTTCGTCTGTCTTTTCAATTCTTATCGGATACTTCTTTTTTGAAAACCTTACGACGAAAACGCGATCGTTTGTTACCGTGAACGAGTATTCGCCGTTTGATGACACAAGATTGTCTTTTTCGTAAATCCCGTCGATTTCAAAATGTTCATTCGGGATGACGATGATTTTTTTGAGTTCGCCGTACTCGTACTTTCCCGCGCCTTTGACCGTCCCGTATTTTTCGTCAAAGAAAGTAAGCACGTCGTACCGGCACTTCGTCCCGACGATTTCAATGCCGTCCACGGAAAAGCCTCCCACAGTGTAGGAATTGAAAGAATATCCTTCCTTTGAAAACGTGATTACGTCGCCGCTTTTAAGATGAGAAATGTTGAAACATCCGCTTGAATCAAGCGAATAATCGGTTTTAATGCCGTTGACAAGAATTGAAATCTCAAAAAAATCGGCGTCCGTTATTACGATACCGCCGACAGAAAAGTCATTATTTGTCTGTGTCTTGGAACAAGCCGAAAACACAAGTATTGCCACCGCGAACAACGCGAGCAGCAAAATTTTCTTTCTCCCCTTCATTTTCCCCTGCTTCTGACCGTTTTTTCTGTCCGTAAACTTTAATTAGTTTACCGCGGCAGCAAAAAGCCGTCAAGGTTTTTTGGGGGAAAAACGATAATTTGACATATATTTTGTCTTTTTTTACGATATTTTGCTAATTTTCCAAAAATTTTCCCGACACTTGTCTAAAAATTGTTGTAAAATCAGCGCGCGTTTTTTCAGTTGGGTAGTGACACTAACCAACTGAACCGATTAAAGGCCGTTATAAGCGGTTTATTTTGAAATACGACAAAAAACAACCCTTCGGGCAAACCGAAGGGTTATTCTTTTTCAACAATTATCTGATGTCTTCAAGCAGGTTTTTGCCGGGTTTGAAAGCAACGGTCTTCTTTGCGGAGATTTCGATTGCTTCGCCGGTTTTGGGGTTGACGCCCATTCTTGCGGCGGTTTCTTTTGCTTTGAACGTACCGAAGCCGACAAGGGCGACGTCGTTGTTGTCTTTCAACGCTTCCGCAATGACTTGAAGAGCGGCGTCGACGGCTTCTTTTGCTGCCGCCTGTGAGATGTTTGCTTTCGCGGCGACTGCGCCGACAAATTCGTTTTTATTCATAGTTATCCTCCGTTATTGGCTAATTGCCTGAAAACAGTATAACCGAAATTTCGCCCCCGTGTCAACAGAAACGGGAAAATTTGGTTATCGGGCGGGTTTTCGGGGCGGGTTTATACTTTTAATAATACCCAAGATAAAGCGTTCCGAAACGCATAATTTCGGGAATTATCATATTTGCGAGCGAATAATATATCGTTTTTCCGTCGCGGCGCGCCGTAACGACGCCCGTGGAGCGCAGAATTTTGAGTTGATGCGACACTGTCGTCTGATTCATATCGAGCATTTCCGACAAATCCCCGACGCACATTTCGGAAATGCAGATTGCCGAAAGGATTTTTATGCGGGTGCTGTCCGACAAAACCGAAAACAAATCCGAAAGTTCGGTAAGGACGGCGTTGTCGGGCAGATAATATCTGACTTTGACTTGCGTTTTATTATCGATAAGCGGCATGGCTTCCCCCTTTGTTCACACCGATTATACCTTAAAAGAAAACCGCGGTTTTGGGTAAATTTATCTCATTTTGTCGCATATTGTATATTTAAGAGATTTTCAAAAGGGGGAAAATATGTTTGACGACAACTGGATTTTGTACCTGTTCATAATAATGGTGCTGTTCGGCCGCGACGGCGAAATCGCGGGGACGGAACTTATCGTACTGTTTGCTTCGACGCTTGCCGTGCTTATCGGCGAAAACGGGAACGGCTGCGGCTTATTTTCGGGGAATGCCAACGGATAATAATACGAACGTTGCCAAGCATACGACAAATTCTTCGACCTGACGATTTTATAAATCGTTTGACACCGCCGTTCGTTTATTTTACAATAGATAAAAAGAGGTAGCGTATGAAAGAAATTCAAGAAATCGCCGAAAGGCTGAAAGGTATCCGCGAAATGGAAGAAATTTCCACGGCGGAAATGGCGGAATGCGCGGGCATTTCAGAAAACGAATATATCAACTACGAATCGGGCAAAAAGGACTTCACCTTTACCCTGCTTTATAACTGCGCGAAAAAACTCGGCATCGACATCACGGAATTGCTGCTCGGAAAATCGCCGAACCTGTCGGAATATTCCATCGTGCGTGCGGGCTACGGCATGAAACTAAAACGTCGCGAAGGGTTTGAGTATCTGCACGTCGCGCAATATATGAAAAACCGCATTGCGGAGCCGTTTGTCGTTACCGCCCCGTATATCGAGGAAGAACAAGACAAGGAAATTCACCTTTCCTGCCATAAGGGACAGGAACTCGACTTTATCCTGGAAGGCAGCCTGAAATGCAACATAAACGGCAATATCGAAATTCTGCACGCAGGCGACTGCTTGTATTACGACAGCGGAAACCCGCACGGAATGATTGCGACGGGCGGCGGAAAATGCGTGTTCCTTGCAATCGTTATGACAAAATGATCAAAAGAGATAAGGGGTAAAATATGAAAGGTACGGTTGCGATAATCGGCGCGAATCAAACGGGTTTGTTTGCCGCAAAGTTGTTTTCGGAACAAGGCTTTTCTGTTTTTGTATTTGAAAAAAACAGCCGTGAAAACGCGGCGTACGAATGGACGGACGATATTTCTCCGTCCGTTTTCAAAGAGGTCGGATTACCCTTTCCCCCAAACGATATTTTTACCCGCACAAGGAGTCTGACTTTCGTCCCGCCCGGGCGCAACCCCGTCTTCGTCCCTAAGAAGGAAGAAGAACCTGACATAAACGTGTCGCGGCGCGGACTTAACGAATGGCTTATTTCCCTTCTTGCGGAAGATGTCGAATTATATTTCGACGCGTGCGTCACGCGCACGCTTACCGACGGCGACGTCGTTTACGGCGTGGAGTTCTCAAACGGCGAAACTTTTGAATGCGACCTTGTCGTCGACTGCGGCGGTGTGAACTCGTCCGTCAGACGTTCCTTACCGCAAATTTTCCAAATCCAAAACGAAGTGAGCGCAAACGACAAGTTTTTTGTGAAAAGAGAATTTTTCGCGCGCCCCGAAAACTGTCCGTGTCCCGAGCATCCCAAAAAAATATATCTTAAACACAAAAACGAAAACGGCATTTCCCGGTGCTTTTTGAAAAAGGACGACGAAACCTCGGACGTCCTTGTCGGCAGAATCGGCAGTCTTTCGGACGAAACCTACGAAAACGCCATTGCCGACTTAAAAGAAGACAATCCCGTCATCGGCAACAAAGTTTCCGGCGGCGACGTAATTTTTGAAATCCCCGTGCGCCGTCCCCTTTCAAATCTTGTTGCAAACGGATACGTACTGCTCGGCGACAGCGCGTGCATGACAATCCCCATAATCGGAAGAGGAATTGCAAGCGGACTGAAAGCCGCAAAAATGCTTGCCGACGCCGTGACGAGTGCCGACAAAGAACCTTTTTCAAAGAAAAATCTTTATCGCTATCAGTTGAAATTTATGCGCGAAATCGGCGGAAAACACGCCGCGATCGAACTTGTCAGAAACAAGCTGCTTTCAAGCCGTGGCAACGAAATTGACGACCTTGTGAAATCGGGCGTTATGGAAGGGCTTATGTCGGTCGTGTCGGGCGGAAGCGCAAAGCGACTTGTCAAAAGTTTCCTTGTACTCTTTTTCAAGTATTTTTCGCTGTGGAAAACACTTTTAGGCGTCTTAATAAAAGCGACGTGCGTCGTATCTCACGCCACGAAAATGCCGCCGCGTTTTGACGAAAAGGAATTTGAAAAGTGGCGGAAAAAGTACGATAAGCCGTTTAATAAATAAAAATCGGCGCGTAAACTTGCGTTTTATGCAGTATGGAGGAGATTATGAATAAAAACATCATCGTTGTCGGCGCAAACCAGACGGGGCTTGTTTTTGCCGCGTTTGCAAAAACCGCCGGCTTTGACGTTACAGTGTACGAGGCGAAAAAACAATGCGACGTCGCGTACGACTGGACCGACGATATGGTTGAAGAAACCTTTGAAGAAGTCGGCATGCCCCTTCCCCCAAAGGAGATTTACACGAGAAAAAGAAACTGGACGTTCGTGCCGCCCGAAAAAGGCGTGAACGTCCTTATGGATTTGCCCGACGACCAACTTGATATGGCGATATATCGTCGTCCGTTCAACGCGTGGCTTTTGTCGCGCGCGGAAGATGCCGGCGTAAAGGTGTTTTACGAAACCCCGGTAAAGCGCGCCATTGTCGAAAACGACGTCGTCCTTGGAGTGGAACTTGAAACCGGCGAAGTCGTGCCGGCCGGGCTTGTCGTCGATTGCGGCGGCGTAAATTCCGCCGTCAGAAAGAGCCTGCCCGAATCTTTGAAAATCACGAGAAATATCGACAAAAACGACACTTTCATCGTAAGGCGCACTTTCTTCAATCGCCCCGAAAACACGGCGCGCCCGAAGTACACGAACCGCGCGTACCTTAAACATATCAACGAGCGCGGCATATCCTGGTGCACGCTGTCCCACGACGAAAAACAAGCAGACGTCCTTATCGGCCGCGTCGGCGAAATGTCCGACAAAACCTACGAAAACGCCCTTGCCGATATCCGCCGCGACAACGAAATCGTGGGCGATAAAATCGTCACGGGCGGACAACTTCTGCAAATCCCCGTACGCCACCCCTTGTCGCGTTTCGTCGCAAACGGATACGCCCTGCTCGGCGACAGCGCGTGTATGACCATTCCTATGCTGGGAAGCGGCATGGCAAGCGGTATGAAAGCCGGCAAAATGCTTTCGGACGTCATCTCTTCCCCCATCGGCGAAAACCCGTTTTCAGTTGAAAATCTTTATCGCTATCAGGCAAGGTAAGGCGGCTTCGTCGTAATATTTGGGCATATTCGACGCGGTCTTACATTCTTTCTTCATCTTTTGCAAAAGCACGGCAAGGTTCAGAAGAAGGGGAAGTTTTTTGATTCCCTTTACGGCGGCTTGCGCCATTTCCGCGGGCGACATGACGATCATATGCCCCGCGCTCGCTTCGATCAGGACTTTCCTTGAAACCACGCCTTTGCCGAGCAGAAAGTCGACGTCGCCTTTTTTGCTGTTCAGAAGCCAGTTTTTCATCATATCGACGGCGGCGTGTTTTCCGCCGATTTCTTTCATAAACCTTAAAAAAAAAAACCCGCCGTTCATACGGCGGTTTTTGTTTGGCTCGTTACTTGTTTTCATCGGGCTTTTCGTCCGTTTTCTTGTCTTCGGGCTTTTCCGACGTGTCCGTTTTATGTTGTTCGGCGGGCGCGGAGTTTTCGATTTTTTCAATCTTTTCCTTCAACTTTTCGTGTAGTTTTTTGATTTCGTCCGCAGCCGTTTTGTCGTCCGGTTTGATGTCCGTTTTGTCGTCGGTTTTTTCTTCCGTCTTTGACGCTTCTGCCGCTTTCATTTTTTCCATGCTTTTTTCGTTGCTGAGTTTAATGATTTCTTCGGGCGTTTTGCCTTCAAACAGCATATCGACTTCGTTTTGGAAAATGGTTTCTTTCGCAAACAGCACCTTGACCATATTGTCCAGAAGGTCCCTGTGTTCCGAAAGAATATTTCTTGCGGTGTCGTAGCACTCGTCGAGGATACTCTTCATTTCGGCGTCGACTTTCGCGGCGGTTTCGGGCGACATTGCCTGTTGATTGAAGTCGCGTCCCAAAAACACCTCGTGTTCGGGATTGCCGAGATATATCGTGCCGAGCGGGCTCATTCCCCATTCGGTAACCATCTTTCTTGCGATGGCGCTTGCGCGCTGAATATCGTTGCTTGCGCCAGTCGTGATGTCTTCGATGACGATTTCTTCGGCGACGCGTCCCGCAAGCATCATTGCGATTTCGTCCATCAACTTTCCGCGGGTAACGTGGTTGTCGTCGTTCACGGGACGGGTGATGGTATAGCCTGCCGCCTGTCCGCGCGGTATGATGGAAACCTCGTTGACTTCGTCGCAGTTTTTAAGGAGTTTCGCAACGATTGCGTGTCCGCTTTCGTGATACGCGGTGATGCGTTTGTCTCTTTCGCTGACGACGCGGCTCTTTTTCTGCGGGCCCGCGATGACCTTATTGATACCTTCGTTGATATCGCCCATCGTAATGACCTTTCTGTTGTCGCGCGCGCAAAGGATTGCCGCCTCGTTCAGAAGGTTTTCGATGTCCGCGCCGGTGAAGCCCGAAGTAAGACGAGCAAGCGTTTTGAAGTCGATGTCGGGGGCAAGAGGTTTGTTCCTTGCGTGAACCTTGAATATTTCTTCCCTGCCGCGAACGTCGGGGACCTGTACGTAAATCTGACGGTCGAAACGGCCGGGGCGCAACAATGCGGGATCGAGAATATCCGCGCGGTTGGTTGCCGCCATAACGATAATGCCGTCGTTCTTTTCAAAGCCGTCCATCTGGACAAGCAACTGGTTGAGCGTTTGTTCGCGCTCGTCGTGACCGCCGCCCAAGCCCGTGCCGCGCTGTCTGCCGACCGCGTCGATTTCGTCGATGAAAACGATACACGGCATATTGTGTTTCGCCTGGTCGAACAAGTCGCGCACACGAGACGCGCCGACGCCGACGAACATTTCGACAAAGTCACTGCCGCTTATGCTGAAAAACGGCACGTTCGCCTCGCCTGCGACCGCTTTTGCAAACAACGTCTTACCGGTGCCCGGAGGACCTACGAGCAAAACGCCCTTGGGAATTCTCGCGCCGATATCGACGAACTTTTTGGGGTTTTTAAGGAATTCCACGATTTCTTGCAGTTCTTCCTTTTCTTCTTCCGCGCCGGCGACGTCCGAAAAACGCACCTTAACCGACTGGTTAACGCGGGCTTTGGTCTTTCCGAAGTTCATCGCCTGCTGGTTTTGTCCCTGGCTCTGACGGTAAATAATGTACATCACGATGCCGAGAAGCACAACCGACAGTATGGGCAAAAGCAAGCTGTAAAGAAGCGAACGGCGCGAGGGATTGTCGTACGAAACCTTGGGGGACGTCCAACCCGTATTGCCCTGACAGTCTTCGATCATGTCGTAAACCTGCTGAACGTTTCTGTCGGGAATATAACAAAACGCGTCGTACTTATTCGGGAAATTCTTTTCGGCGATCTTGCTGTCGTTATATCTGACTTTCAGAACGTAGTCGCCGGTGATCTGAATGTTGGCGACTTTTCCCGCCTTTATGTCTTCGACAAGCGACGTGTAACTTATCTCGCCCGCGCCGTTGTCCGAGAGCATCGTCGCGACAAGCACGACAAGCACAAGACAAATCAGAAAAATTATTATTCCTTTTGTTCTTTTTTTCACTGTGTAATAGCCTCCGCTTCCGCAATAAAAACGTCTTATTATTTATCTTTATCACGAAGTTAGTACTATTATAACATAAACTCCCTAAAAATCAACTAAAATTAAAAACTCGGGTTTTGTTGATTTTTACGCGGAAAACAACGCTTTATATAACGCAATCGCAATTTTAACGCTCGTTTTTTGCACTTTATCCCACGATACCGCCATAAGAGTTTTCAGCGGATCGTCCGACGGTTTTTCGACCGCGCCGAGAATGCCGACGTCGCCTGCGGGATTTTCGATTCCCGTTATCGCCCTTTTGGGGTTGACTCCGCCCGAAACCACCGCGACGAAAGGCTTTTCCGCCTCCTTTGACAAGCACGCGTCCACCGCGATTACGGGGCTTTCGGGGTGCGCGCATTTTATGAGTTCCAGAAAATCCTGCACGTTTCTTCCGTTGACGCTTTTTCCCGTCGCGCCGTAAACGAAACATCTTGCGTTCAGCCTGTTTTTCAAAATATCGCCGACAATCGGACCGACGCTGTCGCCGGCGATTTTGTCGCTTCCTATGCACAAAATTACGGGGGTTCCTTGTTTCATTTTTCTCTCCTTTTCATAAGTATTGACAGGGCTTACAAAAATAAGCGCGTTTTTTTATTAAATATTGTTTGATTTCTGTGATAAATTTGGTATAATATTTATAAATATCGAGAAATATCGTAAAAAAGAGGGATTATGGTATGTTGAATGCTTTATGTACTGCGAGCATGAACGTCTCGGATATCGTCATTCTGGCGGTTCTGGCGGTCGGCATCGTCGCGGGTATTATTGCAGGCTTTGCAAAATTGCTCAACGGCACGATCGGCGGCATTATCGCGTTTATCGCGGCGATATGCCTTGGCATATTCCTTGCGGGGTATCTTGCCGGTGTTTCCGCGTTTGTTGACCTTCAAGCAAAAATCAGCGACTTTTTCGTAAGTAAATTCGACGTGGCGGGCTACAAAGCAAAGGTCTCCGACGGGGAACTTTTCCTGAACGTCAGCGGCAGCGCGTGGACAAGCGTATCGACGTTGTTCGAAGGCTCGTCAAAACTCAAAATCGCACTGCTTGTACAAACCGTTTGCGTCAAACTTTTCAGCGGCGCGCTCACGGGCAGCGTTACCCTTGCGGCGTTTGCGGCAAACCTTATCGTGAAAGCCCTTTGCGCCATTATCGTTTTCGTCGCGGCGATTATCGTGCTTGAAATTCTGTTTTCGCTTCTTTCAAAACTTCTTTCAAAGATTGTCGAAAAACAAAAAGGATTCCGCAGCGTCGACCGTATTATCGGGCTTGTGTTCTCGGCGGCATTCACCGTCGCTCTCGTTTTCGTCGCAATGTTCGTGATCGCGAAAGTCGGCTCGGGCGCGCAGGTGGCAATCGACAATATCGAATCTGGCACCATTGCGAAATGGTTTTATGAAAACAACCCGTTCCTTCTTCTGTAAATAAGACAAAAATAATACAAAAAAATAAGCAAGGCTTTTAAGGCGCAGCGAGAGAAAATCGTTGCGCCTTAGTTTTATTTGCCTATCGGCAAGTGATATGCCTACGGCGTGATATTGTCTTCGACAGTGATATTTGCCCTTTGGGCAAGTTGTGGATAAAACACCTTAACTTTGACGACAGTCAAAATATAACTTCGGCTGAAAGCCGAAATATAACTTTTCGTCGTCGGCGAAAAATATAACCGTTTGCAAAGCAAACGATATAACAAAAACAACCCGCTTACTTTAAGGTATGCGGGTTATGTTTTTCGGTTTTATGTGTTTTGTTTTGAGGTTTATTTTGCGGTTTTCAGATAAATCAGCAGGACGGTAATATCCGCGGGGCTCACTCCCGAAATCCTGGACGCCTGTCCGAGCGTCGCGGGGCGGATTTTTGAAAGTTTCTGCCGCGCCTCGATTCTCAATCCGCTTAAAGCGTTGTAGTCGATATCTTCGGGCAAAATCTTTTCTTCCAAACGTCGTGCGTCCCTTATCGCGGCGTCTTCCTTTTCAAGGTATCCCGCGTATTTTATCATGACTTCCGCCGAAAACAGCGCGCTTTTTGAAAACTCCGAAAACGCGTTTGTGACTTCTTTCAATACGTCAAAGGTGATGCCGGGGTGTTTCAACGCTTCTTTTACGGGCATCGTTTTTTCAACCTGCACACCCTCGTATCTTTCAAATATTCCGCCGTTTTCCTTTTTGATTTTGACGGTTTCGGAAAGCCTGACGATACGCTCGATTTCTTCCCTTCTTTCCTGCATTTTTTTGAGCCTTTCTTCCGTCGCAAGCCCAAGGGCGTATCCTTTTTCGGTAAGGCGCAGGTCGGCGTTGTCCTGACGGAGTCTCAAACGATATTCCGCGCGCGCCGTCATCATACGATACGGCTCGTTCGTGCCTTTTGTGACAAGGTCGTCGATAAGCACGCCTATGTACGCTTCGTCGCGGTTTAAGGTGAATGGCGGTTTTTCGTCGACGTACAACGCGGCGTTTATGCCTGCCATAAGCCCTTGCGCCGCCGCTTCTTCGTATCCGCTGCTGCCGTTGATTTGCCCGGCGGAATAAAGCCCTTTTATCCTTTTTACCTGCAACGACGACGAAAGTTCCAGGGGGTTTATGCAGTCGTATTCTATCGCGTACGCATACCTTATAAACCGCGCGTGCGTAAGCCCTTTTATCGAGTGGTACATTTCTTCCTGCACGTCTTTCGGCAAACTTGACGACATGCCCTGAATATACATTAAATCACTGTCGCGGCCTTCGGGCTCCACGAATATCTGGTGTCGGGTTTTGTCGGGGAAACGCATTACCTTGTCTTCAATCGACGGGCAATATCTCGGGCCGATTCCGTGTATCGTGCCGTTGTAAATCGGACTTCTTTTTATGTTTTTCCTGATTATTTCGTGGGTTTTTTCGTTGGTATAGGTGAGCCAGCACGGCATCTGAGAATAAAGATTTCCGTCGTTCATGAACGAAAACGTACCGATATCGCTTTCGCCTTCCTGCACTTCCATTTCGTCGTAGTCGATGCTGTCTTTCGCAATGCGCGCGGGCGTTCCCGTTTTGAAACGGCGGATATCTATGCCGAGACTTAACAAGTTGTCCGTAAGGTGCGTTGCGTTTTTGAACCCGACGGGGCCGCTGCTTTTTGTTTCCGCGCCGATTATCGTGCGCCCGTTTAAGTACACGCCCGTCGCGATAACGACCGCCCGTCCCTCGATTTCGCCGTTTTCAAGGGTGGTTATGCCGTGCGCCACGCCGTCTTTTACAAGAATTTTTGTCGTTTCGTCGTACAACACGTCAAGGTTTTTCTGATTTTCCAAAACGCGCAACATTACGTCGTGATACAACGCCTTGTCCGCCTGTCCGCGAAGACTGAATACGGCGGGACCTTTTCCGCGGTTGAGCATTTTTATCTGCAACAACGCCTCGTCCGCAGAAAGCCCCATTTGTCCGCCAAGCGCGTCCACTTCCCGCACGAGATGACCTTTCGCCGTGCCACCGATTGCAGGATTGCACGGCATAAGCGCGACGCCTGCCTTTTCAAGCGTCGTAAGAAGGGTGCTTTTGCCCATGCGCGCCGCGGCAAGCGCGGCTTCGATGCCGGCGTGTCCCGCGCCGATTACAATTACGTCGTAAACCTTTTTCATTATTTACCCACGCAGAATTTATCGAATATGTCGTCGATGATTTTTTCGCTGACGGTTTCTCCCGTGATTTCGCCAAGCGCGGTGTAGCCTTCCGTCAGAACGGAAATTACGCAGTCGGTCGTAACGCCCGCTTTCAGAGCGTTAAGCCCTTCTTCGACCTTTTCTTTTGCCGTCGTCACCGACGACAGTTGTCTTTCTGACGTCAGCACTTCCGATTCCGACGTCTTTTCTTCATCAAAATATTTTGCGACGATTTTCAGAAGTTCGTCGATTCCGTCGCCCGTTTTCGCACTGACGAAAATCTTGTTTTCTTCGTTTTTCGCATTGTTTATAAGGTCGCTTTTGTTGTAAACTTCCACGACTTTTTTGCCTGAAAGAGCGTTTTCAAGCGCCTTGTTTTCTGGCTTTCCTTGCGTAGCGTCCAGAACGCGAAGTACCAAACGAGCGTCTTTAACTATCGAAATCGAACGGTTAATGCCTTCTTTTTCAATTTCGTCGTTACTTTCCCTTATTCCCGCGGTGTCGCAAAGATTGATTTTCTTCCCGCTTAATTCAAAGCTGTCCGAGATAAAGTCCCTTGTCGTTCCTTTTATCGACGAAACGATTGCGCGGTCGTACCCCAAAATCGCGTTCATCAGACTTGACTTGCCGACGTTCGTGTCGCCGACGAGAGCGACGTCCATGCCTTCTTTTATCATTTTGCCGTAGGCGCGGCTGTTTTGAAGCGCGGTAAGGGTTTTTACGATTTTTTCAAGTTCTTCTTCCGCCGACGGCAGTGTTTCGTCTTCCAGTTCCTCGGGATAATCCAGTACCGCGACAAGCCCCGTCAGGACGGTTTTCAGGTCGTTCTGAACGTCTTTCACCGCCTTGGACAACTTGCCGGTCATAAGGCGATATGCGGCTTTTACGGCGTCCGCGCTGTCGGCGTTTATCATATCTATGACGCCTTCCGCGTCGGACAAATCCATTTTCCCGTTCAGAAACGCGCGACGGGTGAATTCGCCCCGCTCCGCAAGGCGCGCGCCTTTCGACACGCACGCAGAAATCACGCCTTCCGCAATCCTTGTTCCGCCGTGCACGTGAAACTCCACGACGTCTTCGCCGGTGTAACTTTTCGGCGCCTTGAAATAAACCATATAACCAAGGTCGGAAAAGTCTTTCGCGTTAATTTTTCCGAAGTACATAAAGTTCGGTTTAATTTCGCCATTTATCGCTTTCGTTTCAAAAACGGCGCGTGCAATCGGCAACGGGTTTCCGCTGAGTCTGATTACCGCTATGCCGCCCTTTCCCGCGGGCGTTGACAATGCAACGATTGTGTCCATACTTCGATTTGATTATCCTTTTTGTTCCCCGAAATATACCGGGTATTTTCCCAAAAAAAATCCTGCCACAACGGCAGAATAATGGCGTCAGTCCGAACCTGTCGCAATCTCCCAAAAACCTTCCCTAAAACGGCAGAATTTTGATGCTATTCTGCCCCACAAGTACAAAGTATCTTGTGGGGGCCCCGGGGGGTTCTTGGCAGGTTCGGAAAAATCCAGTGTACTTGGCGTACACGATTTTTCCGGTTCTGCCAAAACGCCGTAAGGTCGCAAAATTATGCCGTTTTAAAAGTGTTTTTTGGTATAACCAAAAGATTTAAACTTCGGCGGTCCGTTCTTTTTCAGATTAAACTCCGTCGACGTTGGATCATCAACGGGCTTTACGGGCGCGGATTCCTGACGAGAATCGTTGCGGTTGCCGCGACGGTCGCGGCTGTCGTTTCGTCTGTTTCTGTCGTTACGTCTGCCGTCGTTGCGTCTTCCGTCGTTTCGTCTGCCGTTTCTTTCTTCGTATCCTTCGCGCACGCCGCCTTCTTTCGGGACGATGACGATATGACGATTCATATCTTCTCCCTCGGATTCGGTCGTGGCGTATTTGCTGTTTTGAAGCGCGGTGTGAATCACGCGGCGTTCAAACGGGTTCATCGGTTCAAGCTCGACGTTTCTGCCCGTGCGGTACGCCTTGTATGCAAGGCGGTTTGCAAGGGATTCCAGCGTTTCGATGCGTTTTTCGCGGTAGTTTTCGGCGTTGATCGACACGCGGATAAAGTTGTGTCCGCTTTCGTTGACAAGAATGAGCGCAAGATACTGTATCGCGTCAAGCACTTCGCCGCGGTATCCGATAATGACGCCGCTGTCACTTCCCGTGATATTGACGACGATTTCTTCGTCTTTGACTTCGCAGTCGGCATAGCATCTCAGATTCATTCTTTCAAACAAGCCGTTCAGAAAGTCGATGACAATGTCCGCGGGCGTTTCCTTTCTTTGGACGGTTACGACCGCCTTGCTGAAAAGACCGCCTTCCTGCAAAACTTCTATTTCGGCGTTTTCTCTTTCGATGCCGAGTTCTTTCAAGCCTTCCTCGATGGCTTTTTCGACCGAGGACGCTTTGACTTCGATTTTTTCCATAGGGACTCCTTATTATTTGAAGGTCGATTCAAGGCGTTTTTCTTCGTTTCGCTTATCGTTGACCTTTACGCACGCATTGTAAATAAGTTGGAAAACGGTGCTGAACAGGTTGCTTATTACCATATATACCGTGAACGCCGTGCTGTACAAAAGGGCGAACACCGCAAGCATAATGGGCATAAACCACTGCATCATTTTCATATTTGCCTGCATTGCGTTTTGCATATCTTTGCCGCTGCCGTTAGCCGTCGGGGGCTGGGGCGGCTGGGTTTGTTTCATAAGTTTGGTGGACGCGAAAGTGATAAGTCCGGTGATTATGGGCAGCAACATAAAGCCGTTCCAGCGGCTGCCGCTCTTCCCGTTTCTCTTGACCTGATTGTACTTCGCGATAAGCGGGTTCATGACTTCTTCGTATTCGGTACGGTTGCCGTGCTCGATAGAAGCGGTGTCGATGCCGAGTTTTCCGATTCCGTTGCCGATAAACGTTTCGTAATCGGGGATAGGATTCTTCCAGCTGTCGGGCATAAACACGTTGTTTACCCACATGAACTTGATTTCTTTTTTGTATTTGTCGTCAAAAAGGCTTACGACCGTGTTTTGCGCTGCCGTCGTTGCGGTTTCTTTTGCAACAATGGTTGCCGCCTCGTCCGCTTCCGTTTCGCTCTTTCCGTCGTTTATTAAACGATTGTATTCCGTCGTATATGCCGCCGCGCGCTGTGTTTCGTAGGTCGAATAGTACGAACTTGACAAATCCTTGTACATGTTGATGTTGTATTGCTTTACCATGCCGTTAAATCCCGAAAACACCATGAAGAATATGACAAGCGAGATTATCGACGGAAGACAACTTCCAAGCATGCTGTACTTTTCCTTGCGGTAAAGTTCCATCTGCTTTTGCGAATACAACTCCTTATTTCCGGCGTACTGCTGCTGCAATTTTTCAAGTTGCGGCTTCATTCTTTCCATCGCGCGGTTGTTCTTCGTCATTACGACTTTCTGCCATACGTCGAAGGGCGACATCGCGAGCTTTAAGATGAGCGTGAAGCAGATTACCGCCACACCGTAGTTACCGATACCCTTGTTCAGCGCGTCGATAAGCCACATTACGCCTTCGGCAATTTTGTTCGCCGCAAGGCCCATCTCCATTATACTAACCATTTTGCGTTTCCTTTATAGTTTTCTGCCACGGGGTCGTAGCCGCCCTCGTGGAAAGGGGTGCATCGAAGTATCCTTTTCGCACCCATTACGCATCCCTTAAAGAATCCGTGTTTTTCAATTGCGGTCAGGGTATAAATCGAACACGTCGGCACGTATATGCACGGCCGCGTAAGATTTATCGAAATAAAACGTTTGTAAAATCCAATTAAAATACGGGCGAGCGTTTTCATAATCATAAGGAATGGCCCAAAAGTCCGGCCTTTTTGAGGAGCGACCTCATCGAATCGGCAATGACGCTGCTTTTCTTGCCGTAGACTGTGCTTCTCGCCACGAATATTATGTTGTACCCGGGGGTTATCTCGGGTATCATAAGACGGACGCTTTCGCGCATCTGTCGTTTTACCCTGTTGCGCTGGACGCTGCCGCCGACCTTTTTCGAAACCGAAAATCCGACTTTGAGCGCCCCTTTCGTCTTTACTGTGTACAAAACGAAATCGTCGTTTGAAAAAACCGTGCCTTTCCTGTAAATGTAGTTGAAAGACGCGCGCTTTTTTAACTTATATTCCTTTTGCATTGTTCGGGGGAGCGTCTGCCCGCACAATTAGTTGTGCGGGGTAAGTTTTGCTCTGCCTTTGTTGCGGCGACGTTTCAGAACGTTGCGGCCTTGCTTGGTTTGCATTCTCTTCCTGAAACCATGTACCTTGGTTACGTGTCTTTTCTTGGGTTGGAATGTCCTTTTCATATATGCCTCCTTGATAGGGATTATTTCTTCGTTACTATTGTTATTATAATATAACAATGCCAGTCAATTATAAGGAAATTTTGTTCGCGTGTCAACCGATTTGACGCCTTTTGAATAAATGCCGTTTTCCTCCACGACCCCTCCTGTGAAAATGCAATGCCGGACAGCCCGCAGGCTGTCCGGCATTGC
>OQWI01000065.1_pt1 | contig 49055 bp, 37 predicted proteins | sample 1691551 | NCBI WGS metagenome assembly OQWI01 (sample SAMN03418259, study PRJEB22391) | human gut metagenome | biome: human-gut; feature: organic feature; material: feces | host: Homo sapiens | place: Tanzania | collected 2013-01
CAGAATTTTGATGCTATTAAGCTCCACAAGTACACAGTATCTTGTGGGGACCCCGAAAAAACCCACGCAGAACAAAGTATCTTGCGTGGGATAAATTTGTATATTAAATCGTCTTAAAAATTCTTTCTTCCGATAATGTAGTCGACGGAAACGTCGAAAAAATCCGCAAGTTTCCACAAACTTTCGACGCTCGGTTCTTTCTTTCCGTTCAGCCAGTTGCAAATCGTGCTTTGGCTGACGTTAATGCTTTTTGCGAGCGCGTATTGTGAAAGCCTTTCGGTCATCATCAAATCTTTAATTCTTTCGACAATCAATATTTCCATATCAATTGACATTATATGCCTATGGAAATATAATTATGTGTAACGCTTGCCCTTGGGCAAGTATCAAAAGTCGAAACGGATATTAAAAATTCGCTCTTCCGACAAAATAATCGACCGATACGTCAAAGTAGTCCGCGAGTTTCCATAGTGAAATAAGGCGCGGTGCTTTTTTTGCGGAAAGCCAAGAAGAAACGGTGCTTTGTCCTACGCAAATCGCTTTTGCCAGTTCGACCTGATTTACGTTTTTTTCGTTCATAATGTCGCGCAATCTTTTTGCGATAATGTCTTTCATAAAAAACCCCTTGTTGTTTGTATGGCAAGTGTAGCACAAAAATAAAAGGAAAAGGGGAAGTAGCCCCTTGGGGATATTTGCGAGGATGTATGGTTATTTCGTTTTTCGGACACAAGGATTATTATTACGATGACGCCGTAAAAGCGGCGGCGTATTCTTTTGTCCGAAAGGTTGCGAAAGGGCAGGTGTCGTTTTTTGTAGGTTGTTATGGCGGATTCGACAAAATGTCGTACGATTTGGCAGTGCGATTCAAAAAAGAAGTTGACGGCACGGCGAAAATCGTATTCGTGACACCGTATTTAGACGAAAAATACCTTTTATACAAGACCGAAATCGTCCCCTTTGACGAAGTTTTGTATCCCCCGCTCGAAAGCGTGCCGAAAAGACTGTCAATACTAAAACGCAACGAATACGTTGTGGAAAAATCGGATTTTATTGTGTTTTTTGTCGACCACGATTTCGGCGGCGCGGCGCAGGCGTTGGACATTGCAAAAAGAAAAGGCAAGTCTTTCATAAACCTTGCCGAAAAACAATAGGGAGCGCACAGCGCGGAATAAACTGCACTTTTGACCAAACAATCGTCGCAAGCGACAATTGTTTGTCTTTTGCTTGTTTATTCCTTTTTCTCCACGCAAGTACAAAAGTATCTTGCGTGGGTTTATAACAAGGTGTCCCGGAAGGGTAACCTTGTAAAACAAACGCGGTATTTCTTTCAAAAAGGAAAATAAGCGAAAAATTTTTTTCGGGCAAAAAGGACTTTGTGCGCGAAAAATATTGAAATAAACCTTTTCACTGTGCTATAATTACTTTATCTTTTAATAACGTTGGAGGAAATTATGGCAGATTTTGACTTCAAAGCCGCTTCCGAAAGTATGATGGACTTTATTAAGAAAGTCGAAACGGAAATCGGTCCGCGTCTCCCGGGTTCCGACGAAGAACGCGCCGGCGCCAAACTCATCAAAGAAGAATACGAAAAGAACATCGGAATCAAGCCCGTGTCCGAGCCGTTCAAGGTTGCACCCGAAAGCGGAATCGGCTCGATCCCGTACATCGGTATCGGCGGACTTATCGCGCTTATCGCGTTCTTTATTTACCCGATAGCGGGCGCGGTAATCGCTGCGCTTTGCTTCATATACTTCGCGCTTATGGGCGGTTTCTACACGCAGATTTTCGACTTCCTTTGGAAAAAGAAAGACACCGAAAACTTCTATACCGTGCAGGAGCCTTTGTCAGGCAAGACAGACTATACCATCGTGTTGTCCGCGCACTACGACAGCAGCTGGAACTGGAACCTTGCAAAGAAAAACCCCAAAACGTTCATTCCGAAAATCGTTTACGGCGTCGTAGGGCTCCTTTCGATTCTTGTGTTCGGATTCGTGTTGCAGTTTGCCGCGGGCGGGGCGTACGCTCATCCCTTGTGGACAAACGCCGCAACCATCACCACCTGGAAATGGTACGCATACGTCGGATATATCCTTCCCATCGTCTGCATTCCGGGGCTTTACTTCATCACGCAATTCCTGTCGCACGACAAAACCATCGCGTCCCCCGGCTGTATGGATAACCTTACGGGCATCGGCTTGAATCAGGAAATCGCAAAACATTTCAGCGAGCATCCCGAAGATTTGCCCGAAAACTGCCGTCTTATCTGCGCCGCTATGGCTTGCGAAGAATCCGGTCTCCGCGGCTCGCGCGCGTTCGTGAAACACCATAAAGACGACGGCATGCTCAAAAATTGCTATCAGATCAACGTCGACAGCATCTCCGACGAAGATTACTTCGAGGTCATTCAGGGCGACGCCGCTCAAATGTGCAAATTCGATATGGAACTGGGCGATATGCTTTACGAATCCTTGCAGGAACTCGGTCTTGTCAAAAAGACGGGCAGAATATGGAATCCCGTCGGCGGTTGCGACAGCACCCCGTTCTGCCGCGCAGGCGTGAAAACCATTACCTTCGCCGCGCAAAACCCCATCGCCACCAATTATTACCACACTTCCAACGATAAGTCGGATCGCTTAAAGACCAGCGTTTTCGAGGGCGGTATCGAAGCGGTGTATAGGACCATTAAGAAAATCGGCGCAAAAGAAGACCAAAAACGAAAATAAATCGCACCTTTTTGAGTTTTTTCGGGAACCTGAAAATCCGTGTACGCATTAGTACACTAGGATTTTCAGAACCCCAAAAGAAACATCAAAAATCTATCGATTTCTTTCCGTTTTAACAAAAATATTAAAGCACCCTAACGGGTGCTTTTTTATCGCAAAACCTGCCGAGAAACGTCAACGGGGTCCCCACGAGATACTTGTACTCGTGGGGCGGTAGACCATCAAATTCTTGACGTTTCGTACAACATATATAAATTAAAGCACCCCAAGTGGGTGCTTTTTTTGTGTTGTTTTCCCCATTCAGGGAGCTTGCGCGCCGCTAACCCTGAATTCCCCTTTCACGGGTTTTGAAAAGCGTGGTTTCCAAAACCCGAACAGCGGTGCGGCAAGGTTGTTGAAAAAACGTATGCTTGACAAAACGCGAGAGATAAGGGTATAATTTTTTCAAGAAGTTGTCTCTTTTTTCAAGCAAAAAACAAAAGACAACAGAGGGAGAAAAAAATGAAAAAGAAATTTATTGTGGCTTTGACAGCGTTCGCGATAGTCTTCACGACGCTGTTTTCTTTTACCGCGTGCTCAAAAGACAAGGTAAATATCAAAAAAGGAATGAAACCCGAAAAGGTGTTTGAAATGCTTGCAAACGCAAAAATCACTTCCGTTACGACAGAGTCAAAAATAGGAGAAAAAGTGACACGTCAGACGTTCACCACGGAAGGATATACGGTGACGCGAACAGGCGGAGACGACGCAGTCTTTAATGCGGAAATCTATGACGGAAAACGAAAATATTCCATAACAAAAAATGCAGAAGAAGACAGCATCGAAATTGTGGATATGATGGGAGTAAAAAACGACAATCCGAGAATATATGAAGTGCTCAACACGGGTCTTTTCGGCGCGCTTTCCGGTTATATTTATAACGAGAGAAACGGTTATGAAAATATTTTTACGGTAAATTTCGAGAAAGATAAAATAATATTCGCTTACAAAACCCAAGATTACACATATACGATTTACGGAATCAACAACACAACGCTCGAAATACCCGATAAATATAAAGATTATGCGACGCGTCCGACAACCAAATATCTTGCGAATTTTGAAGACGTCGAAGGCGGGCTCGCTTTTACGGGATTAAATGAGTGGATAGATGATGAATTTGTTATTCCCGAAAAATTTGACGGAAAGGACGTTGTAGCGATAAAACTTGTTGAATACTTCTACAAATGCAAAAAAATAACGATTCCCGTCAGCATAAAGAAAATCGAGGGGTTTTCATACTTTTTCGGCAATGTCGACGAAATGTATTATGCAGGCACAAAGGAGCAGTGGAACGCCGTTGATTTGACAAAAGGCGAACTTTATTCAGATAAAACGGTGCATTGTACGGACGGGGACGTCGTCATCACTTGGAATTAAAAGAGGGGGAAAAGAAATGAAAAAGAAAATAATATTGATAATGACGGCAATACTTCTTGTGTTTTCCACGGCAATTGTATGCGTTGCATGCAAAGGTGCAAAAACCGTAAAATTTGACAAAAAAATGGACGCGGGCGAAATAATGTCGGCGCTTGTAAAAACCGATATAAAAAACTTTACCGTGGTTATGACATCCAAAGAGGAAGGTCGCGAGGGGTACGTTACAAAAGAATACTACACTCAAAACGGAGTAGGCAGCGTTTATGAACAAAACGGAGAAAGAAAAGGTTCGAGCGTACAGTTTTTTGAGGGAAACAGATATTACGATCTGACAAAAGGAAGCGATCAGAACATAGAAAAATACGTTTGCTCGATTGGTGACAACGAGATTGTAAAAGGAAGTATTGACCGCGTGAAAGGACTCCTTTCCGAACTAATCGAAATTTTATATTCAATAAAAGAAGGCAGTGTGCAAAGAAGTTTTGATTGGTATGCAGGCGCATCGGTGTACGTTGAAGACAAAAACGGCTTTGCAATCGAAACAAAAAGCCAAAAAATTGTTTACAAAGACTTTAATAAAACAAAGTTGAACGTCGATGACTTTGAAGGATATAAAAATTATGATTCAATACCAATCGGCAAGTACGAAGAATCCGAGGACGGAACCTATTATGAGTTCCGGGATGTTTTGGATTATTTAGGGCCCTATAAAACGATACGCTTGGAACTTAAAAATTATACCATTCAATCGGAATTTACGAAAGACGGCAAGACCTTGCCGGTAAAGGCGATAAAGAAGTTTTCCGGTTACAGAGTAAGTAAATATATAATCCCGACAAGTATCGAGAAAGTCTCGTTTAGCAATGCGTCATCCTATACGGAATATTGTTATTTAGGAACGAAAGCCGACTGGGAAAACAAAATAACCGTTGAAGAATATTCCTATGAAGACATCGTTGTGAAATGTTCGGACGGCGAAGTCACGGTGAAAAAACAAGCAACGGAAAACCCGTAAAACAAAACAAAACAACCACCAAAAAAAGCACCATTTCGGTGCTTTTTTTGATAGACGGAATTCTATATTGTATATAAAAAATACATATCGCTTGCAAATATATTTTTGATATAGTATTATAATTATTAGTAAATAATGCGATATTGTTTCGTTACGATATATCGGAGGAACTATGAAAGGCGGTTTTGGAAAATTTCTTACATTCATTTTAGGGCTTGTCGTGGGCGTATTGCTTGTCGGCGGTACGATTGCGGGCGTGGTGTACTATGCGGTGGCGGCTGTTTCCGTCAACGACGTGGAAAAATACACAAAGCAGGAATTCACTTTCATCGACAAGGACGCTGAAATCCGCAACAAATCCATACTTGACATTTACGATATGGTGAAAGGCGGCAACATCAAGGAGACGACGGTGTCCGACGCGAAGCGTATTTTCGGCATCGACATCATCAAAATCCTTGAAAACTCGCTTGAAATCACGGTGGACGACAAAAGTCGCGAAACGCTTGGCGCAATGAAGGTCGCGGACGTTTTCAAAGACAATAATCTGAAAGTCGTGCTTAACTGCTTTACGCTTGGCGACGTTCTGAAAAAGGCGGACATCGACACGACCACGGGGCTTGCAAGCAAGCCGATTGTGCAGGAACATATTTCGGAGCCTGTCATCGACGGATTCAACGCGCTGCTTAAATCGTTGGAAATCAACGAAATGACCATTGCCGAAATGCAATATCTTCTCGGCGTGTCGTTTGGCGCGGGCGGCGTGCTGGACACTGTCGCAAACGTGAAAATCGGCGATCTCAATTCCGCGATAAACAACATTAAGTTTGAAGACGTTTTGCCCGATTTCGACCGTGATTTTTATGCCGAATGGGATTACCAAAATAATACGGCGGTTTTGTACAGAAGATCGCGCGCGCAGTTCCCGCAGAAAACGCTCATCGCAGCAAACGGCACGAGCGAATACTTTGAGTACGTTTCGAACGACAAAAAAGTCAGCGGCGAAACTTATTATCTTCTTGACGCCGACGCGGGCACGATAAAAGTCAGCGACGACGGCAATTGGAAACTCAAAGCAGGGGCGGAACTGCCTTATTTCAAAAACAGATACGATAAATCGGGCAACCAAAACCGTTTCGGCATCGCATACGTCGTGCCCGAAGACAGCCGCGGTATGACGGTTACCGAAAGATACAAAGATTCAGACTGCACGATAAGCGACGAAAGCGGTTTGTTCTATTACGAATACGATTTTGTAACGGCGACGGAAGCGGGCGTTGAATATTTTTACCGTGTAGGCGCGGCAGTCCGCACGAAGATTCAGGACGCAACCGGAACAGAACCCGCAAAATACGCCGAAATCATTGAATGGCGCGGATACGTCGAAACGACGAAAACGGACTATTTCGAGGCAGAACCTTGGAAAACTTACGGTTACAGCAGAGACGGAAAGGTCACCGACGAAGAACTCCGAGAACACCCGTCAACCGATTCTTTGGCAAGATACGCGCTTGTCCACGTCGGGAAGAGCGAGCCCGTCCTTAAAGCACTTGCGGACGAAACACTCAACACCCTTGACGGCGCGATCGGCGATATGAAACTCGGTCAGGTCATCGAGATTACCGACGACAGCGCGGACATTCTGAAAAAGCTGAAAGACAGCAAAATTTCCGAAATCGACAAAGACGTCAAGAACGTCAAAGTCGGCGATATTATGAAGGTTGTTTCTGTCACGACCGCAGAAAAAGCGACGGACGGCGCATATATCGCGCTTCCCGCACTTTCCGCGGGCAAAGAATACAAAGGCACGTTTATCACCGCAAAAGACGGGGATAAAACCGTATATCTTGTGAAATATAAGGACGGACTTGCAGGCTTTGGCGACAGATACAACATCACCGAAAAGGCAAGCAACGGCGTTGTCGTCGCGCTTGCAGACAAGACCATCGGCGAGTTGCAAACCGCAGGTATCGACGACCTTGTAAACGCCGCGCGACTTTCCGACGTCATGGACGTGGACGGCGACGTGTTTGTTTTGGACTCGACTGCCGACGCGAAATTTATTCTTGACCTTGACGCACACGGCGAAAACGGATTTTTCCGTCTTGCGGCGGCGGGCGAAACGGCTGAATATAAGAGAGTATACGAAGGCGACGGAAACGCTGTCGTCAAAAAACTTTCGACAATCGGCGTAAACAATATTGCCGCCCGTATGGACGACGTTGTCAACAACACGCTCTTAAAGGAAGTCGTCGAAGTCAAAGAAAGATATAAATTAAGAGTCGCGACGGCGGCGGACATCGGCAACACAAGCGTCAGGAAGTATATCTCGCTTGCCGACGTTTACTCAGCCCCCGTAGCCCCCGAATACGCGGGAACGTTCAATGTGGGTTATGTGGAGTCCGATCCCAACACGGACATTAAATTCGTGCGCGCAACAGGCACGATTGCAGCGGGTGTCACGCAGTACGTGATTGTCGATAAGGCAAGTTCGGGAGTGCTTGTCGGATTGCAGGACAAAACCATCGGCACGCTTTCAACGGGCGTCGACGAAGTCGTCAACGGAGCAACCCTTTCGGACGTTCTGGAAATCGACGGCAAAGTTTACGTCAAAGCGGCCGATTTCGACGCGGCGGTTGCAACAAGTTACGATAAAATCGGGCAACACGTCGCATATTATAAGGACGGCAACCTGTTCCTGGAAGCAGGCTACGTCAGAAACAACAGCGGCGATTACGTATATCTTGACAAAGAACAAGACGGCACGCCGGTTAACGACCATATCAAGTTCGGGACGCTTTACAACGAACACGGGGTAGTAGAAGCCGACGGTGCATACTTTAAGTACAACGGAAATCTTTATAAATTGTCCGATTATAAACGCTATAAGTTTGACGGCGAAACCGCAGCCGAATACTATGCCTGCATTTATAACGGCGAATCGGACGAAATCCTTTCAAAAATGGCAACGATGACCGTTAAGGACCTTGCCGACAGCGGCACGATGGACAAAATCGTGAAAGATATGCGTATCGGCGACGTGATGGAACTTAACGACAAAAACAGCATTTTATACGGGCTCGGAAACAGCAAGATTTCTTCAATCGAAGCCGAAGTTTCCGACAAAATCAAAGTCGCAACCTTGCGTGAACTTAACGCCTGGGGCAATCTCGGAATGTCGGAAGCAACGCTTGACGCGATAAAAGCCGCAAACGGCAACGAAGACCTGACGGCAAGCGAGTTCTTCAAAGGACTTAAAGTCGGCGTCGACGCAACGGGCAAGCCGATAATCTATTTCAGCTTATCATGACCTGCCATATCAGGAAATACAGAGAATCGGATCGCGACGACGTAAGGAAGATTTGCCACCTTACGGCGACCGCGCCCGCATACGTCAAAAATCCGGAACTTGTCGCGACGCTTTACGCCGACTATTATACCGAGTTCGAGCCCGACGGAATCTTTATTCTTGCGCGGGACGAAGACGACGTTGCGGTCGGATATATCCTGTCAAGTCTTGATTACAAAACCTTTGTGAAAACGTTCACCAAATACGTTATGCCGCGCGTCAGGAAACTTTCAAGGCTTGAAGCGTTCACGCACTTTTTCGCATTCCGCCAAAGTTTGTATATGGACGCGAAAAAATATCCCGCGCACCTGCATATCGACATTTTGCCCGAGGCGCAACACCAAGGATACGGCACGAAACTTATGGACGTTCTTATGGATTATCTTGCCGAAAAGGGCGTGAAAGGCGTGCATTTGGGCGTTGGCGGCGACAACGCGGGCGGCATCAGGTTTTACGAAAAGTACGGATTTACGAGGATACACGACTTCGGAAAAATGGGAAAAATTTTTGCGGGAGTGCCGTCGGAACTCCTTGAAAAGCGCAAAAAACAATAACGAAAAGGCGGAAAATATCAGAGAGAAAACAACCACTTGACAACGCGCATAATAATAAATATAATATACTAAACTCACAGGCGATGAGAAACAAGAGTAGCGCAGGACGCCATCAAGAGAGAAAACCCTTTGGCTGCAAGGTTTTTTGGATAAATGCGGGAAGTGCGGTTTTGAGCCTTACGGGAGGAAATGCCCGTGCGTGCGCGCAAACGTTATTGCGCTATCCTTGATTGAGGTGGAACAACGGAGTTAATTTCAGCCCGTCCTTAAAGGAAACTTTTCGGACGGATTTTTTATTAAAGGAAGGTAAAAATGTCGGGATATCTCAAAAGTTACGTGGCGGCGGCAATGGAAAAAGATCCTGCCGCGACAAGCAAAATTATGGTGCTGTTTACCTATCCCGGGGTAAAGGCGCTTATGTGGCATCGTCCCGCAAACTGGTGTTACAGACACAAAATGAAATTCCTTGCGCGGGTAATTTCGCAAAACGTGCGGTTCTGGACGGGCATTGAAATTCACCCGGGCGCGACAATCGGCAAGGGAGTGTTCATCGACCACGGCGCGGGAGTCGTCATCGGCGAAACTGCGGAAGTCGGCAACAACGTTACGCTTTATCAGGGCGTAACGCTTGGCGGCACGGGAAAAGACGCGGGCAAACGACACCCCACGATTGAGGACAACGTCGTGATTGCGGCGGGCGCAAAGGTTCTTGGTCCGTTCACCGTCGGCAAGGGAAGTAAGATCGGCGCGGGCAGCGTAGTGCTGAAACCGGTGCCCGAAAACTGCACGGTCGTGGGCGTTCCCGGGCGCATCGTAAAGCAGGACGGAAAGCGCGTGGACAGCCTAAACCAGGTGGAACTTCCCGACCCCGTGTTGGAAGAACTTCGCCGCATAAACGCAAGGCTAACGCAAATCGAAAACCTTTCGGGCATCAACTGTTCGCGTTATTCGATTGCAAACGAAGAAAATACCAAATCAACCGAAACGACAGATTAAAGGAGAAAAAGTATGGTTAAAGTATACAATACGCTGACAAGAAGGAAGGAAGAACTTATTCCGCTTTCGGGCAACAAAATAAATATGTACGCGTGCGGCATCACCGTTTCGGGCGACGCTCACATCGGCCACGCATATCAGGCGCTCATTTACGACATCATCAGAAAGTACCTTGTGAAAAGGGGCTTTGAAGTAACGTATGCGAGGAATTACACCGACGTCGACGATAAGATTATCGCAAAATCGAAAGAAACGGGAATCCCTGCCGACAAGTACGCGGCAATGATGATAAAACGCATCGACAAAGTTATGCGTGAGTTCGACGTGGACGATCCCGACATCTGGCTGAAAGCGACGTGCAATATCGACAACATCATTGACTTCATAAAGGGGCTGGAAGAAAAAGGGTACGCCTACGCAACGCCCGAAGGCGACGTGTATTTCTCCGTCGAAAAATTCCCATCCTACGGCGCGCTCAGCAACAGAAAAACCGAAGAAGCGTTTTCCGGCGTCCGCATCGAAAACGAAGACAACAAGAAAAGCGCGCTGGACTTTGCGCTTTGGAAGTCCGCAAAAGAAGGCGAAATTTCGTGGGACAGCCCGTGGGGCAAAGGACGTCCCGGCTGGCATATCGAATGTTCGGCAATGAACCGCGCGGCGTTCGGCGACCAAATCGACATACACGGCGGCGGCCGCGACCTTATTTTCCCGCATCACGAAAACGAAATCGCGCAGTCCGAGGCGCTTACCGGCAAAAAATTCGTGAAATACTGGATTCACAACGGACTTATCAAGGTCAACGGACAAAAAATGAGCAAGTCGTTGGGCAACAGTCTGCTCCTTGAAGATTTGTTGAAAAAGTATTCGGCGGAAACGATAAAATTCGCGCTGTTGCAGACGAACTATCGCGCCGACATTAACGTTACGGACGATTTGTTCCCCACCGCCGAAAAACACCTTGTCGACTTTTACAGAGTTTTGGAAGAAGCCGAAAAATCCGGGCTTGAAAGCAGCAAAAAGACCGAAAAAATCGGAGAAGACTTTGTAAATTGCATGGACGACGACTTCAACACCGCGCTTGCGATAAGCAATCTTTTCGGATATTTCAAAACCGTCAGAAAGAAGTTGAAAGACGGCGACGTAACCGCAATCGAAGACATCAACGCAATCCGTGAAAACTACGATATCCTTGGATTGTTCCGCGCGGACGCAAAAGAATTTTTGAAAAAATACGACAAAGCCGACGCCGAAGACAACGTGTCCGTCCCCGAAGAAATTTTCGCGCTTGCGGAAAAGAGAAAGGCGGCGAAAGCCGAAAAGAACTACGCTCTCGCCGACGAAATCAGGAAAGAAATCGCGGACAAAGGGTTTATTCTTGTCGATACGAAAGACGGATTCACGATAAAAAAGGCATAACGAAAAAGGTCGGGCGCGAAAATCGCGCCCGTTTTTATTAAGAAAAAATCATTGACTATATTAACTTATTAAGGCTATAATATAGTAATTAAATCGAAAAAGGATTTTTTATGGCTTATTACGAAAGACTGAACATCAAAGATATTTTTCAGGAAGAAGTGTTCACCGACGAAGTGATGCAGCGATATATGTCGGAAGACGCGTATCGCGCGCTGAAAGACGTTATCGCGCGCGGCGACGAACTTCCGAGGAGTCTTGCCGACGAAGTTGCCGCGGCAATGAAGACGTGGGCTGTCGAAAAGGGCGCGACGCATTTCACGCACTGGTTCCAGCCGATGACGGAATACACGGCGGAAAAGCACGACAGTTTCATTTCCGTCGACAAAGACGGAAAGGTTCTTCTGGAATTTTCGGGCAAAAGTCTTTCAAAGGGCGAAGCGGACGCGTCGAGTTTCCCGTCGGGCGGAATCCGCGCCACGTTCGAGGCGCGCGGCTACACCGTGTGGGATTGCAGTTCCCCGGCGTTTATCAAGCGTTCAAAGGGCGGCGCGGGCGTACTGTGCATACCGACGGCGTTTTGCGCCTACACCGGTGAGGCACTTGACAAAAAAACCCCGCTCCTTCGCAGTATGAATGTCCTGAACCGCGAGGTTTTAAGGCTTTTAAGGATTCTCGGAGACAACGAAACCAAAAAAGTTACTCCCGTCGTCGGCGGCGAGCAGGAATATTTTTTGATTGACAAAAACCACTATATGCAGCGCGAAGACTTGAAGTACGCGGGACGTACTTTGTTCGGCGCGCCCCCCGCAAAAGGACAGGAAAAGTCTGACCAGTATTACGCGACAATCCGTGACCGCGTCGCCTTTTTTATGGAAGACCTGAATCGCGAACTCTGGAAACTCGGCATCGCCGCAAAGACGGAGCATAACGAAGTCGCGCCCGCTCAGCACGAGCTTGCGCCGATTTTCACGTCCGCAAACATCGCGACCGACCAGAACCAGCTTATCATGGAAACGATGAAAAAGGTTGCGGAAAAGCACGACCTTGCGTGTCTTCTGCACGAAAAGCCTTTCAACGGCGTCAACGGCAGCGGCAAACACAACAACTGGTCGATAATGACGGACACGGGCGTGAACCTTTTGGAGCCCGGCAGCAATCCCGCCGAAAACCGCATATTCATGCTTATGATACTTGCGGTCATCGCGGGCGTGGACGAATATGCCGACCTTGTCAGAATGAGCGCGGCAAGCGCGGGAAACGATAACCGTCTGGGCGGAAACGAAGCGCCCCCGTCGATAATTTCGGTTTTCGTCGGCAACGACCTTTACTCGGCGTTTGAAACGCTGAAAGAAGGCAAAACCGCCGTTACGAAAGTCAAAGAGTACATCAAAATGGGGCTGCCGTCTTTCCCGAAACTCAAAAAGGACAACACCGACAGAAACCGCACCTCGCCGTTTGCGTTCACGGGGAACAAGTTTGAATTCCGTATGGTCGGAAGCAGCGCGTCGCTTGCGACGTCCATAATCGTCCTTGACACGATAACCGCCGAAATGGTGCGCCGTATCGCCGACGAAATCGAAGAAAAGACAAAATCGGGCGAAGACCTCGACCACGCGTTGTCGGAAATCATCGTGTCTTATATCCGCGCGCACGGCCGCATTATCTATAACGGCAACAATTACAGCAAGGAATGGGTGGAAGAAGCGAAACGCCGCGGTCTTCATATGACGTCCAACAGCCTTGACGCGTTCAGATGTATGCTGGACAAGGATATTGTCAATCTTTATGAAAGGAACGGCGTTTTAAGCGAAAAGGAACTTACGAGCCGCTATGAAATCTTTGTCGAAAATTACGCAAAGACCGTCAATATCGAGGCTCTTGCAATGCGAAATATCGCAAGGAAACAAATACTGCCCGCGGTCATGAGGACGGAAGGAAAACTTGCGGCATACCTGAAAGACGTAAGGAAAATAAATCAGAAATTCGGGGCGGCGGACGAAAGGCTGCTTGCCGAAACCGATAAACTTATCGACGAAACCGATCGTCGCACGACCGACCTTGAACACGCTCTTGCAAAGGCAAAGTCGATTGAAGATTTTGAAAAACAGGCGGTGTGTTATCGCGACAAAGTCCTTGTCGCAATGAACAGACTGCGTGAAAGCGTGGACAAGCTCGAACTTATCACCGAGAAGAAAGAATGGCCGTTCCCGTCTTACGGCGACATTCTGTTCTATGAGTAAAAAACGATGTTAAACGTTGAAAACGACAATATAAAGCCCGAAAACGGCAACATAACGCCGTCGGAAGTCGACCTTAAAAGGGCGAACATCATCGCCGACACTTTTGTGGAAAAGGTTGAAACCGCCGCGCCCGTCAGGATTGCGACAAGCGTTGACGAAAAGAAAGGCGCGGTAAAAATCCGTGAGCTTTACGAAAAGATTTTAGGGCTTCCGGCAAGGACGGAACCCACCACCGTCGCGCCGCTTGCGGGACGATTCGGCATACCCGTTTACGGGGTGATTTTCGCGATCGCGCTTGCGTTTTATATCGTGGGCGTGCTTATCGACGACAAAGCCGTCGCATACGGTTTTCTTGCGCTGTCAATGCTTGTTACCGTTTTTGTCGGCGCAATGCTTTTCGTACAGGTTCTGACAAACAAAAACACGTTCAACGCGCTTTTCCCGAAGCGCACGTCGTACAACGTATTGTCGTCGATCGAGGCGAAAGCCCCTGCCGAAAACACGCTTGTCATCGGCAGCCACTACGACAGCGATATGGACAGGTCGGACGCCGTAATGTTCCTGAAAGATAAAAACCTGCCGAAATGGATTTCACGCGCGTTCAAGGCGTTGTCGATAATCAGCATACCCGTGCTTCTCGTGTTTGAAATTATCGCGATATGTCTGCCGCACTTAAACGTCGGCGACAAAGCGGTGATGTTTTTATTCCCGACGATATTCTGCGGACTTGCGATATTTTATCTTGTCACGATGTTTTCATACAAAAAGCGCAACAGCAATATCGGACACGAAGGATTGCAGGCGGCGGGGGTATCCCTTGCGGTTGCGGACTATTTAAGGCTGCATCCCGAACTTATCCCCGACAATACGAAAGTCGTGCTTGCGTGTTTCGGCGCGAAAGAATGCGGCGCAAAGGGCGCGGAACAACTCATATTGCAACACTACGGCAGGGACGAATCACTGATAAATCCCGTCGTGATAAACTTTTCAAAAGTCGGCGATTGCGACAACGTCGTGATACAGGGCGACAGACAGTACAAAAACATTTACGACCTGAAAATCAACAACGTGGCGTTCAAAGCGATCAAGGAAGAATGCGACGACGTGGCGTTCAGATACAGCGAAACGCTTTTCACCGACAGCACACCGTTTGCGCGGCGCAAAATCCCCACGACTACGATCGAACTCAAAAAAGGCGACAACGAACTTTCGTCGGCATACGACAAAGCCTTCAAAAGCGCGCTTAACGTGACGGTCGATACGATGAAGTATATGCAGGAACGCCAGCAACTTTTCCGCGGCGAAAAGACGATAATGTAAACCGCCCTCTAATTCTTCAAAACACAACGAAATTCCCGCAACGAGATTGCGGGATTTTTTATTAAAAAACAAAAAACGACGAAAGATACGGCGGAAAAACGCCGAAAGGGGGAATAAGGTTTGACTTTTATAAGATAATTCATTAAAATCTTATTAACTTGATAAGGTCGCGGACAAAAGGCGCACCGCAAAGTCTGCATAAAGGAGAAAGATAAATGAAATCCGAACCCGTAAACGTTATTCCCGAAATCGAAACAAACCCCGTCGTATTTCAGCAGAAAGAACCCGAAAAGAAGTGGAAAACCGTCGTCAAAAAGTATGCGAATCGTTACTTCATCGACGCGTTTTCGGGAATGGCACAAGGACTGTTCGTCACGCTTATCGCAGGGACGATATTTAAGCAGATCGGCAGTTGGTGCGGCGCGAATTCGGGATTCGGCGCACTGCTTATTCTCATCGGAAACATCGCCTGCACGCTTATGGGCGCGGGCATCGGCGTCGGTATCGCCAAAAAACTGAAAGCGCCCGACCTTGTGGTTTTCGCGTGTGCGGTCGCGGGATTTTTGGGAGCATTTTTGCCCGACAAAGTTTACAATCTTTTGTCCGACGGAAGTTTTTCGTTGAAAGCGGTGGCCGGCTCGATAACGGCGTTCAAAGTGGGCGCGCCCGGCAACCCCATCGGCTCGTACGTGTCGACTCTTATCGCGCTTGAAATAGTGTTGCTTGTACAAGGCAAAACAAAACTTGATATCTTAATCGTACCTTTAACGGTTATGTTTGTGACGATAATCTCAATGTTTGTCGCATATCCCGCAATCTGGTTCATAAAAGTAATTCAGAAATTCATTGAAATTTCGGTGACGGCGCAACCATTTATTATGGGCGTTGTGATATCCGTCGTAATGGGCATTTTGCTTACGATGCCCACGTCTTCTGCGGCAATATGGATTGCGATTGCGTCGGGAAGTACGTCCGACGCGATGATGCTTGCCGGCGGCGCGGCTGTCGTCGGATGCGCGGCGCAGATGGTCGGTTTTGCGGTGATGTCGTTCAAAGAAAACGGCGTCGGCGGACTTATCTCACAAGGTATCGGCACCAGCATGTTGCAAATCCCCAACATTATGAAACACCCGCTCATTTTCGTGCCGCCGATTATCGCTTCCGCAATCGTAGGTCCCATTGCGACGTGCGTGTTCAAACTTCGTTGCACCGCGGGCGGCGGCGGTATGGGCACAAGCGGACTCGTCGGCGTGTTCGGCGCGGTCGAGGCGTCGAAAGGCGTTGTGTCGGACGCGAATATCGCGCTTGGCATCGTGTTTTTGATGTTCGTAATTCCCGCAGTCGTGTCGCTGCTGTTCAGAATCCTTTTTGAAAAGAAAGGCTGGATCAAAGGCGAGTGGATGAAACTCGATGTTTAGTATAGCAATCGTGAACAATGCAAACGACGAAAACGCCGATATTTCCGCGCTTTTCTGAAAATGCTCGCTTGTAGTACGGGAAAGTACGACGGCGTTCGCATTTTTCAAAAATCATCGAAAATCCCGACGCTTTCGGAGTCGTTCTTATTATTCACGCTTGCTATAAGAAAATCAACGATAAAAGACGTGCGAAAAGCGCGTCTTTTTATTTTCCCGAAAAAGTTTGAAAAATCCCGCGGAGTTTATATTTTCGTCAAATCCTTGCCTAAATTATAAAATAAGTATATACTTTGTATATCTTTAATATTTACGACTTTTTATCGGAGGCATTATGCTTTTATCGAAACTTGTGGGGGAACGCGTTAAGGAAGCCCCTGCGGACGTTACCATTTTAAGCCACGCGCTGCTTGCCCGCGCGGGGTATATCAAGCCGGTTGCAAACGGCATTTTCTCGCTTACTTCTCCCGCTCAACTTATGGCGAAGAATATCGAAGACATTATCCGCGACGAAATGAACAAAATCGACGGACAGGAAGTGAAATTCCCCGTCGTTATGCCCAGGGAACTCTGGGAGCAGTCGGGAAGATATTCAAGCATAGGCAGCGAGATGGTGCGGTTTAAGGACAGAAGCGGCAAAGATATGCTTCTCGGAATGACGCACGAAGAAGCGGCGGTACACCTTGCAAAAAACACCGTTTCGAGTTATAATCAGCTTCCGTTCATGATTTATCAGATTCAGACGAAGTTCCGCGACGAGCCTCGTTGCCGCGGCGGACTTATCCGAGTCAGGGAATTCACGATGAAAGACGCGTACTCGTTCCATATGACACAAGAAGACCTTGAAAAGCATTATTACAAGGAATACGACGCATACAACAACATATTCCGCCGTATCGGGCTGAAAAAATTCATCGCGGTCAAGTCGGACAGCGGTATGATGGGCGGCAGTATCGCTCACGAATTTATGCTGCTGACAGAAGTCGGCGAAGACACGCTCGTGCTTTGCGACGAGTGCGGATACAAGTCGAATATGGAAGTCGCGACGGGCGTACGTCCCGAGGTCGATTTCGGTGCGGACGCGGAAAAGGAAGAAGTTTTCACCGGCGACGCCAAAGACATTGCGGAAGTTTCGGAGTTTTTGAAAGTTCAGCCTTATCAGACGATAAAGGCGGTCGTTTACGCCGTGAAGGGCGAAAAGACGGTTGTCGTCGCGTTTATCAGGGGCGATTTGGAAGTCAACGAAGCCAAACTCAAAAAAGCGATTATGAAAAACATCGTCCCGTGGGAAGCCGACGAAGAATCGGGGCTCGTCGCGGGAAATATCGGGTCAATCGGGCTTGACCTGAAAGACGGAATCGTCGTTTTCGATAAGTCTTTGGAAGGCGCGCACAATATGGTTACCGGCGCAAACAAGCCGCTGTACCATGTGAAAGGCGTGAACGTCGCGCGCGATATTAAGCCCAAATCGTTCGTCGATATCGCAAAAGTGAAAGCAGGCGACAAATGCCCCGTTTGCGGAAAACCGCTGCACCTTGAAAACGGTATCGAAATCGGCAACATTTTCCAGCTCGGCACGAAATACACAAAGAGCATGGGCATGACCGTGCTTAACGAAAAAGGCGAAGCCGTCAACCCCATTATGGGCTGTTACGGTATCGGCGTAGGCCGTGCAATCGCCGCAATCGCGCAGGAAAGCAACGACAAAGCGGGGCTTATTCTGCCAATCACCGTCGCGCCTTACAAGGTTCATATCTGCCCCTTGCGTATCGACGATCAAAACGTCCGCGAAAAGGCTTTTGCGCTGTACGACGCGCTTATGAAAAAGGGCGTGAACGTGCTTCTTGACGACCGCGAAAACGTCTCAAACGGCGTGAAATTCGCCGACGCCGACCTTATGGGTATGCCTATCCGCGTCGTGGTAAGCCCCCGCGGACTTCAAAACGACGAAATCGAAGTTACCGACCGCGCGACGCTTTCGGCGGAAAAGGTGAAGTACGAAGACGCGCTTTCCTATATCGACGCCATGATGGCAAGAAAATACGAGGAACTGAAATAATATATGGTGAGCATCGGCAACAGCTGGGACGAGATTTTGAAGGACGAGTTTTCGGGCGAAAACTACCTTAAAATCCGCGAATTTCTGAAAGACGAGTATTCACATCACGTCTGTTATCCGTCGATGTACGACATATTCAACGCACTGAAATACACCGATTATTACGCCGTCAAAGCGGTGATAATCGGACAAGACCCTTATCACGAAGAAGGGCAGGCTCACGGGCTTTCCTTCTCGGTGAAAAAGGGCGTGGATATTCCGCCGTCACTTGTCAATATTTACAAGGAGCTGAAAAGCGATCTGGGCATTTCGCCCGCGCCGCACGGCTGTCTTGAAAGTTGGGCAAAGCAGGGCGTGCTTCTTCTGAACTCGGTATTGACGGTGCGCGCGCATCTTGCCAACAGCCACAAAAACTGCGGCTGGCAGATTTTTACCGACGACATAATCAAAAAACTTAACGAGCGGGACACCCCGATAGTCTTTATTCTGTGGGGCGCAAACGCCCGTTCGAAAAAGCAATATATTACAAATCCGATACATTACGTTATCGAAAGCGCACATCCAAGTCCGCTTTCTGCATACAACGGGTTTTTCGGCAGCAAGCCGTTTTCAAGGACAAACGAGTTTTTGGAAAAAAACGGTATCGCGCCGATCGACTGGGAAATTAAGGATTGATGAAAGAAAAAACAGGGCAGCTGTTCAATGCTGTCGGCAAAAAAATTAAAAATCTTATGACTCCCGCGCGATATATCGTGCTCGGGTTTTTGGGCGTCATCGCCGTCGGGACGATATTGCTGGTGCTTCCGTTTTCTTCGGCAAGCGGAAAGACAATCGGCTTTGTTCCCGCGCTGTTCACGTCGACGACCGCGGTGTGCGTGACGGGACTTACCGTCATAGATCCCGCAACTCAGCTGTCGATTTTCGGACAAATCGTCGTTTTGTTGCTCATACAAATCGGCGGTCTCGGGTTCATGACCACGACGACGTTCATGTTTATGCTTGTCGGCAAGAAAATCAGCCTGAAAGAGCGCATGACCATACAAGAATCGCTTGACCAGGACAGCCTGAAAGGCGTTGTGAAACTGACAAAACGAATCATTGCGTTCACGTTCATTTTTGAAGGGTTCGGCACGCTTATGCTTATGACAAGGCTTGTCCCCGCACTCGGCGCGCGCGGCATATACGTTTCGTTGTTCACGGCGGTTTCGTCGTTCTGCAACGCGGGCATCGACATAATGGGCAAAGACTACGGCGCGTTTTCCAGCATTTCGGCATTTTCGCACGATCCCGTCGTGCTTATCACCGTAATGGTGCTTATCATATCGGGCGGGCTCGGCTTTTTGGTTTTCAACGACATATTAAGGAAAAAGAGAAACAGACCGCTTCGGCTTCACACGCGCGTTTCGCTTTCGATGACGGCGATTTTGCTTGTCGTCGGCGCGGCGTTGATACTCGGTATCGAATGGAACAATCCCGGCACGCTCGGTCCGATGGACTGGGGCGACAAAGTCCTTAACGCGTTTTTCCAGTCGACGACGGCAAGGACGGCGGGCTGGACGTCGATAAATCAAGCCAATCTCACGGACGGCGCAAAAGTCGCGACGATGGTGCTTATGTTCGTCGGCGCGTGTCCCGCATCGACGGGCGGCGGCGTAAAAACCACAACCATTTTCGTTATGATTATGTTGTTCGCGTCCGTATTCCGTGGCCGCGACGAAGTCGTTGTCGGCAAGGAAACAATCAACACAAGGACGATAAAACGCGCGGCGGTCGTTACGACGGCATATTTCCTGGGTTCTTTCGCGCAGGCTCTCATAATCTGGGCGACGGAGGCGGCGTACGGCGTGCGGTTGTCCGTCATCGACAGCATGTACGAGGCGTTCAGCGCGTTCGGCACGGTCGGCGTATCGGCAGGGCTCACGACATCGCTCCATACACCCGCGCTCATTACGCTGTGTTTTTCGATGTTCATCGGTCGTCTCGGGCCGCTGACAATCGGCACCGCGCTTTTGAATACAAAAAAACAATCGGCAAATATCAAATACCCCGATGCCAAAATTCTTATCGGATAAGCGGAGGTTTATTTTATGAAAAACAAAAAATCGAAAAATCAACAATTTGCGGTAATCGGACTTGGCAGATTCGGCTCGACCGTCGCGAAAACCTTGTTTGAAAAAGGCGAGGAAGTCCTTGCCGTCGATATAAAAGAAGAGGTCATCACGGAAGCGCACGAGTACACCACGCACGCCGTCGTCGCCGACGTTACCGACGAACGCACTTTGCGCGCGCTCGGCATCGAAAACTTCGACGTCGTCATTATCGGCATCGCAAGCGACCTGGAAGCAAGCGTTTTGTGCGCGCTTACCTGCAAGGAAATCGGCGTCAAAAAGGTCATCGCAAAGGCCGAAAACCTTAAACATAAAATGGTTCTGGAACGCGTCGGCGCGGACGAGGTCGTCATTCCCGAAATGGAAATGGGCGAAAAAATGGGCGCACGCCTTGCCAACCCCTTACTGCACGACATAATGACCATAAGCAGCAAATACAGCATTATCGAAATGGAACTTCCGTCAAGTTGGGCGGGAAGCTCCCTTGTGACGCTGGATATCCGCAAAAAATACGACGTCAACGTTCTTGCGGTCGAGCGCGACAACGACGTCATCGTCAACTTCGCCGCGGACGAGCCTTTGCTTGACGGCGATACGTTGCTTGTCGGCGGGAGCAGGGAGATGCTCGACTTGCTTCAAAACCAATACAATTAAACAAAACGGCATAATTTTGCGACCTTACGGCGTTTTGACGGAACCCTGCTCAGTTACGTACGCCTAAGTACGCGCCTTCGCACGAACCCGTCAAGAACCCCGTAATCTCATCAAAATTCTGCCGTTTTGGGAAAGATATTATTTAATCAAATTCTCGCCGTTTTATAGGGGAAGGGGACCCCAAAAGATACTTTTGTACTTGCGTGCAGCAAAAAACGCACCGTGGAAACGGTGCGTTTTTGATTGGTTTAATAATTAGTCTGCTTTGTAGGGAAGCAATGCCATAACGCGGGCGCGTTTGATTGCGTCGGACAAGAAGCGTTGATGTTTTGCACAGACGCCGGTCATACGACGGGGCATCATCTTGCCTTTTTCGGTGATGTATTTGCGAAGTTTGGCAACGTCTTTGTAGTCGATTTCGGTTGCCTTATCGACGCAGAATTGGCAGACTTTCTTTTTGGGAATTCTTTTGCCGCCCTGAACGGGGCGTTTTACTTCTTCACTCATTTTAATATACCTCTTAATTATTGAGCCCTATATACGGGCGAAAATCAGAAGGGCAGATTCTCGTCAACGGCTTTAAGGTCGTCGAACACGCCGTCGTTCGAGGCGGATTCGTCTTCGGCCTTGGTGCTGAGGAACTGAACCTCGTCGGCAACGATTTCGGTGACGTATCTGCGGCTTCCGTCGGGAGCGTCGTAACTGCGGGTCTGAACCGATCCGGATACGGCCGCTTTACTGCCTTTTTTCAAGTATTTGTTGCAATGTTCCGCCTGCGTTCTCCATACGACAACGGGAAGGAAGTCGGTATCTCTTACGCCGTCGCTGTTGGAAAATCTGCGCGACACGGCAAGCGTGAATCTGCAAACGGGAATGCCCGAGCCGGTGTTGGTGAGTTCGGGATTCTTTGTTAAATTACCGATTAAAAATACTTTGTTCATAAATGACCCCTTATGCGGTTATTTGCGGATAATCATCTGACGTACGATTGCGTCTGTGATTTTCATCTGACGATCGATTTCGGCGGGAGCGGATGCGTCTGCCGTAAAGTTCATCAAGACGTAGTAGCCTTCGTTCTTATCGTTGATGGGATATGCATATTTGCGGGTACCCCACTTGTCAATGCCGTCAACGGTGCCGCCGAGCTTTACGACGAGGTCCGAGAACCTGTCGACGAGAGCAGCCTTGTCTTCTTCCGAAACGTCATTGTCGATGATGTAAAGGATTTCATACTTGTTCATCTTTTTATACCTCCTTGTGGACTTTGTGGCCTGCTTAAACAGGCAAGGAAATTCGTCGATAATATATCAACGTGCAATTATTATAAATAATTTATTCGTTTATGTAAAGCGAAAATCGGCGAAAAAGTCAGCGATTTAACGATTTTTTCAGCGATTTTCTTATTTTTTGCAGGGTGTTGTCGACTTTTTTTGTGGAAACCGAAAGAGAGGCGGCGATTTCCCGATACGAGTCGCCGTCAAGATAAGCGTAAAAAATCCGCTGTTCTTCTTCCGACAAAACGCTTTCGATTTCCCGCATTAAAAGGGTTTCCCTCTCTTCTTCGATATAAACGGTTTCGGGATTGCCCGACGCGATTTCGACGTCGTCAAGCGGCACGCTGTCGTTAAGCGCACGATTTTTCCCGCTTGAAGATTTCCTGATTAACCCGATGATTCTTTTTCTGACGCAGATGTAGGCGAACGTTGTGAAACTCGCGCCGGCTTTTTCGTCGTAATTCATAATCGCGTTGAACAGCGCGACCATTCCTTCCTGCACGAGATCGTCGGTGTCGCCCGACGGCAAAAAGAAGCGGCGCACCGCCTTGTTGACCAGCGATTTATGACGATGCAACAGTTCGTTTACGGCGGCGGAGTCGTTTGACTGCGCGCGTTTTGCAAGTTCCTCGTCGGGCAAAGTTTCGTATGTCATTTTCTGTCCTGTCGTACCTTTTCGTAAATCACGACGGCGGCGGCAACCGAAGCGTTCAGACTGTTGATTTTTCCGCTCATCGGAATGGAAATTACGCCGTCGGCAAGTTCCTTTGAAAGGCGTTTTACGCCGCTGTCCTCGCCGCCGACAAGCAATGCGATTGCCCCGGTAAGATTTGCACGATACATAGGTTCACCGTCCATATCCGCGCAATAAACATACACATTTTGTGATTTAAGATAATTTATCGCGTCGTTGACGTTGGTAACTTTCGCGATTTTCACGTGTTCCGCCGCGCCTGCGGAGCACCTTAAAACGGTGTCGTTCACGGTAACGCCGCGGTGCTTTCCGATGACGATTCCGTGCACGCCCGCGCACTCCGCCGTACGGATAATGCTGCCGAGATTGTGGGGGTCGGAAAGTTCGTCCAGAATCACGATAAAGGGCGGCTCGTCTTTCGATTTCGCAAAAGACAAAATGTCGTCCAAAGACGAATAAACAAACTCCGTCTGAGTAAGCGCGACTCCCTGATGTTTTGCGTTTTGCGTGATGCGGTCGAGCGCGGTTTTATCGACGACGGACACGACGATTTTCTTTTCTTTTGCAAGGGCGATTATGTTTTTTACGACGCCCGTCGTTTCGCCTCTTTGCACGTAAAGTTTTTCAACGGTTGCGTCGGAGCGCAACGCCTCATACACTGCGTTTTTTCCCGTAATTAACATGATTTCTCCTTATTCGATTGAAAGCAATTCGTTCAGGCGGTCGTGTTTTCCCGTGAGATACAGGTACCCGAGAAGCGCCTCGAATCCGCTTGCTTTTTTGTAGTCGCCGATACTTGCGTTTTTTGCCGACGACGAATAATGCGCGTTTCTTGCGCGCTTGTAAACCGCGATTTCTTCTTCAAAAAGACACGGCAGCAGTTTTTCGATTTTATCCGCCTGCGCTTCCGCCTTGATTTCCTTGGTTGCGAGTTTATGGAGCGCGCCCGATTTTTTGTCGGACGAAATGGCAAGCCGCGTTCTGACGTACAGTTGTTGTACGGAGTCGCCGACGAAAGCGAGAACAAGCGGATTCATCTCGTCCGCTTCGGCTTTTGTGATTATCGTCGTAAGAAAAGGAATGGTATCTTGCATAAGACCGATTATATCACATCGAAGTGGCTTTAACAAGAAAAAATCGTATTGACCTTTTAACAAGATTAGTATAAAATATATTTATTATGAAAAACAAAAGATTTTTGAAAATAACGTTGATTGCCGCGGTTGTCGCGCTTCTTTGCGCCGCGCTTTGCGGATGCAGTCTTATACAAGGAATTTTGCACCCGGAAGGGAAGTTTGCGCTGTCCGAAAGCGAGATAACGCTGAAAATCGGCGAAACGTACGACGTAACGCTCAGTAACGGGCGCACCGACGAGTTCACTTTGTCCACGTCGGACAAAACAAAGGTCGAAATATACGGGACAAGTATTAAAGCCGTCGGGAAAACCAAAACCGCGGTCACGATTACCGCAACCAACGGCAAAGGCGACACGGCGGAACTTAAAGTAAACGTCGATTACGCCGATGTCAAAAGCGTATCGATAAAAGCGGACAATCAGTATCAACTGTTGAAAAAGGCCGAAAGCCCAAATCGCGTCACGCTCACCGCGACGCTTAACGACGGCGCCGATCCGAATACCGAAATCAAGTGGACCTTTGCCGACGCCGAAGAAAACGTCATCAGAGAAACAGCGGGCAATCCCGTTGTATTCACCCCGGAAAAGGACAAACGATACTTTGTCACGGCAGAGGCGGGCGGGGAAACCGCAAGCACCGACGTTATCGCGTGCGAGGGCATGATTGCCTACCTTGACAAATACCATATCGGGACGAAAGAAAAAATCCGTGTCCATGCACTGTATTTCGACACCTCTTATGTTGGGAAAGTCGTAGGTGCAGATGTCTTTGACAGCAGTGACAACTTAATTTATGCCGAGGAGCTCAAACCAACGCGCGAAAACGATCTCGGGATAGTCAACGCGCTCCTAAACAAAACTTTTGAGACGGGCGAATATACCTTGAAAATCACGGCGGGCTCCGACACCAAAATTTTGGCGTTCACCGTCAAAGACTATATCTCGGCAAACCATATAAACGTTGAGGTAAACGGAACACTTGACCAGACAAATCCCTCGGCGGTCAAATTCACCGCAACTCTTTCGCCCGCAAAAGCCGACGTCGAAAGCGTCAAATGGTACGTCAACGACAAGTATTATTCGACGGGCAAAACCTTTTCGTTTAAGCCGACGAAGACCGGCGAGCATAAGGTAACGGCGGAAATAAACAAAATCACGAAAACAAAAACCATCGTATATCTTTCGGAACACGACGAAGCGTGGTACTACGCCTCGCACTTCCACGACTACGGCGGATACGCGCAAAACAGATATATAACGTCCAAGGAAGAACTTAAAAACCTTATCCTTTTCGTTCTGGAAAACAAAATCGCGGAAATCAAGTTTTACGCGGGATACGCGACGCCCGAAACCGTGAAAAACGACGTGTCCGACGTCAGAGATTGCGTTGAAGAGTCGGGCATTATCCCGGGATATTCGCTTGAAACGAGCGGCAACGAGTTCACGATAAAATTCAGGTTTTTCGCCGACGAGGCAGGTCTTATCCCGACTGTCAATTCGCCCGAGTTCGACGCGCCCGATGGTTTCACCGACGCCGTGCAAAATACGTATTCGAAACCGCATTACGACACCGTAAAGAAAACAAGAAACTTTTATATCGACAGCGTGAAAGAAACGATGAGCGTGTCGACAAGCAATATGCTTTACAAGGCGGTGGCGTGGGGCTACAAGCCCGTATTTATGGGTTCGCAAGCCGAAAATCTCAAACAAATATACGATAACGCGAAAGACGCGCTGTCTTATATCGTGTCCGACGACATGAGCGAATACGAAAAAGTCCACGCAATCTACGACTACATAATCTACAACGTGCGCTACGACCACGACTGTGCAAACGCACAAGATAAATATAATACCAACAATGCGCTTTTAACGGATGAAGAAAAAAGGGAATTACAAAACTTAAATCTTAACGAGAAAATGAAATAATACGGATATTACCTTGAAGGGATATTCCTTAATAAGTTTTATAAGAAAGATATGCACGCCGTCTGCGACGGGAAGTCGAAAGCGTTCGTTTTAATGTGCGGAATCGAGGGTATCACCGCCGTACGTATCAGCGGCAAAGCGTCAAGCGACGGTCAAAACTTCGGCGGACACGCCTGGAACAAAGTCCTGCTTGACCTTAACGGCACGGGGGACAAGGAATGGTATTTCGTCGACACGACCTGGGGCGACGTCGGCGACGACAGCAAGGAATTTTTGTCGCACGCCTACTTCCTGTTGTCCGACGACGAAGTGAAAAACACCCACGTTGAAAAGCAGGGACACGGTTACCCGAAAGCGGAAGGAAAATTCGATTATTACGCGCACGAAACTTATACGTCAAGCGGCACGGAATACAATTACGTTATTACAAACAGAAAGCTGGCGGCGCAGCAAATGGCGCGCGCGTTGAAAACGCTCCCGAAATCGACGATTGTGGAGTTTGAATTTGCGTTTTCCTTAACCAAGGACGCGGCGAAGATTTACGCAAAAGAAGCGATGCAAAAGGCAGGGCGCGGGCTTGAAGGATACAGCTATGCGATAATACGCTCAAACGTTCTGGTGATTATGATCGGCGCCGCTGCGTAATCAGCGTAAAAAACAGTTCAACAATACAAAATCCCGCAATAAAGCCTGCGATTTGGTAAAATCTTATGTTACCGCCGCAGGTTTTTTCAAGCGTGAAAAACAGCATTGCAAGCGTTGCCGCCGCAAAAATAACGTCGGATAAGAGTGCGAAAAACTTTTTCTTCACGACGCGGCGCAAACCGTAAAGAAAGGCGTAAAGCACGCCCGACGTCATTCCGCAAAGAATCATCGAAAGAAAGATAAAACTTTCGGAAATTATCGAGTGCGTCATTTGAAAATCTTTTTGATAAGTCCCGCCTTCGTGAGCGTTTCCGAAAACCTGATTTCTTTCACTCTGCCGGTTGCCGAAAGCCGTCCCGAGTCAAGGTTGATTTCGGTGACGGAAAGCCCTTCGCCCGTGATTGTCAAAGTTTCCTTGTTTTGCATCAATACGATCGACTTGTCGCCCGACGAAATTACTTTTGAAACGGACGTAACGGTCAGGCGGTCGTTTTCGAGCGCGAGCGCTCCTCTTTTTTCGTTTTCCATAAAAACAATGTATGCATTGAGTTTTCATAAATTGACAAACTCTTATTACTTGTTTATAATAGTTGTATTATTTTAGTGAGGGACTTATGTTATTCGGAGTAATCGACATAGGCAGCACGTCCGTAAGGCTTATGATGACGGACGGCGAAAAGGTCGAAAAAAGGGTAAACACGACGCGTCTTGCCGAGAATATGGACGAGATGAACACGTTGCAACCCGTCAGTATCGAACGTACGGCTCAGGCCGTTGCGGAGTATTATTTCGTTGCGATGCAAAACGGCGCGGAAGACGTCTATGCCTACGCGACGGAAGCGGTGCGCTCCGCGAAAAACAAATACAGGTTCGTTGACAGAGTCAGGGAACTTTGCGGGCTTGAAATCGACATTCTGGACAAAAGGACCGAGGCGGAAATCGGGTTCTTGGGCGCAAGCACGAAAGGCAGATGCTGCGTTATCGACATGGGCGGCGCAAGCACCGAAATTTCGGTCGGCGACGGCGAAAACATATTATATTCCAAAAGTTTGCCGTACGGCATCGTCAGGCTTTCCGCAATCGAGCGCGAAAGAATCGAAATGACGCCGTTCATCAACGACTGTCTTATGGGATACGGCGAAATTCCGCCGTTTGACAACGTCGTCGCAATCGGCGGCACGATATCCACGATGGCGGCAATGAAAAACCAACTTGACAATTATGATCCTAACGTCGTCAACGGCTCGGTGCTGACGCTTTCCGACATCGAAAACATGTACGACAAGATCAGCAAAATGACGATGGAAGAACGCCGCCACGTGAAAGGACTCCCCGAAAAGCGCGCGGACATCATCGCCCCGGGCATACTCATGTATTCGCTTATTCTGAAATATCTCGGCGCGGACAAACTCACCGTCAGCGAGGGCGACGGCGCGGAAGGCTATCTCATCAAACTCGGCGTATTGCCGCACGGGTTCAGGGCAATTTATCAGAAGATAATTTAATTTAAGGATATTTATGAAAAATCTTACAAGCAGCGAACTTCGCAAAATTTATCTCGACTACTACAAATCAAAGGGACACGCCGTTATTTCCAGCGCGTCGCTTATCCCCGAAAACGATCCGACGGTATTGTTCACGACGGCGGGCATGCACCCCCTCGTACCGTACCTTCTCGGCGAAAAACACCCTGCGGGCAACCGTCTGACCGACGTGCAAATCTGCGTCCGCACGGGCGATATCGAAGAAGTCGGCGATCCGACGCACTGCACGTTTTTTGAAATGCTGGGCAGATGGTCGCTCGGTGATTACTTTAAGGAATACGCAATTTCCTGCTCGTACGACTTTTTGCTGAACCGGCTGGAATTTGACAAAGACAAATTCGCGGTTACCGTTTTCAAGGGCGACGAAGACTGCCCCCGCGACGACGAAAGCGCGGAATTCTGGAAAAAGATGGGCGTCCCCGAAGACCGCATTTTCTTCCTTCCGAAAGAAAACAACTGGTGGGGTCCCGCCGGCGTTACCGGTCCTTGCGGTCCCGACACCGAAATGTTCATCGACACGGGAAAACCCAAATGTTCGGACGAATGTTCGCCCGCGTGCGACTGCGGCAAGTACGTCGAAATCGGTAACGACGTCTTTATGCAATACTTCAAAAATGCCGACGGCACCTTCTCGCCGCTTAAACAAAAGAACGTCGACGAGGGAATGGGGCTTGAACGTATGCTTTGCATTCTGAACGGATACAAATCGGTTTATGAAACCGACTTGTTCAAACCCGCGATCGCGCTCATCGAAAATCTTTCGGGACACAAGTACGACGAAAGCGAAACCGTCACGAAAGCGATGCGTATAATCGCCGACCATATCCGCACCTCGACCTTCCTTATCGGCGACGTGAAAGGCATTGTGCCAAGCAACGTCGACCAAGGCTATATTTTGAGAAGACTTATCCGTCGTGCGGTGCGTTTCGGACGCATCATCGACCTTCCCGAGCGTTCCCTTTCCAAAATTGCGGAACAGTATATTTCGCAATATCAGGACGTTTATCAGTATCTTTTGACCAATAAAGACAGGATTGTGTCGGAACTTGACAAGGAAGAAATCAGATTTTCCAACACCTTGCAACAAGGTTTGAAGGAGTTTGAAAAGGTCATCACGCACATTCCCACAAAGACGATAAGCGGGAAAACCGCATTCCGTCTTTACGATACTTTCGGCTTCCCCATCGAGATGACGGAAGAACTCGCGCACGAAAACGGGTTCGAAGTCGACGTGCAAGGATACGAAGACGCGTTCAAGGAACATCAGAAAAAATCGCAGGCGGGCGCGGAACAGAAATTCCACGGCGGGCTTGCGGACAATTCCGAAGAGACCGCAAAACTCCACACTGCAACGCACCTTTTACATTCCGCTCTTATGAAAGTTCTGGGCGGCGAGGCGCGCCAGCGCGGCAGCAATATCACCGCCGAAAGATTAAGGTTCGACTTCGGTTTCGACCGTGCAATGACGGCGGACGAAATAAAGGCGGTTGAAGACCTTGTCAACGAACAAATCAAAAAGAATATCCCCGTCGTGTGCGAAGAAATGACCGTTGACGAAGCGAAAGCGCAGGGCGCAATCGGTATCTTCGACAACAAGTACGGCGAAAAGGTAAAAGTTTATACCATCGGCGATTTCAGTAAGGAAATTTGCGGCGGACCGCACGCAAACAACACGGGCGACTTAAAATCTTTCAAAATCACGAAAGAACAGTCAAGCTCCGCGGGAGTCAGGCGTATCAAAGCCGTCATCGGTCAATAAAACCGAAAAAAAGAAAACCCAACCAAAAAATCAAAAAGAAAACAAAAAAACAACCAAACAAACACAACAAAAAGAAAACACAAAACCAACGCGGTTTTGTGTTTTTTATTTTGCCGTTCAGCGGTTGCTTTCAAGGAATTTGTCGATATAGTTGCCGACGCTTAACGCGTGTTCCAGATATTTATCGGGCGAGGCGTCGTAAACGTAGGCGGCGTCTTTTGTTTCAAGCGTGGTCGTGCCGCGGTAACTCGTTTTCGCAAGGCGGGGCAGCGTGTACTGCCAGTCGATGCTGCCGTCAAAGGGTATGAAGTGGGAATCCTTATCGGCGAAATTGTCGTGCAGGTGCAGGGCGAAAACCCTGTCGCCGAAAAGCCCCAGCCAATCCTGAACGCGCCAGTAGTGATCGTGTCCGACGTCATAGCAAAGCCCGACGTAAGGCGAATTGAAATTTTCCAGAACGTAGGTGACGTGGTCTTTCGTGATGACGTTTTCAAACGCAAGTTTCACGTTTGCGTTTTCCGCAAATTTCACAAGGTCTTCGATACGATTCGTGCCGATTGTCGACACAAAAGGCGGAAAATCGCCGTGCGTCAGGTGGCAGACAACCGTTTTCACGCCGTGTTTCGAGGCTGCCGCAATTTCGTCCTTAAAGCGGGAAATGCGTTCGTCCCCTTCCTTGCAGTCGATCCACATTTCGTTCAGGTGGTCGCAGCTTAAATGGAAGTTTTCAATGAACAGCCCGGCGCGTTCGGCAAGGGTGGCGCGTTCGTCCGCGGATTCTTTGGCGTCGGGGCCGAGCCATATCATGACCGAGCCGAAGCCTTTTTCTTTGAACTTGTCGAAGCGTTCCGCCATGCTAAGGTTCATTAAATTGTTTGACGTTAAACCGACCATATAATTATCATTACCTCGTTTGATAGGATTATAGCACCGATTTTAAAATATGTAAAGAGCGCGTTATTATCTTGTGTTCATAACGAATGACAAATTAACAAAAGTTTTGTATAATCGGACGTATGAGAATCGAGATTATCAACGGCTCCGTCGAGTACGACGGCAATACGGTGCTTTCCGAAATAAATTTTTCGGTGTCGGACAAGGAAAAAATCGCGCTTGTCGGCAGGAACGGCTCCGGAAAAACCAGCATATTGAAGTGCATTAGCGGGGAAGTGCCGCTTGTGTCCGGCACGGGCGACGAAAAATTCTCGTTTTCGATATCGGGCGCGCCGAAAATCGGATATCTTCAACAGGTGTCCTTAAACGACGAGTTGACTCTCCGACAGGAAATTTTGTCGGCGTACAAGGACGTCGTCGGGCTTGAAAACAAATTGCAAATCCTTCTTGACAAAATGAGCGAAAACCCGTCGGACGAAAACGTCGGCGCGTATTCGCGTGCAATGGAAAGGTTTGAAAATATCGGCGGATACCTTTATAAAAAGGAATATCTGACGGCGGTGAGCAAATTCGGGTTTTCCGCCGAAGACCTTGACAAAAAACTTTCGTGCTTTTCGGGCGGGCAGCGCACAAAAATCGCGCTTATGAAACTGCTGCTTGAAAAACCCGACGTTTTACTTCTGGACGAACCCACGAACCACCTTGACATCGCCGCGGTGGAGTGGCTGGAAGGATACCTTAAAAATTATAAAAATTCGGTCGTCATCGTGTCGCACGATCGTATGTTTCTGGACCGCATCGTCGGCGTCGTTTACGAAATCGAGTACGGCGTCACGACAAGATACAAGGGCAACTACACGGCGTTTTTGGCGCAAAAACAACAGGCGTACGACAAAGCACTTAAAGACGCAAAATGGAAATCCGCCGAAATCGACAGGCTCCGAAAAATTGTCGAAAGATTCCGCTACAAGGCGACGAAAGCCGCAATGGCGCAGTCGAAACTGAAAGAAATCGAAAGGCTCGGCACTGTCGAAACCCCGCGCCGCTTCGACACCTCGACGTTTGCTTCGTCTTTCCAGCCTGAGTACGAAAGCGTCAGGGACGCGCTGTTTGTGAAAGACCTTGTTTTCGGATACGATAAACCGTTGGGCGAAATATCGCTTGCCGTCGAAAGGGGACAGAAAATCGGCGTGATCGGCAGCAACGGCACGGGCAAATCTACGTTACTTAAAACGATAACGGGGCTTATTCCGCCGCTTTCGGGCGACGTCCGATTCGGCGTGAAAACGCGCGTCGGGTACTTCGACCAGACCATTGCCGCAACGAAAAGCGAGTTGAGCGTCCTTGAAGACTTCCGCGCGGAGTTTCCGGAACTTAACGACGGGGAAATACGAAAAACGCTGGGCGGATTCTTGCTTTCGGGCGACGACGTTTTCAAGTGCGTCAAAGATTTGTCGGGCGGCGAAAAGGTGCGCCTTGCGCTTTCAAAAATATTCCGCCGTCGTCCCAACTTCCTGATTCTTGACGAGCCGACCAACCACATGGACATCATCGGCAAGGAAACCCTTGAAAAACTGCTGATGGATTTTTCGGGCACGGTCATCGTCGTGTCGCACGACAGGTATCTTATAAACCGCGTTGCAAAAAGCCTTATCGTGTTTGAAAACGGCGGGGTAAGATACTTCGACGGCACTTTCGACGAGTACGAAGAAAGAGAAAAAGAAACCGCGGAAGAAGTCGCAAAGGAAAAGCCCGAAAAGACCAAAAAAACGGGCGGGGAACGCTACGTCGAAAGTAAGGAAGAAGCGCGGCGCAAACACCGCGTCGAATTTTTGGAAAAAAAGATCACCGCGCTTGAAGAAGAACTAAGCCGGGCGCAGGCAAAACTCGACGACGAAACCGTCAACACCGACTACAAAAAAGTAATGGCGGTCGAAGAAGAAATAAAAACGATTGAAGAAAAGCTTGATCCGCTGATAACCGAGTGGACGGAACTTTCGGAATAAAAATCGGGATAACGCAAAATACGTTATCCCTTCTTTTTTCGGCGTTTATCTTTCAAAACCGTCGCATTAAAGTTTTGTTATGACGATTGACAAAAAGTTAAGATAATTTATCGCGCCGCTTTCAACCGCCTTTTTGTCGTTTCGCGCGTACTCGTTGTCTTCCTTCACCCAGTCTTGCCACGGCGAGAGAGTATCTTCGTTTTCGGATATCGAAACGGAAACGCCGTCGGTTTTTTCAAGAAGGGTTTTCCAGTACGTTTTGTCGTGGATATAATCGAGTTGCTCGGGCGACCAGCAGTTAAGAAGTGCCGCGGGAAGGTTTTCGTGCATGTCCTTTTTCATACCGGGCAGAGAAACGTAAATCTTGCCGCCCGTCTTCACGAATGGCAGCAGTTTTTCTTTGAGATACGTTTCGTTTCGTCCGAAGTAGTTGTAGGAATCGGTGCATACGACCGCGTCGAAAAAGTCGCGGGGGAACGGTATGTTTTCGGCGTCGCCTTTCAGGGGAAGGATATCGTTTTTCGTGAGCCCCTGACTTTCAAAAAAGCGCATGTTGTCCGTGGGATCCGACCACAGGTCAAGAGCAACGACTTTCGCGCCGTAGGACTTTGCAAGCATAAGGCTTGTTGCTCCTTGTCCGGAGCCTAAGTCGAGCACGATTTTTCCGCTTATATCTTCGTTTTTAAGAAGGGTTTCTTGAAGTTTCAGGGGATTGGGTCCCATAATGCGCGCGTTGACAGAGGGGTTGTCGTATTCGTTTGATAAAATATATTTCATTGTTGATATCTCCTTTATAAAAAATGGTTTTTGGGTTGGATTTTGTTTTTTTCGGGGTAAAAAGGGCATAAAAAAGCGCAAATACGCATCGAAACCAAGGCGCCCCGAAGGTCGCCTTAAAATTTTTGCGTTTTGCGTTCAGAATGCAGTATCCAAAAACCGCTCCTATAAAAAAGATAATTTAATTATATCACGGCGGATAATTTTGTCAACAGGCTCGAAACGGTCGTTATTTTATTTCGACGACTTCGTAGCCTTCGTTTGTTACCGAGGCTTTCAACACGTCGTCATTTACGTCCGACGTAAGAGTTACGACCGCCGTTTTGCTTTCAAGCGACACTTCGACGTCTTTGACGCCGTCGACTTTTTGCAGGGCGGATTTCACGTGAGCCACGCAATGCGCGCACATCATACCTTCGATTTTCAACGTTTTTTTCATATTTTGTTCTCCTTTTATAATTTCGGTGTTTTTGGTTTTTGAAATATCGTTCACGTCGATATTCACGACTTTTTTCCTGTGTTTTACGGGCTTGTCAAGGTTGATAAGATTAAGTCTTAACGCGTTCAGCACGACGCATACGCTTGAAAGGCTCATTGCCGCCGCGCCCCACATGGGATTCAGCGTAACGCCAAGCGGAGAGAACACGCCTGCGGCGATGGGAATGCACACGACGTTGTAAATAAACGCCCAGAACAGGTTTTCGCGGATATTCAGAAGGGTGCGACGGGAAAGGCTTATCGCGCGCGGCACGTCCGAAAGTTCCGACTTCATCAGCACGACGTCCGCGCTGTCGATAGCGACGTCGGTGCCCGCGCCGATTGCAATGCCGACGTCCGCGCGGGTAAGGGCGGGAGCGTCGTTGATTCCGTCGCCGACCATAACGACCTTTCCGTACTTTTGAAGGTTTGACAAAACGGCGTCTTTTTCGTCGGGAAGAACGTCCGGGATAACGCAGTCGACGTCGCAGGTTTTTGCAACCGCATTTGCGCTGAGCGCGTTGTCGCCCGTAAGCATGGTTACGAACAGACCTTGTTCTTTCATTCGTTTTATCGCGCCCGCGCTATCTGATTTCAGCTCGTCCGACACGGCGATGACGCCGATAATTTTATTGTTTTTCGCAACGTACAACGGAGTTTTGCCGTCCCGCGCGAACTTTTCGCCTGTCGGGAAAGCGTCGTTTGCCGCCGCGCCGATATCTTTCATAAGGGCGGCGTTTCCGATGACGATTTCGTCGCCGCGAACAGTCCCTTTCACGCCGTGTCCCGAAAGGTTTTCAAACTTTTCCGGGGTGAAAACCGTTATGTTTTTTTCTTCCGAAAAGCGCACGATCGCCGTCGCAAGCGGGTGCGAACTGCCTTTTTCAAGGCTTGCGGAAAGCGCGATAATTTCTTCTTCGGACTCACCCGACAAAGCCGAAACGTCGGTGACGACAGGCGTGCCTTTCGTTATGGTGCCAGTCTTGTCCAGGACGACGATATCTGTTTTTCCCGCTTCTTCAAGGGCGGTTGCAGTCTTGAACAAAAGACCGTTTTTCGCGCCTTTTCCGCTGCCGACCATAATGGCGACGGGGGTTGCAAGACCTAAGGCGCACGGGCAACTTATGACAAGCACGGATATTGCGTGCATAAGGGAAGTCGCAAAGTTTTTCGTGACGGCAATCCACACGATAAAAGTAACGATTGCGACGCAAATGACGCTTGGTACGAATATTCCCGATACTTTATCTGCCGTTTTTGCAATCGGGGCTTTTGAAGCGGATGCGTCCTGCACAAGTTTGACAATGCGCCCGAGCGTGGAATCTCCGCCGACGGAAGTGGCTTTTGCGGTGATAAAGCCGTTGACGTTCGTCGTGCCGGAAATAACCTTATCGCCGACGGATTTATCGACGGGCATACTTTCGCCCGTTACCGCCGATTCGTTGACGGAGCCGCTCCCCGACAATATTACGCCGTCCGCGGGGAAGTTCTCGCCGGGGCGCACGACAAACGCGTCGCCCGATGAGAGGGAAGACAGCGGGATTTCTTTTTCTTCGCCGTCCTTAATAACCCTTGCGGTTTCGGGGGCAAGGTTCATCAACCCTTTTATCGCGGACGTGGTTTTTCCTTTGCTGTAAATTTCCAGCGTTTTTCCAAGGGTGATAAGCACAAGAATCATCGCCGCCGACTCAAAGTACAAGGTGTGCGGAAGATGATGAAGATATGCGGTATTTACGCCTGCGCGGATCATAAGCGCGACGCTGTATACGAAAGAAATGCCGCTGCCCATCGACACAAGAGTATCCATATTCGGCGCGCGGTGGAAAATCGCCTTTGTGCCGCTCACGAAAAACTTTCCGTTGATGACAAGTATGACGAAGGAGAACACAAGTTCGTATATAGCGATACCCATCGGGTTGCTGTTCAGCGCGCCCATATCCCAGCCGAACATAACGCCGCCCATCGACACGTACATAAGGGGGATAAGCAGGACGGCGGACACGGCAAGGCGGATTATCGAGCGGATAAGCGGATTGACTTTTTCCTTTTTTTGCGATTTGTCGTTAAAAAGAGCGGCTTTATACCCCGCGCTCGAAACGGCACGTTCGATTTTTTCGACAGTGGCAGGCTCGTCAAAATCGACGACCATCTGATTTGTGAGAAGGTTCACGGCGACGTCTTTTACGCCGTCAAGTTCCCTTACGACCTTATCGACGCGCGCGGCGCACGCCGAGCAACTCATACCGTAAACGTTGAATTTAAGTTTTTCCATAATTTAACTATTTCAGTTTTTTAATGAGTTCAACCGCCTCGTCAAGGATTGCGGTGTTTCCGTCTTTCACGTTTTCGACGACGCAGGTTTTGAAATGGTCGGACAGAATTTCATACCCGAATGCCGACAATGCGCTTTCGGCGGCGGACAACTGCACGAGTATGTCGCCGCAATAACGATTGTCGTTCAACATATTTTTTATGCCGTTTAACTGTCCGATTATGCGGTTTAACCTGTCGTTCAGACATTTGAGAGATTTTTCGTCGCGCGGCGTGTGCTTCTTACGGCAGCAATCGGCGCAGGATATTTCGGCGCATTTTACGTTTTCCATTTTGTTATTCTCCGTTAATTTTCAATATACCCTATGGGGGTATGTAAATATAGTATAAAACCATATTTTTTATTTGTCAAGAGCGGCGATATTTATTTTTTGCAAATACTATACAAAAAGTTGAATAACGAAACAAAAGGCGTTTCGGGCGGTTTTATCGTTGACAAATATGTTTTTTGGATATATGATAAGGTATCTAATAATTTTTATTAGAAAGCGCACGCGTGCGTACGCGATACATTACTTGAAGATAAGGGACGCAATGAAAAATAGTAAAAAAACACTTGGCACGCCGGTCGACGGCTCGTTGCCGCTTGAAGTAAAAAATCTTTTCAAAAAGTACGGCAAAAAATCCGATTATGCCGTAAAAGACATCTCCTTTTCTTGTGCGGAAGGAGAAGTCGTCGGTATCCTTGGCGCAAACGGCGCAGGAAAATCCACCACTCTTAAATGCATCACGGGAATGATTCCTATAACGTCCGGCACGATAACCGTGTCGGGGTACGACGTGTCGAAAAATCCCGTGGAAGCAAAACGCAATTTTTCTTTCGTCACCGACAATCACACGGTGTTCACAAAAATGACGGGTATGCAATATCTTTCGTTCATGAGCGACGTTTACGGCGTGCCGTACGAAAAGCGCGACGAGAAAATCAAGGAGTTGGAAGGGGTATTCAAACTCGGCGACAGCATAAACAAACTTATTTCGGGATACTCCCACGGAATGAAACAGAAAATATGTATGATGGGTTCGCTCATTCACGAGCCGCGGCTGTGGCTTCTTGACGAGCCGATGCTCGGTCTCGATCCCCGCACGCAGAACGCCGTCATAAACTATATGCGCGAGTACGTGCAGACGGGCAAAACCATTTTATTTTCGTCGCACAATCTCGACGTCGTGGAAAGGGTTTGCGACAGGGTGATTATAATTGCCGCGGGCGAACTCAAAAAAATCATCGTCACCGGAAAGGACAAATTCGACGGCGACGAACTTATCGAAAAGTATTACGATACTAATAAGGAAGACTGATGCTGGGCGTACTTCTGAAAAAACAGATGACCGAAAAGTTGTCTTATTTCAAGCGTGACAAAAAACGCATCGATATCGTCGGCGCGTTGCTTACGCTTGTGATGACGGCGTTTATAATGTACGTCGTTATCGAGGTGTTCGGCGCGTTTGTCGCGAAATATACCGAAATCAGGCTCAACGGCGTACGCGACGTGCGCGCGCGGCAATATGAAATAATGACGTTCGTGTACGAATTCGTTTTCGCGGTCGACGTTATCGGCGGCGTCGTAGCAATAAACCGCGCGATTTTTGAAAGCGACGACAGAATGATTATCCAGACTCTTCCCATAAAGGCGTCGGACGTACTGTACTCAAAAATCATTTTCATTTACGCAAAACAGGTGCTGTCGGCATTTGTGATTCTCGTGCCGTTCGTGGCGGTGTTCGCAAGCGTGACGAAACAGGGCGCGGGATACGTGATCCTCGGGCTGCTTGCGGCGTTTATTATTCCCGTTATGTCGCTTTCGGTGTCGAGCGTGCTTGCGATGCCGTATTATTACGTCAAAAAGTTTTTCTCGTCGAAGTACGTTTGCCTTCTGGTGATAGTAACGCTGGTGCTTTTTGCGCTGTTTTATTGCTATGCGACGGTGCTCGACTTCTTAAAAACCCTTATGTCAACGGGCGAAATCAAGTTTTTCTTTTCCGAAAAGACGATGACGACGATAATTTCGTTGACGAAAAACCTTGTCCCCGCAAACTTTATCGCGGCGTTCACACTGAAAACGGACGTCTGGAAAAACCTGGGGATAATCGCGGCGATAACCGTCGCGACGGGCGCAATCGGCATTCTCATAACGTCGCTTTTGTACAACAAGGCGATGAAAACGCGCGCGACGGCGGGCGCAATAATGATTTTTGCAAAAAAATCCGCGGCAAGAAAACTCCCGCCGTTTTTAAGTCTTTTGAAAAAGGAATTCAATCTCGTGCTGTTCACGCCCGATTACGCGGTGCAGTACTTCACGGTGGCGGCGATAATGCCGCTTATGGTATATTTTTGTATGGGCATCGGCAAAAACTTCCTGTCGTCGCTCGTTTTCGTTCAGAGCGATTTCGAGCTGGCGATTTTGCTCACGGTGCTTTTCGGCGCGCTTACGAACACGTTCTGCGCGACGAACGTCAGCCGCGATGGGAAGTCGTTTTACGTCGAAAAGACGTTGCCGCTTTCGATAAACGAGATTATGGGCGCGAAAATCGCACTCAGTTTTGCGGTGGCGGTCTTGTCCGTCGGTATTGCGGCGACGGTGCTGCTTGCAAAGAAATACGTGTCGGCGGGCGAAGGCGTATTCGTGTTTTTCGTCGGCGCGATGATGGCGTTGTCGCAGATACTGTACGCCACAAGAAAGGATCTGAACAGTCCGCAGTTTTCGCTGGAAGAAGACAACGTCGTGAGGGAAAGCAACAACAACGTGTCGATAATCGTCGTGCTGGGGCTTGTGTCCGCGATGCTTCTTGGCGGAATACCCCTTTTCGTCAACGTATTGTCGAACGTCAGGGGCAAAGATATGCGCTGGTTTACTTACGTTTTCGTGAGCGTGTGCGCGGCGGCGGAGTTTGTCGGCTCGCTTTTATATTACCTTATCGGGATAAAAGCCCGCTTTGACAGAGTAACGGAGGGGGATTGATATGAAAAAGAAAATAATCGCGCTTATAATGATAATACCGATTGTGTTTCTGATCGCGCTGTTCTCCGTGGGAAAAGCGGCGGGCGTTTACGCGGACATTCCCGTGACGGGCATACAAATCACGACGCAGAACGAAGACGGGTTTATCGACGTGGACGTTGCCGATTACGACCCCATCGCGTTTTTGGCGCAGGTGCAGCCCGTCAACGCAAGGAATCAGAAATATTCGCTTGAAATATCGGGCGTCGGCGGCGACGAAGCCCCCGACGGATTTGAAATAATCGACGGAAAACTTCATATAGATAACGTAGGAAAGGTGAAAATCACGGCGATTTCCGCCGAAAAAGGATTTAAGGACAGCGTCGTAGTTTCCGCATATTCCACAAAGGTTTTAAGGATTTATCCCAAAGTCAACGGCGAAAAAATCGCGAGCGACGTAGTTTCGATAAACGGCGGCGAAAACGTCTTTTCCGCAGAACTGTACCCCGAAAACCTTTCGGGCGAAACAAGGATATTTGAAGAAATCGGCGACAATCACATTCTGAAACTCAACGCCGTCACGGGCGTGGCGCAGGCGCTGTTTTCGGGCGAAACGCAGGTCAGAATTACTTGTCCCGAAGGACGGGAAGGGCTTGAAAAGATTTTGAAGGTCAAGGTCAACGTCGATACCGACAGCACGGGCTTTGCGGTCAACGGAAAAAGCAGCGGCGCAAAAGTCACCGTGAAAAACAACGCAACAACGGCAAAACTTTTCGTCGAAAGCAAAAACGACTCCCTTGAAATTTCCGACCTTACTTTGCCCGCAGGAGTCACGGCAAGCGGAATCGAAAGAATTTCCAAAAACAAATTCGTATTGACCTTGTCTTTTGACAAAGAATTTTCGGACGAAGCAATTTCGGGGAAGGTCGGCGCAACGGACTTTTCTTTGGAGTTTACCGAATATAACCTTGACGTGCGTACGTCGTATTATGACGGCGAAGGCGACGAAATCAAACAAAAAAATAACACGAAAGTCACCTACGTCGCATATTCCGAAAGCGATGACGACGTGGACGTGAAATTTGAAATAATCGACGGCGCGGACGTAATAACCCTTGAACAACACGGGCAGTTTGCAAATATTACCGCAAGGAAAAGGGGTTTTGCCAAAATCAAAATCACTGCCGAGCACGACGGAAAAGTCATCAAAGAAATCGAAAAGACAATCCGCGTCGTGCCCAACGTGTATTCGATGGAGTTTGCGGACAGCGCGAAAGAGTACGGCATCGAAAACATACTGACAATCGGCGGCAAAAACCACAAAGGAAGACCGGACACAAGGACGATTTTCGTAAGGGTTGTCACGGAAGCGGGCGCCGAAACGTTCACGGACGAATTTATGAACGTCGCGTTTTCCGACGATAATTCGCTCTTTTCCTGCAAGGCGCAACTGGCAACGAACGCCGACGCGGTTTCTGCGGAAATCAGGGCGACGGGCACGGGGCTTACCACGCTTAATGCGGAACTCAAAAATTATAACCAATACTTCGGCACGAACATTTGCGCGAAAATCAGACTTCGCGCGGTCAAAGAAGGCAGGAACGTCGGCAATTACGAGGAACTGAAAACGGTGACCGAAGCCGGGCATATCGTCGTGCTGACAAGCAACGTGATGCTGGGCGTCAAAAACGACGGCACGGCTATGATCGAAGACGAACTCAGAAAAGACGTCAAAAAATTCATAACCACGTACGACAAAACGTATCTTGAAAACAGCGGCGAGAACAAGTATGTCCAATACCTTATCGAGTTCAAAAACCACGTTTACGGCAACGGCTTTGAAATCAACGCCGACAAGTTCACGCAGTGCAAGGACGCGACGGGGATTCCGAAAATTTTCAAAGGGCCTTTGAATTTCGTCGCGATATCGTCCGCAAGCGTCAAAGGACAGGACAACGTTTCTTTCCTTGTAAGGACGGACGACGTGCTTATAAACAACGTCGTCTTAAAAGGTTGCAGCGACGATAGCCTTCTTGAAGAAGACGGACAATTCAACTTGTCGAAACTCAACTACGTCGGCACGACGCTTGAAATCGCAAAAAGCGCAAAACTACTGAACAGTCGCGTGTCGAACGGGCGCACCGTCGTCAGAATTTTTGCGGGCGGATCCACAATGGGAAGTCCCGTTGTTGAAGACAAATCGGCGTTTAACGTGCAAGATGAGAAGATAAACGTGCATATTGAAAGTTGCGTGCTTTCAAACGCGCGCGAATTCATATTGAAAATCGGCAGCAACCGCGCGCTGAAACAAAAAGACGTAGTGCAAAGAAAACTTCTTGACATAAACAACAATCCGTATTCGCCTTACGACGAGAGCAACAAGACGGACAAATACTTCAACGACAATTATCTTATCAACGACGTTACGCTCAAAAACTCGGTGCTCGAAACGTCGGGGTTGTTCTCGGTCGGTATGGAAACGCACTTTTCGGGCGAATTCTTGTTAGGCGACACGATAACGACGTGGAAAGGATGCGCGGCGACTTCGTATGCGTCGGCGCTTCGCATTGTCGGCGACGTGAAAATGCTTGACTGGAAAAACCTTTCAAACGTTGACAGCAGCACGCTTATCGAAGTTACCGGCGACGCAAACGACTGGCTTTCGATGAACGTTGCGGAAATGATGAAAGAAGTCGCAAAGGTAGATAAGAAATGCCGCGATATAATCCTGAACGTCGGCGGGACGGAATACGTCCACGGCGGCATAGCGTTTTACGGCGGCGGATATAACTATTCGTACCTTGACCTGACGGAAGCGAACGACGAAACAAAGCAGTTCGGCGTGTACGACGTCAATATCTCGGTGCTTGAAAACAGCAAGGACGAGAATATCCAAAAGCAGGGCAAAATGTTGCCTATGGCTGCGGGCGCGGGCGATTTCAGATTTTACCTTTATAATAATAAATCGAGTAGAAACCTGTCATGGCAGGAAAGCATAAAAAACCAAGGAAACCAAGGGATGAAAATTCATCCCGTGGTAGCGGAGGATGTTGAATGAGCAAAAAAGGATTAAAAACAATGCTCGTGTGTATCGTGCTCTTAATAGGGCTTGTTACGCTGTTTGCATGCAACAAAAGCGACGTGGCTGACAAAGACGGACAAACGAAAGTGATTGTGAAAATCCAAGACGAAGACGGCAGCATTTACAAGGAAAACGTCGTGTTTTCCGACTTATTCACGCTCAGTCTCCAAAAAGAAGGATACACCGGAAGACTGTATCGCGACGCGGACTTTTTGAAGCCGCTTACAAAGGATTCCAAAGTCAAAAACGGCGATACGGTTTACGTCAAATGGACGATCAATAAATATACCGTAACGTTTATGGACGGCGAAAAGGTGCTTGAAACCTTTACAAACGTCCGGCACGGCGATACCGTAACCGCGCCCGAGGTTTCCGAAAAATACGGAAAGACTTTCATAGGCTGGGATAAAAAATTTGACAACGTCACAAGCGACCTTACGATAAACGCGGTGTACGACGTCAACACGTTCACGGTGACGTTTAAGGACGGCGAAAAGGTGCTTGAAACCCAAACGGTGGAATACGAAGCCGCCGCGACCGCGCCCGATACCGCCAGGCTTTCGCCGCCCGAAGGCATGCATTTTGCAAAATGGGACAAAGACTTTTCAAAGGTGACGGAAGATATTGAAGTTTCCGCCGTGTACGAGCTTAACGTTTATACGGTTATTTTCAAAAACGGCGAAACGACGCTCAAAACCGAAATGGTGAAACACGGCTTTGCCGCAACTCCACCGAACGTGTACGATACCGCGACGAAAAAGTTTGTCGGATGGGACAAATCGTTCGACAACGTCACAAGCGACCTTATCGTCAACGCAAAGTTTGAAACGAAGAAATTCACGCTGACGTTTATTAACTTTGACGGCACGACGGTTTACACGGAGGAAGTCGAGTACGGCGCGTCCATCGACAATCATTTTGAAACGGCAGACAACGCCGCGACGTACGACGATACAATTCTTGATTACGACGGCTGGTACAAAGCGGACGGAACGAGAATCGACGAGCTCGATTTGCCGACAATGCCGGCTGAAAACTTTACGCTTACGCTGAAATTAAGGCTTATGGATTCCGCAATCGGCGAATTCAAGGTTAATACCCCCGCGGACTTCACGTATGTTGAAAACAATTCGGCAGTGTTTACCGTCAATGGCACGCCGTACGATGGCGTTACTTACGAATACTTCTGGACCATACTTAAAGATAACGAAGTTTATAGGACGGAAACGACGACAGACGAGCAGTCGCTCACCCTTCAAAACCTTGCGGCGGGCGAATATTTCGCAAAAGTGAGAATCGTCGCGTCAAAGGAAGGATGCGGCTCTGTCGAAAAAGACGACTTTACGGCAGACGAAACGCTTATCGTATCCCGCGCGGACATTTCGGGCATTACGGTAACGGGCGTCACGATGACGTACGGCGATAAAACCGCCAAAATCGGAATAAGCGAACTTCGTGTGGACGACGTCGTAACATACGGCACCGACGGCACAACCTTCCCGCTTCAAAACGTCGATTTGTCGGCGCTCGACTGCGGCGAATACGATTACTTTGTAAGAGTTGACAGGGGCGACAACTACAACCCGTACACGTCGGGAAAAATCACGGTAACGATAAATAAAGCGACAGTTTCCGCCACCGTCACGCCAAAGAGCGACAAGTTGACATACGGCGATAATTTGCCGAGCCTTACCGCAGCCATAAACGGCGAAACGTACACGATCGAAAGCGGCAAATACGAATTGCACTTAGGGATGACCTCGATAACGGGAAGCGTTGCAAATAACGTCGGCACGTATAATATTGAAAACGTGGATATTTCGGTCTTACGCGCAAAGTATTCCGAAAAGAATTACAATATTACGGTTGAAACCGTCGGCACGATTACGATTAATAAGGCGAACCTTACGGTAACCGTTACGTCGGACAAAACCGAACTCACGTACGGCGAAGTTTTGCCAATAATAACTTATACATTCGATGGGTTGAAACTTTCGGATACGGAAGATGACTTCACGATTACCAAAACGGAATTTGCAGAAAAACTCGACGTGGGTACGTATACGGCGACGGTAACGGTTTCAGGAGAAAAGACGAAGTTTTACAATATCATCGTGAACACGGTCGAATTCAAGGTCAATAAAAAAGCGGCGACAATCACCGTAAACAAAGTTGACGATATCGTTTACGGCGATAAAGTGCCAGATTTGTCTGCAAAAGTCGATGGAGTGCTTAAAGGCGACAGTCTTTCTTACACGCTTGAACCCGACTATACCGTCGGCGCAAAACCCGACAAATATTATAACGTGTACGTCGTGTTTGACGAAAACGCCGAAGCAAACAAAAACTATGCAATCACCGCAACCGGCACAACGTTCTACGTCGGCACAAAGAATCTTACGATAAAACTCAATAATACGCCGACCGTTGCAATCGGGAAAACATACAAGGTCGAGGCAGAACACCTTGACAAAATCGGACTTGTTGCGGGCGATACCGTCACGGGATACGTCACGATAACAAAGGACGTCAAGGGCACATATAACGCAGACGCTTTCGACAAATCAAACCTTGTCGTTACGAACACCGATTGCTACGTGATTTCGTACGAAATGAGCGTTACGTTTGTAGAGGTCACCTTCGCAATAGATTTCGCGGACGTTACGGTGACGTACGACGGGCAAGAACACGGCGTTGCGGTTACAACGACCGACACAAGCAAAGACTACACGATAACGTACGGCACGACCAAAGACGGTTGCACGCTTACTTCTTCTCCCTTATATAAAAACGAGGGCACGTACACGATATTCTTTAAGGTTGTTGACAACGAAACCCTAGCGGATTACGTCGGAAGCGTTACGCTTACGATAAACAAGAAAGCGGTTGAAATTAAGGTTGACGACGTCACGATAACTTACGGCGCAACGCCCGCATTTTCGTACACCGTCACGGGGCTTGTAGAGGGCGAAACGCTTTCGGGCGAAGCGGTTTACAGCGGCGCAGGCACGGATGCGGGCGAATACGATATTTCCGTTTCGGGGCTTTCCGCAAGCAATAACTATAACGTGTCTTTTGTCCCCGGCAAACTCACGATAAACAAAAAGTCCGCCGAAGTCGCCTGGACTATTGCGGAAAGTTACGTTTATAGTCCCGACGGACAGACTTTGCCCACGGCAACGTACGACGGCAAAACCGCAAGCCTTATATTCACAAAAGACGGCAAGGCTTGCGAGTTCAAAGACGCGGGCACTTATACGGTAACCGTGGCGGACGACAACTATATCCTGACGAATAACGAAAAAACAATCGTCATCAATAAGGCAAGATACACGGCGGCTCCCGCGCTTTCTCTTTCCGGCACGTACGCTCCCGACAAAACGCTTGGAAATTACGCGCTTGCGGAAGGTTTTACTTGGGTTAACCCGGACGAAGTCCCCGTTTGCACAAAGACGGAGTATGCGGCGAAGTACAATATGGACTCCGACAACTACGAAGATTTTGTAACGACGGTAACGCTCGTTCTTCAAAAGGCGACGGTAACGCTCGCGCAAAATCTTTTCGAGTTCAATTATGACGGCGCGTCGCACGAAATCGGCACGACCGTGAAGTACAATAACATCGATGTTAAAGAGCCTTACACCCTGACGTTTGGAAAGAATATGTTTTCTGCGGCAGGCACGCACAAAACGCTTGTGACGATGAAGGCGGACAACTACGATTTGCCCGAAAACACTTACGTTTACGTAAAGGTCAAGGGCGTGAAAGTCGGCAACAACTATTACACAATCGAAGACGCGCTTGACGTCGCGACAAGCGGACAAACGATTTTCGTCTTGAACGACACAGCGTTCGCAACGCAAGAAATCGCAGGCGTGCTTTACAACGACGTAAAATTCAAAACCGTCAAAACGGGCGTAACGCTACTTCTGCCGTTTAACGAGAACGACACTGTCGGTCATATCGGCGCGGGCGAAGACGGAAGTGCCAACTACAAGGCAACCGCCGCGCTTACGGGAACTGCGAAACTTTATAAAACGCTCGTTATCCCCGAAGGCATTGAAGTTATCGTCAACGGAAAACTTGTCGTCGGCGCACAAACAGGCAAAATCGATGCAGGGCAAAATCAAAATGCGGTCTCGGGCAACTATTGCGAAATAAGTTTAGGCGGCACGATTACGCTCAACAACGCAACGCTTGAAGTGTACGGATATATCAAAGGAAACGGCGAAATTATTGCAAACAACACGACCGTGATTGAAAATTTGTATCTTACGGGATGGCTGGGTGGTTCCGAATCGGCTGCGCGTTATGTAGGCAATCGAGAAATCGGTGTAGGCGAAGCATTGGGTAACGAATTGAAAATAGATACCCCGAACATGTTTCCGTTCAGCCAATATGAATTGAGAGCAATTCAGTCAAGAGTAATTATAAACAAAGGAAGCAAAGCACAAGGATATACAAAAATTGCAACAGGAGAAGTTGATATCAAAATAGCCAAAATAAAAGCGCAGATTAATGAAGCAGTACTTACTTTTATTTCTTCCGATGCAAGTAACGCTTCAAGCGGATTGTTCAGACTTGTCGGAAACAACAGCAAAATCGTAAAATCGATGAGCGGTGACAGAGTGAGATTCGATTTGTACGGTGAAGTAACTGATGGATACACGTCAATCAGTATAAAAGTAGTTAAGGCAACGGTTAAAATGGCTTCCGAAAAAGTTTTCTTCCCCATTGACGGTCGTACCGATATTACGCTTAAAAACGGCGCAACGTTTACGCAAAGCTATATGTTCAAAGCATTGCCGGGCGCAACGATTACCGTTGAAAACGGCGGCGTATATAACCTTAACGGAAAACTTGTTGTGTACGATAAATCGTTTACGGAAAAAGGGTATCCCGGAGCGGCACGCGGCGACGCGAAACTTATTGTAAACGGCACGATGAACGTCAACGGCGCACTCGGCGGAAACGTAACGTCGGATAATGCGGGCACTGTTGCCGTAGGAGCAAACTCCACAATAGCAAACATTAAATCGATAGAAGGAAACGGTTCATTGACAATAGACAAAGGAATGTTAATCAATGCAAAGGTAATATTGCACTTTACCGAATCCGGCAGCGTAACCAAATCGCTGGTGTTTGTAAATGCGGACAACTCGACGGTTGCGGCGGAGACAAACAGAACCTATAATTACAACAACGGAACGTGGCAATAACCGCGCCCCATCTCAAAAAACAGAGTATGCGTCCGAAAGGGCGCATATTTCTTTGAAAATCGCTTGCAACTTTCCCCCTGCGGTGATAATATATCGTGAGAAAATTCAAGGTGAACCAATGAAAAAACCGATTAAAAAAATCCCGAAGACCGCGGAACTTATGTGGGTGCTGGGCATATTCCTTGTCGCGCTTGGCGTGACGATGAGCAAGAAAGCCGATCTCGGAGTTTCAATGATTGCCGCGCCGACGTTTATCGTGTACGAGGCGATAAGACCGCTGTGGGCAGTGTCGGTGGGCACGGTCGAATATCTTGTGCAGGGCGCGATTCTCCTTATAATGTGCGCCGTCGTGCAACGGGTGAACTGGCGATACCTGCTGGCGTTTGCGGTGGCGGTGATATACGGCTACGTGATGGACATGTGGATGTTGGTTTTCAAAAACGTCGTGCTCACAGAAGCGTACTTAAAATGGATTATGCTTATCGCGGGCGACGTGATGACGGCGGCGGGCGTGGCGTGCTTTTTCAGGACGTATATGCCGCTTCAAGTGCACGAACTTTTCGTTGCGGAACTGTCCGACAGATATTCCCTGAAAATAAACAGGGTGAAACTCGTTTTCGACTTGTCTTTTCTGGTGCTGTCCGTGGTGCTTGCTCTTACGATATTCAGGGACGCGAATACCTTTGACTGGAAAAATATCGCCACGACTAGTTATCATAGTCTGGGGCTTGGGACGATTGTCACGACGTTGATAAACGCCCCGATAATCGCGGTAATAGGGAAAGGGCTTGACAAGGTTTTCGACTACACCCCGCTTTTCCCGAAACTTGAAAAGCTGATAGGCCGCAAAAAGAAAACGGACGCGCCGACCGAAACGGAACAAAATACCCCAAAAAACGAACAAAACCCGCCATCGGACGAACAATCCGCAAACGAACAAACCGCAAACGACGAGAAAACAACCGAATAAAACACACAAAACCCCCGCAAACTCGCGAGGGTTTTTCTATGAGCGGAATTTAAAAAGGTGTCCCTTCCGGGAGATTGCCACGCTACGCTCGCAATGACATAAAGTGCGT